>Ga0074193_1000382_pt1 | contig 77893 bp, 69 predicted proteins | sample EPASupsiteHSE605_FD_64523 | JGI IMG/M metagenome (GOLD analysis project Ga0074193, IMG submission 64523) | Bioremediated contaminated groundwater from EPA Superfund site, New Mexico - Sample HSE6-05 | ecosystem: Environmental > Aquatic > Deep subsurface > Groundwater > Contaminated ... | reverse complement strand
TAGGTATATACACCCTTTTTACAGACTGCGGTTTGTAAGCTTGCCTTTTCATCCTAGCTATCAAATCTTTTATATTTTCTTCTAGGTTGACTTCGTATTCTTCTTTGCTCATACCGTCGATGCCTACCGCCTTATTCTTATCCATTTGTTTATGACAGGTTCTTATCATCTCTGCGTTGATGAGGTGAGCAAGCGAAGTAAATTGATCCTTCGGTTTTGCTCTAGCTACTTCTGCTATCCTTGCTAGTTTTGTTTCCATATGCCTTCTACCTCCGAGTGTAGTATATGTGTCACTTTTAAGGTCTCTATTGTGTTACCGCCTTCCCTCTGTAGGCATTACCCTATTTCATCAGTACTATGCAGTAATCTGACTCCCTGCCGTATTGGGCCTCCTAACTTTCTTATCGCTCGTTAGCCTTACTTTCTCTGTGTAAAGAACAGGCAGGGTCTCCCAAGTTGATACATCATAACTATGTATAGCATGCCATGGTCTACGACCCCGAAGAGGCTGATATATTCTCGCTTAGCGAATATATCAGTGTTGCTTTCTACTCGTCCCAGTGTATCAGCCCTCTTGATAAGTATTTCGAGGCTCAATCCCTTCAACTTTCGCTTACGGCCTACTATCTTGCTGTCTACGCTTAACCGCATGAGTTACCCCATACCGTCCAAGACTCGCTATGAATGGTTTGCTAAACCTTGTTCAGCAGGCTTCCCACCCGCTATATGATGTACCCTTAGCTTGGCGCACGGGACGGAACAAAATTGTCATTATTAAATTTCAAACTACTTTGTTTCCTTGCCCGCCTACCCAAATATCACCTCTACGATGTACATGGCATTAATGATGTGCCCCCCTGGCACGTCCCCTTAGATCATTTTTCCCATCTATTTGGCGTCATCAGTTATACCACCATTGCCATTAACAGGGATTACCTCACCTAAAAAAGTAGGCTTAGGTTGAATGATTTTTGCAAAAAAGAAATCCTTAACGCGAGCAGCAATCTCTCTTCGGCGATAAAAAGCCATCAATTCTTTACCATAGTCTTGTTTATCTGCTGCAACTCCATATGCATCAAGCCCCAACGCCCTAGCGATAAAAACCGCCCTAAAAAGATGATACTCTTGCGTTACAACAATAACTTTTCTCACTTTAAAAATATCTCTGGCTCTATAGATACTTTCATATGTGCTGAACCCAGCATGATCCATAAAAATATCTTGGGCTGGTACATTCCCAGCCCTAAGAAATTTTTTCATGGCATTCACTTCATCGTAATTTTTTTGACCATGATCACCACTAACAATTATTTTATTCGCTTTCCTTTTTTTATAAATGTCTTGCCCTACGCTTAAACGATCGTCAAGCATCATGGACACAGTACCATCTGGCAAAACATATGCACCAAGAACAAGTATAGCATCCGCCTGTGCTAATTCATCAGTATTAGCAATATATTGTCGAACAGATTGTTCTACATAATAATCAATATACAGCGTAACTATTGCAGTGACAACTACTAAAAGCATTGTCCCTTTAATGATTCGTATAATATGCTTTTTTATATAATTTTCTTGTAACATTATTATCCCTCCACAGTCAGCGAATCATCACATGATGTACTATTTTCAAATATTTCATTTTTTACCTTTATCTTCTTAGACAAAAATATAAAAATTCCTGCAGAGTCACGGATACGGGACAAAATTATCACTATCAAATCTCAAACTGCTTGGTTCCCTTGCCTGCCTACCCAAAATATCATCTCTATTATGCAAATAGCATATTTTCCTACTTTGATGTGCTAAAAGGCAACGCCGATTTTGACAAATATCTAACAAAAAAATGACTGAAACCATCAATCCCTCAAGATTAATAGTTTCAGTCACGTCTGTACTGCTGTAATAATATTAATGTTGCAATTTGCGGACTTCATTTAGTGATAAGCCAGTTATTTGCGAAATGAAATGTAGTTCAAATAACTCGGACAATGGTTTATGACTGCCCACATTGTAAATTCGATAGACATTATGATAATTCGATTCTTCTATAATATAAGGTGGCCGGTTCTATTGCTGTAACCATTTTTCAACTTTAGCAAGACAAATATCTATATTTACTTGATTTAGATAATACAACCGGCAATTGGATGAAGTCACGCTATTTATTACACGGTAATACATGGCATGTCCAATATATGTTGTATTTATAAAAATAGTGCCTTTAAGCAAATTAAGATCAAAATTGACGGAATCAGCTCCTATGAAGATACTTTCCGGCAGAAATTCTTTCATTTTCTTTTGCCAGTTACTGTGTCCGCCCACAAAAACAACTTGTACTTTCTTTAGGTAACTATAATCGCGCCCCTCCCAGATTTTTTCCTCCTCAATTTTTTGGGCAAAGACCATTTCCCTAAGAGCTATCAATTCAACCTGGTTCTTCTTTGCCTCCGCTAATTCCTCTTCTAGTCTCTTGATTTGTTTTTCTTTGGTTATTTCATAATCTTTGAATTGTTTCTCTAATTTTTCCGTTTGTTTAACTGTACATTCAAATTTATACTCAAAGTTGCGACTTTCCAAATGAAGACGGCGCTTTTCCATTTCCAGCGTTTCCATTTCAACGTACATAACTTCCTTGTGATTTCTGAAATAGCTTTCTTTGGCTTCATTGTATGCTTGAATAAGGCGTAAAATAATTGAACCAGAGATCATGTATTTCCTGAAATCTTCCAGGTTTATTTCATTATCAGGTAATTCGTTCACAATATATGCTAATGAAAGCTTCTGGTACATTTCTTCATCGACTGTTGTATTTTCGTAAATATCTACAGAAGATAATTTTTCATAGTCCCAAAGTTTCTTATATTTTGAGCTCCAATAGTCATCTTTATAATGCGGATAGTTTAGATTGTTGGCAATCTCTTTTGTTAGGTTATCTTTTCTTACTTTTTCCTCCAGGCATTTCAATGGTTCTATCAGCACAGGTGGAATGTTTTTGATGGAGATTGTATTTCCCCTGATGTTCGATGCCCTTTCAATTCGTTGTATTAGATATTTCTGAACAAATTCCATATAAACTGGACTTTTGACTATAACTTTGCCTTGAAGCTCTGCTAAATACAAAGCAACGACGAGATCGTCGCCAAGCCCACTTATATCTTTGTTTTTTATGCCATTGTTTTTTTGAGACATAGTCCGTATATAGGCTTCTATACTTAATTCATTGTTTTTTAGCATGTATTGATATGCCCGTGGATATGCTTTCTTTATAATTTTTATTATGCTTTGGTATGTTGCTGTTTCTTGGCTGTTGCTCTCCTCTTGTTTGAAAAAAGTCATTAAGCCAAGTGCTTTTCTCGCATATTCAACTTGCAACAAACATCCTCCCGTAACAATTTCATGCCGGTAAAAATGATCTTCAATCGCAGCTCGATAATATTTATATTTATTAGCGTTATACCACTTATCTACTACCCCGTAAGCCTTAGGTTTTGCACCAATTGCTTTTGCTACAAAAGGATAGACCGGAACTTGAACATCGAATTTAAGTCCTCCTTCTTTCGTATATCTAATTTCCATACCGCCAAGTTTTCCGAAACTCTTCATTCCAATCGCTCCATTCTCCATGAATTAAGCTGCTTTATTTATGATAAATATAACTTTATTTCCCATTCGGTTGCAGGTAGCCTTTTATTTTTTCAAATTCATAGTTTTCATTGTAGACTAATAATCCTCTTTCATTCATCAATTTTTCAGTCTAACTATTTCACGGCAAAGCAAATCGACGATCTGTTTTTCTGCATTACTTTGCAAACTTTCATCATTTACTTTCGCATCAATGAAAATATTCTTTGCAAATGCCCCTTGGATATTATTTATCATAGATTGTCCCGCTTCATCCAAATCTTCTTCTCCATCTTCATTAAGTACATAGCATAAAATAGCTTCCTGTGGATCTCCGTTATAGATAAAATTAAGTGTAAATATAGGTCGCATATATTTTGAATCTTCTTCAGTAAATGAATCGGTTACAAATATAGTATATTCTTTTGGACTATCAATCTCAGGTATATCATTTGTCTCAATTCTTTTATTGCGCAGAATTAACATTACTAAAATAATTATCAGCATTATTAAGCCAATTATCATAGGATTTCACCTCTATCTATATACATATCCATTCCTGTATCCAGGAGAACACCCGCATATCCTACCTTCGGCCCAATGATTTATAGTTTCCGATTGCTGCTTGCCTGAGTATCAAATGTTTTACATTTCTTTTATCTTCTATTACCGCCTTCTCAAATGCGGCAAATAATACCGTCTTAAAAATGTACTAGCTTCTTTCGCCGATGATGATATAAGAACGACTAAGGCTTCTACCAAGTCCACAGACGCAGGTCGAAGCCTTAGTCGTTCTTATATAAATTTCATTTATTTATACTTTCTTATTTATTGAAAAAACCACCCTTTTGCAAGGATGGTCGGTTACACTATTTTCTCCCATTAACCCAAGTGTCCATATAGAGGCTAATTTTCACAGAATCCAAATTTATATAAATTATACTTTTAAAGAATTTTTATACATTATTTTGCGACTACTTAATAATAACATGTCTGGTATATAATGACAATATTTCTTTTATAATTAATCGTTATTTTTATCTGGAACAAGAAGTGGGCAGAAAAGTCGATCTATTACTTGACGGATGGACACAATACACAAAACATTTCTCGATTGTTGAGCAAGAAACTGAAATAAGAAGTTTTAAAATAGCTAAGTAACAGAAAAACACAGTTAAAACTGTGTTTTTCTTTGTATTATTTTGTCGAACTAATGTTTTAGGAGCGATTCCTATGATAAATGAAAAATTATTTTTGTTAATAACGATCTTAATGAAATTCACCAAAAGATTGTTATTTGCCATGAATTAGGATATACTAGGTTGCATGTCGGATATGGATATTACCTTCATCCAGACTCGGTGTACTACATACCATCTAAGAAGGAAAAAGAGGCGAATGAATATGCATTACACTTGCTATCACATTCCCATGATATAGATGTTGGGTTAATTGTAAAGACATTAAAATAAAAATTAATAAGGAGTTCTTGGTATGCAAATTATATTAAAAACATTTACGACTATAACTTTATGCGCAGTACTTTTACTGTTACTTTCAGAAACCTCATCAGCTAGATTAATGGAGTTTGAAACTTCCAGATACGAATTTTCCGTTGATACAAGCATGGTTAATTTTGTGAATTCAGATGGAATATTCGATGGAACAACAGACTATGTAGAAGTAATTAGTTACGTAAAAAGTAAAGACGGACATCTTACAGGAACAGCCTATCACTTAATAGATCTTAAAAATCCTTACATTAAAATTTATAAAATCCAATTTAGAGATACTTCATCCAAAAAAACTAAAGAAAATACATCTAGAATTAATGATGACTGGGTAAATGTAGAAAAAAATAATCTTACTCGCAATTATCAACTATATTATGAAGTGGTAAATTTCGTAAATCAAAACTGGGATATTGTATATAGTCACAGTGGGAACCAAGATAATTCAATTTCTATAAGCACATCAAACCATACTAGCACTACTCCCATTGAAGAAACAAAACCAGAAGAAAAAGCCCTACCTAATCTCTCATGGGATGGAACATGGAAAACAAGAGTTGGTGAAATGCAACTAAAGAAAATTGGCAACAATGTTGAATGTACTATTAATAAACACAAACTATTAGGGACTATCATCAACGATAAGGTAGTCGGAAAATGGTCAGGTATAAGATTCTTGAATTCCACTGAATCAGAAGGTGAATTCCAATTCATCATGTCTCCTGATGGTAAATTCATAAAAATCAAATGGAAAGATAGATGGGTAGACTGGGCTACTGATTCTACTGCTGATCGATTGCTATAATTTTCAATGTCATAAAAAAGGAGTGATGCCATGCTGAAAATTGAAATAATCTTACGTGTATCGTATCATTACATCTTGTAAAGGCCAAAGATAACTACTGACCTAGGAGGCCAATAATTAACAAAATATATCACAAAATTTTTGTGCATAAATAGTTTTAAGGCTGACCATGCAGCATTTCACTACTTGGTCAGTCTTTTGAGATCTTAATAAACCGTTCCCTTACTTTGACAGGGGATATTTTGTATCAGCTACAATCACTAGTATCGAAAAAGTCTGGAAATAAGAGAATATATAGGCTGATAATCAAAATGAGGAACCATACATTTCTATTACCATTACCATTACCAAAAAACATGTGAATTTCTCCTTTCAAACAAACTGATTAGTAAATCCTGTAGGTATGATATTTTATTCAAAACATACTAATATTGCGACTGATTTTATATCATTTGCAATAAATAGGATTCATACAATCGTTTTTTCAATACATTCTGATATTACAACAAGAGACTTGGCATACGCCAAGTCTCTTGTTGTAGTTCGAAACTTCAGTCACTAGTCCTTTTCATCAGAATTGACTACTGCTGCTGATCCTTTTAGTACACTATGCCTTAGTTGCCCACAGGCAGCCAATATATCAGTTCCCATTTCGCGACGTACGGTCACATTTATTTTTCGTTCCTTAAGGATTTGCTCAAATAATTGCACCTGCTTATTAGAAGGGCGTAATAATCCGCGCTCAACGACGGAATTCACGGGAATCAGATTCACACTTGCCAATCGCCCTCTGATCAATCCAGCCAATTGCTTGGCATGATGCGCTTGATCATTCAGATCTGCAATCAATATATATTCATACGTAACCTGCCGGCCTGTTTGCTGCGCATAACGAGTCGCAGCTGCCATTACCTCTACCATTGGATAGCGATTATTGATTGGCATTAATTGTGAACGTATTTCATTATTTGGTGCATGTAATGAAATAGATAACGTTACCGGTAGTCCTTCACCCGCTAGTCTATCGATTTCAGGAACTAAACCAGATGTCGATAAGGTAATATTGCGATAACTTAAATTCAGGCAGTAGTCTTGATGACATAAACGCATAAACTTTACAACCTGATCATAATTTGCTAGGGGCTCACCAGCTCCCATAATCACAATACTATTGACATGCTGTTGCTCAAGCTGCAGCAATTGGTTGATATACAATACTTGCGCTAATATTTCACCGCCAGTTAGATTACGCGTAACGCCATTGAGAGTAGAAGCACAAAATACACATCCCATTGCGCAGCCGACCTGAGTCGATACACATACACTATTCCCATAAGGATGACGCATCAGTACCGTTTCTACAGCCATCCCATCATGAAATTTCAATAAGAATTTACTAGTTTTACCATCAGCAGAATGCTGCGCCGCTTCGGTTGTTACCTGATCAATCACAAAATGTTCCATTAGTAGCTCTCTATGAGCTTTGGAGAGATTTGTCATATTGTCAAAATCATCGATACCATGCTGGTACATCCATTTTGCAATTTGAGCAGCACGAAATTTAGGCAGACCATAAGGCTGAATCGCCGCGGCTATTTCTTCGACAAACATACCAAACATATCAGTTTTCATAACGATTCACCTATCCCATCCGTATCATTCGTGCAATAAAAAAACCATCTACCTGATCCACATGAGGCCATAATTGAATCATCTTTGCATCATCCACTGGAGTTGGAATAAAACTACTGGTTTTTTCTAGCGCGAAATTCGGTCTATCTTGTAAAAATTTTTCTACTACTTGTTGATTTTCTTCCGGTTCTGTTGTGCAAGTACTATATACTAAAATGCCGCCAACTTTAACGCACTCTGCGGCGCTACGTAAGATTTCCTGTTGTAGTATGGGTAATTCACGCAGCATCGATTCCTCTTTACGCCATCGTGAATCCGCCTTACGTCTTAGCACACCAAGACCAGAACAAGGAGCATCCACGAGTACCCGATCTGCCTGAGATGGATATTGATTACCAATCGTAGTCGCATCTAGTACCTTCGTTTCGATCATCGTGATACCAAGTCGCTCAGCATTTTCACGAGTAATCGTCAATTTATGGTCATGAATATCAGCTGACAAAAGCCGACCTTTATTTTGCATCAATGCAGCAATATGAGTACTCTTGCCACCTGGCGCAGCGCAAGTATCAATAATAAATTCGCCGGGCTTTGGATCAAGCACATGCGCTACTAGCATGGAACTTTCATCCTGCACTTGAAATAACCCATCACGCAATGATTTTAGCGTACTAAGAGCCGGATAACTATGACAGACGATTCCTTCCGGAGTCCATTTAGAAGGTTCAGCACTGACCCCTTCCTTCTCAAGAATCATCAATAATTCTTCCCGGGTATTTTTTAACGTGTTTGTCCGTAAACACAAAGGAGGCGTCAGATTATTAATACGGCATAACTCCTCTGCCGCCTCCACGCCCAATCGTTTGATCCATCGCTTGACTAACCATTCTGGGTGGAAATAGGTTAATGCCAAAAACTTAGCAGTATGCTTTTGCCGATCTGGATATACGATTTTTTCAGGAGACCGACCGGCATTGCGAAGTACGGCATTCACAAACTTAACCGTGCCAGTATGTCCATATTTTTTGGTCAATTCAACCGATTGATTACAAGCTGCTGAGACAGGAATTTTAGATAGAAAAAAGATCTGATACATGCCCATGCGTAAAATGTTTAAAATAACGGGCGCAATTTTATCTAATGGCCGATTAATATAATGACCGATCATCCAATCGATTGTTGCCTTTGCTTTAATGGTTCCATATACGAGTTCCGTGATAAATCTTCGGTCTTGATCCGATAGTTTTTGACGATTGATTTCCCGAGCTAATGCAATATTCGCATAAGCATGGTTATGAATTACATCATTTATAATTTTAAGAGCTACTTCTCTTGCATCCAAATTTTCACCTTCATTTCAATTTATCGATTGCCATCTATCGCCAATGTCCCTTTAGCAAATAAAATCTTTCACCACATTTTCGACTTGTTGCACATCAATTCGTGTATTGCAACAGGGACCATTCGGTCGCTCATTTAAAACGCCAATGACTGGTAGTGGAAAAACATCTTGAATACCACTAGTCAAATCTCGCTCACAAGCAATGGCGAGTACTGCATGAGGGCGCAATGTTTTAATGACCTTACGCGCTAATGTCCCTCCGGTAGAAATCGATACATGTACACCATACTTTCTCGAAATCGTGAGCAAATCGCCAACCTGGCAACCACCACATTGACGACAATTAGCTATATCATGAGTCACTTTATACTGGCAAGAATCATGTTGAATACAATGAGGTGTGAGAATGAGTAAATGTTCAGGACTCACTTTAATGGCTTTTGCCCGAATCAAATGATTACTGACTTCTATAAAAGATCGTTCTACTCGCTCTTTTTCGATATCAAAGCATTTTCCAATTCGAGTCGCCAATGGAAACAATAGTTGAATCGCCGACCAAGCTGGACCTTGAAAAAATGCTAAGGTAGAAAAGCCTAAAATAGTTAGAATAATGCCACCAACCCCAATACCAATACCCAATAAAAACAATGCCAATAAAACACCAAGAATGATTGGCAGATACGTACTGATATTGGCAAGCCCCGGTGAACTTACCATCCATAAACCATAGGTAGAAAGAGCGGCCACACATAAACTGGCAAGTATTAATATTAAAAATAGTCTTTTTTGTGGACGAACGATCACCTCAATCATACCTTTCACCTCTATCTCAATATATCACCCATACGTATACCATATCCGCATACAAAGTCTTTTGCACTCATGCGACGTTTACTTGCCGGTTGCACTTCTAAAATCTCTAGTGCCCCTTGCCCTGTTTCTACAACAAAACCATCTGCTGTTATTTTGCTAATCTTTCCTGGGGTAGTCGTACTCGTCTCACTTTGATATACTTTAGTCTGCCAAATTTTTAAATTTTTATCTTGATAGGAGCAATATGCACTAGGCCAAGGAGTCAGTCCACGCACTAAGTTATGAATTTCTCTCGCGGATCGATTCCAATCAATGGCTTCTAATTCTCGATTTAACATCGACGCATATGTTGCTAACGCGTGATCTTGAGGAGTACGTGGCGCTTTGCCTTCAATCAATAACTTCATAGTTTCTTTTAGGAGGCTTGCACCACTTGTTTTCAGCTTGTCATGCAACGTCCCTGTTGTTTCGTTTTCTTCAATGACTACCTGATCCTTTAAAATCATATCGCCAGTATCCATGCCCACATCCATATACATGGTGGTAACACCCGTAACCGTTTCACCGTTTATCACTGCCCAATGAATCGGTGCGGCCCCACGATAATATGGCAATAAGGAAGCATGTACATTAATACAGCCCAGTGGTGGTAAATCTAAAATAACCTTCGGCAACAATTGCCCAAAGGCTACCACAATAATAAGATCCGGTTTCAATAAAGCTAGCTGCTCTTGAAACTCAATTTCTTTTACTTTATTAGGCTGCAAGACAGGTAGCCCATAAGCTAATGCTGCTTGCTTTACCGGATGTTGGGTTATTTTTTGCCCCCGTCCTTTTGGACGATCGGGTTGGGTAACCACTGCCACAACATCATACTGCTCTGCAACTAACATATCTAAACAGGAAACGGCAAAATCCGGCGTTCCCATAAATACAACTCGTTTTTTTGTCATCATCATGACTCCCTATGAATGGTTTGTGCTTTTTCAATAAATAATATACCCTCAAGATGATCAATTTCATGTTGCAATGCCCTTGCTAGCAATTCAGTACCTGCTATATTGATCTTTTTGCCAAAACGATTCCGTCCTTCTACTGTAACTTCAGTAAAGCGTTCCACCTCACCAAATACGCCTGGAATGCTTAGGCAACCTTCAAGGCCAAGGCTAGAACCCTGACTCGTAGTAATCACTGGATTGATTAATTCAATTAATCCATCGCCAACATCCAAAACAACCACGCGAAGAGAGACGCCGACTTGTGGCGCAGCCAAACCTACACCATCTGCCTTAACCATAGTTTCTGCCATATCATCAAGGAGCTTTCTTATTTTTTTATCAATTTTTATTACTGGTTCAGCTTTTGCCTTTAATACTTTATCCCCAGCTTTTTTGATCTCCAAAACTGCCATTATGATCCCCCTCAACTTTTTGATAAATCATGCCAAATTCTATCATAGAACGATTGAAAAATCCATATTTTAATGAAAAGAAAATAGCTACATGATACTAATTGGATCTACATCAATAATAACATCCGGACGGGTGGTTAATCCCATATCCACTAGATAAGACTTAACCTCTATAATATTGACTGCTTTTATTACGATATTCATACGAAAGACATCTTTGATTTTAGCAATGGGTGCCGGAAATGGCCCAATCACCTCAATAGTATCATTATGTTGCAACATCGATTTTAATTTCTTAATAATTTTATCCGCTTGACTACGCGCCTTACCCTCTTCATCCGCTTGCGTTGTCAGTTTCAGAATCTGTCCATAAGGTGGATAGCAAAGCTCTTTTCTAAAACCAATCTCGGCTTGATAAAAAGCAGTATAATCATGATTTGCGCCCGCTTGTACTGCATAATGCTCTGGATTATAAGTCTGTACCACGACTTTTCCTGCTTTATCCCCTCGACCAGCTCGCCCCGCAGCTTGCGTAAGCAATGCAAAAACACGTTCGGCAGCGCGAAAATCCGGCAAGTTTAATATACTATCAGCAGCAATAATTCCGACTGCTGTAACATTCTTAACATCATGACCTTTTGCCACCATTTGCGTACCTAATAACACATCATGTTCCCCTTTGGCAAACGCATCCAGAATGCGATCATAAGCCATTTTCCCACCTGTAGTATCTTGATCCATTCGGACAATACGTATTCCCGGGAATGACTTTGCCAAGTTTTCTTCTAACTTTTGTGTGCCTGTACCAAAAAAACGAATATAGCGACTACTACACTTCGGACAAATATCAGGCGTTTTTTCTACAGTTTGGCAGTAATGACAACGCAGTAGATTGCCTACTGCATGATATACAAGAGAAATATCACAATGCTGACAACGTATAATATGCCCACATTCACGGCACATAACAAATGTCGCATATCCACGTCGATTTAATAAAATAATAGCCTGTTCTTTTCGTTCCAATGTTTCAGCTAACAATTCCAGTAGTGGCAATGATATCACGCTTCGTCGTTTTTGTCGCAATTCCTCACGCATATCGACAACGGTAACCTCAGGCAACAAAGCGCCCGCAATACGTTTTGCCATAGTCAGCAGCGTATGCTCACTCTGTAGTGCCTGATAATACGTTTCCACCGATGGAGTGGCACTGCCCATGATCACAATTCCGCCGGCAAGGCGCGCTCTCGTTAAAGCGACTTGCCGAGTATGATAACGAGGTGCTTCTTCTTGCTTATAAGTAAACTCATGTTCTTCATCCATTATAATAATTCCGAGATCAGGGAGTGGTGAAAACACTGCAGAACGAGCTCCAATGACAATCCCTGCTTGCTTCGTGCGTAAACGTTGCCAAGCATCATACCGCTCACCAGTAGATAATTTACTATGCATCACTACTACATCATCACAAAACCGTGCCTTAAAACGTGCAACAATTTGACTAGTCAAGGCAATTTCGGGTACCAAAACAATCGCCTGACGCTGATTTGCCCTCGCAACTGCGACGGCTTCAATATATACTTGCGTTTTACCACTACCCGTAATGCCATGTAGTAAAAAGGAGTGATATTCCCTGGCCTGCATGGTAGGGATAATGGCTCCTAACACTTGTTGCTGATCCGCTGTAAGCGAAACCTGAACTCCTGGCGCGCAAATATCAGCATAACTATCCCGTATACTCTGCACCTTTGCAATAGAGACCACACCAGCCTGCACTAACTTTTTCACAGCATCATAGCTGATATTATGCTGCGCAAAGTCATCATAAGGTAGTTCACGATGCGCCAGTAAATACGTTAGTAACCGGCACTGGGCCGGTTTTCGCGTAAAACTTTCAAGCAAAGACGCCCCAACCTCCTGCGTCACTGACAGGCGTACAACATTCTTGTATCGATGCATCGCCGTTTTTTTCGCAACTGCTTCACCAATGATAACTTGCTTACGTGCTAAGTAGTTTACTATTTTTAGTGCACCTGGGCCAAATTCTTTTTCTAATTTTCCAATCATAACAGGTTGGTGTTTATGTATATACATAAGCACCTGAGAATATTCCGATGATTTTTTAAGCAAACTAGCGATCATAGATTCTATAACAACATGATCAGCAATGCGATAGGTCGTCACACTCTTGACACCTGATTTTCCGGGAATAAATAAACGCATAGCATCCACTAAATTACATACATAGTACTCACTAATCCACCTAGCCGTCTGCATCATATGATCATCAAACCATACCGTATCATCTAATCTATCTAAAATCGGTTTTAAGTCAAAGTGACTTACATCTTCTTCATCCGTCACACCAATAATAAAACCTTCTAATTTACGATTGCCAAAAGGTACAATGACTCGCCAGCCTATATCAATAAAATCTAAGTGTACAGGTATGATATAAGAAAAAGCTTTATTTATACTTTTCGTTGGAATATTTACCAATACTTGAGCTATACGTTGCATCTTTACCACCATTCATTGTGACCTTCACAATACCAGAAAAAACTTTACTTATCATTAAAGCAAAAGAAGGGGATCTCACGGAGTCCCCTTTCTCATAGTATCAAAGTATGTGTTTTTTATCAACTGTACAGAAAAATAATTATTTATGGATTATAGATTGGCTTCCTTACGTAAAATCTCCGCTTTATCTGTGCGTTCCCAAGGTAAATCAACATCTGTACGGCCAAAATGACCATATGCTGCTGTCTGGCGATAAATAGGACGACGTAAATCTAACGTCTTAATAATACCAGCTGGACGTAGATCAAAATGCTTGTTGATCAACGCTACGATTAGAGCTTCTGCTATTTTCCCAGTTCCAAATGTTTCAACCATAATAGAAACGGGTTTTGCAACACCAATCGCATACGCTAACTGGATTTCACATTTATCAGCAAGTCCTGCTGCCACTACATTTTTCGCTACATAACGTGCAGCATAAGCGGCAGAGCGATCTACTTTTGTACAATCTTTACCAGAGAATGCACCACCGCCATGACGTGCCATCCCGCCATATGTATCAACAATGATTTTACGACCCGTTAGTCCTGCATCGCCTTGTGGTCCGCCAATAACAAAACGGCCTGTTGGATTAATGTAATACTTGGTATTTTCATCTAATAATTCTGCTGGCACAATCGGTTTTATGACTTTTTCAATCATATCTTTTTCAATCGTTGCGAGCGTAACATCCGCATCATGCTGAGTCGAAATAACAATGGTATCCACACGAACTGGTTTACCATCTTCATATTCTACTGTTACCTGTGTTTTCCCATCCGGACGCAGATAGTCTACTTCGTCATTTTTACGCACCTGTGATAAACGATATGATAATTTATGTGCTAACGATATCGTCAACGGCATATATTCAGGAGTTTCATTGGTAGCATAGCCAAACATCATCCCCTGATCCCCTGCGCCAATGCTTTCAATTTCATCATCCATTTGACCTTTTTTTGCTTCTAGTGCCTTGTCAACACCCATCGCAATATCAGCCGATTGCTCACCAATCGAAACTAATACTCCACAAGTATCACCATCAAAACCATATTTAGCGCGAGTATAACCAATCTCTTTAATCGTATCACGTACCAATTTAGGAATATCCACATAACATTTCGTTGTAATCTCACCAACAACATGAACCAGTCCGGTAGTAAGAAGGGTCTCGCATGCGACTCTACCCATAGGATCTTTTGCCATAATTGCATCTAGTACACTATCGGAAATCTGGTCGGCCATTTTATCTGGATGCCCTTCCGTTACCGACTCAGAAGTAAATAATACGCGTTTTTTTTCCATGATTTATCCCCCCGCTTATTTATTGAATAAAAAAAAGCTCCCAAAGGGAGTGTGAATTTCACTCTCCCATCTTGCGGATTACACCGCAGGAATTGGCACCGTTTTTGAAGTATCCTTCAAATGGTTGCCGCAGTTTCATCGGGCCAATCCCTCCACTAACTCTTGATGAGTATATTCTATTACATTCTGCCAAACTAAATTTTAAATCAATTTTCATAAAAAATCAATCTTTATTTGCTATTGTATCCGAATTTTATCTAAAATAATTCCTGCTAGCTGTTCTTTTGGCATTTTAGGAAGTTCTTCTACGCGACCATCAGAATATAATAACTTCACAATATTCGTATCCGCATTAAAACCAGCACCTGGTAGCGTTACATCATTGGCAACAATCATATCTAATTTTTTTCTCGTTAATTTACCTTGCGCATGAGCCACTAATTCTTGTGTCTCAGCAGCAAATCCAACTAATATCTGATGCTTTTTTAATTGCCCAAGCTCCAATAAAATATCTGGAGTTTTTTCTAATATTAACTCTAATGATGTACTATTCTTTTTTATTTTATGTTCACTGGCAACTTGCGGACGATAATCGGCTACCGCAGCCGCCTTGATCACAATATCACAATCCGAATAGTGCGCTAACACCGCGTCTCTCATTTGCAAAGCAGATTCAACAGGTATAAAGGTAACGCCTTGTGGCACAGGCAATTGAGTGGGCCCGGATATTAAAATAACATTAGCTCCCCGAGTAGCAGCTACACGCGCTATTGCATAGCCCATTTTGCCACTCGAACGATTCCCAATGTATCTTACAGGATCAATAGCCTCTCGCGTACCGCCAGCTGTGATGATGATCTTCTTTCCCGCAAAATCAGCACTTGTAAATAATTCAAGCACCTTGCCGACAACTACTTCCGTTGTCGGTAAACGGCCGATTCCTTCGGTTCCACATGCAAGCATTCCTGACTCCGGTTCAATAAAATGGTAACCTAGCTCAGTCAGTTTCGTTATATTTTGTTGAACAATAGGATTGAGATACATATTCGTATTCATAGCCGGTGCCAATAGCACAGGAGCCTGAGTCGCCATAACCGTAGTAGATAACATATCGTCTGCAATACCATTGGCTATCTTGCCAATGATATTTGCCGTAGCAGGAGCGATTAAAAATAAATCAGCACGACTTGCCAACTCAATATGTTCTACATTCCAATTGGTAACCTCAGACCACATATCTACAACAACTGGTTGTCCACTTATTTCGCGAAAAGTCAAAGGTGTAACAAATTTTGCTGCCGCTGCAGTCATAATCACATATACATTAGCTCCTTGTTTTTTCAATCGGCTAACCATATCGACTACCTTATAAACGGCAATACCACCTGCTACTCCTACAACGATATTCTTACCTTTCAGCATGAAATCCACCTACCTATTTAATACCACTTTTTGTCCGTTCATACGTAATGTGATCTTGTGCTACTTCTTCTAAAGCAATTGTTACTTGTTTACTCGACTTACTCTCAACAGTCGGTGCCGAACCATCCATAATTTCGCGAGCACGTTTTGCTGCAAGCACCACTAACGTATATTTGCTATCTACTTTCGTAACCAATGTATCGATTGATGGATTAATCATTCTATTTCCCCCAAATTTAATTTATTTCGTTAATATATGTTCAATCATACTAAGATTGCGCGTCACGCGACATTTCTCTGCCATAATAATCGCAGTTACTTTCTTTGTTGCATTTTGCACTTCATCATTCACTACGACATAATGATAATTATGCACATAGGTCAATTCATCATTAGCACAATTCAGTCTAGTTTTTATATTTTCCAGACTATCGGTTCCTCTTTTATGAATCCGTTTCGCTAGTTCATCCAAAGATGGCGGCACAATATAAATACATACACCTTTGGGAAACTTATTTTTAATTTGCGTAGCTCCTTGTGTATCAATCTCGAGTACAACATCCTTGCCAGTATTTAAAAGTTCGGTAATTCGTTGACATGGTGTTCCATAATAATTGCCATATACTTCGGCCCATTCCAATAACTGATCCTGATCAATCATCTCCTGGAACTCAGCACGTGAAACAAACCAGTAGTTAACGCCATGCTTCTCGCCCTCTCGCGGCGTTCTCGTCGTTGCAGAAATAGAGTAATTTATTTCTGGATTACTGCGTAATAGTTCTTTGCAAATTGTCCCCTTACCTGCCCCGGACGGGCCGGAAAGTACAATTAAAATCCCCTGCTCAGCCATCTATATGCCCCTTTCAACCCTTTACTCCACTGTACTTTCATCACTAGTATCTTTATTAGCAAGACGATGTGCTACCGTTTCAGGTTGTACTGCAGACAAAATAACATGGTCACTATCCGTAATAATAACGGCCCTTGTACGTCGTCCATAGGTTGCATCCACTAGCATTCCTCGATCCCGAGCTTCTTGAATAATTCTTTTAATAGGCGCTGATTCTGGACTCACTATAGAAATGATTCGATTCGCAGACACGATATTACCAAAACCAATATTAATCAGTTTAATTTCCATAAATAACTTCCCCCTATTATTTTTATTATATATCACTCAATCTTTTACCTGACTGGCAATCATTATAGTCCATCCATAGCCGAAAACAGTGGCTACATCAAGATCCGTCTATTAATGTAAAACAATCGCGATTATTCTATATTTTGAATTTGCTCTCTGATTTTCTCAATTTCGCTCTTCATTTCAACCATGAGATTCGCAATCGTAAAATCATTGGCTTTTGAGGCAATCGTATTGGTTTCACGGTTAATTTCCTGAACAATAAAATCTAGTTTTCGCCCTACTGCCCCATCAGACTGCAGAGCTTTATTCATCTGTATTAAATGACTTCTTAAACGTACTAATTCCTCTGTAATATTGGTTCGATCAGCAAAAATTGCAGTTTCTTGCAATAATCTTCCAAGATCCGGTTCAGCCCCGACTGCAGCTAATAATTCTTTCATGCGACCTAATATTTTTTCTCGATACTCCGCTAACACCATCGGAGCACATTCTTCCACTTGCGTAATATAAGAAGTAATAACCTCAACACGCGATAATAAATCTTCCTTGATATTCATTCCCTCTGCCAACCGCATACTCATCAGATTGTTCACTGCCGTATCAACAGCAACGGATAATTTAGGCCACAGTGCTAACACATCTTCTGTTACTTCTTCCACTTTAATCACATCAGGATATTTCGCAACCTGATGAATCGTATCATTCATAGAAGTAGAAAGCAACTGCGCTAACTCTCCTAAACATTTATGGTAAGCTATTGCTAATTCTTTGTCAACCCTTACCGCTCTTTTCTTTTCGCCATATTCCTCCATAGTAATAAAAATATCAATTCGGCCCCTTACTAAGGTAGCAGAAACACTACGACGAATTTTATCCTCAAGCGACCCTAAATTTTTGGGCATACGAATGACAATTTCATTATATCGATGATTAACGGCTTTGATTTCCACAATAAGCCGATGCTCATTATCTAAATATTCACCACGACCAAAACCCGTCATACTTTTAAGCACGATTACTACTCCTTTCCTGCGTATGTTATTATTGACAATAATTTAATATTTACTCATAGTTTCTTACAAATACTTCTCTATGCTTGCTCTAAATCCTTTTTTCTTTACATATCACTATATATTACTTAATGGCAATAGTCGTGGATAGGCTATACCTCTGTTGCTACTCCTTCTTCCTACAGGCAATCGTCGTGGGTGGGGTCCTTATACCCCATCCACGGCAGACTAACAATATCGCTGTAATTTTCTTAATGCAATATATTATTTTATTTTTTCCATATCAAAATAGAAATGGTGCTTTTTCCTATCGCTAGTAACAAGAGATAGGATAACAGGAATATCAGATATAATATCTTTTTCAAAAAAATAAAAATAACACTGCGCCTTATATAACGGCTGTTTGGAATCCTTCGATATCATCTCCGCATTTTGCGGTACATTCATCTGATAAGCCCGAATGACTTTCTTATCCTGCTGCAAAACTACACTCATATGTTGGGCGAAATCCGGCTTATCACCAAATAAGACAACACTAAAAGTTAATGAATCAGCATAATCTGCCATAACCTTCTCACCATCGAGCAGACTAACGCTTTGTCCCTTTACGCTTTTATCCCGGGCATCAGTAGCCATCAACAAGAAAGAAGTATATAAATAGGCATGTTCAGCTGTTTCATTTAAAGTAACAGCTTTCTCTTCATAAGATATCCACGGCAACAAAAATTCCTGCAAATGACTTTGCGCATTATTTTTCCCATAATCTTGCGCTTCTTTCACGACTTCGATATTAACAACAGAGATTGCGAAAACATGACTAATAAATAACACTAAAAAAATACATGTTAAACTAAAAATTTTCACCATAGCACCTCCTCAAAATTACCATATATATATTACGCCATAATTCGCATAATTCCTGTTATTGTCTAAAAAATCCAACTTCTTATAGTACGAGAAGTTGGATTTTGAGATTTTATAAATATTCACCACGAAAAACCTCTACTGCTGTTCCAGACATATAGACGTGATGATCAAGTCCCCACTCAATGAAAAGTTCACCACCATCAAGTTTCATATGTACCTGACGATCCGACCGTTGATTGAGTACCGCTGCTACCAATGTAGCGCAAGCTCCGGTACCACAAGCCATTGTAATGCCAGCTCCTCGTTCCCATACACGCATCCGTATTGTTTGCTTATCAATCATCTGTGCAAACTCAACATTCGTTTTCCTTGGGAAAATAGGATTGTTTTCAATTAACGGTCCAATACTAGACAGATCCACGTCATTTATATCATCCACAAATATAATGCAGTGTGGATTGCCCATTGATACACAAGTGATATGGTACTTCATTTCCCCAATCACTAACGATTCGTTAATGACTTGTTGATCACCAGCGCCGTTCATTGGTATTTCACTTCGCAGCAGATGCGGTGTGCCCATATCCACTCGTACCTTATCCACTATTCCATCTATAAAAATCAGTTCAGGCTTAATAATGCCAGCCTTAGTTTCTAACGTAATTTGCGTCTTATCTGTCAAACCAGATTCATAGACATAGCGAGCAATACAACGCGTGGCATTTCCACACATTTCAGCTTCACTACCATCGGAATTGAAAATTCGCATTTGAAAATCGGCTATTTCTGATGGCAAAAGAATGACGAGCCCATCGGCTCCTACTCCAAAATGCCGATCACAAACCTCAATTGCCATTTTATCATACTGATCAATTGTTTCTAGTAATCCATTGACAATCACAAAATCATTTCCGGCTCCATGCCATTTGCTAAAACTAAATTTCATAACGTTATTCTCCTCATATCAAAATTAGTGTACCCGCCCAAAAGCCGAACGATACACGCGTCGCCTAACGAATAAGTGCCGCAAAGCGCCAATCATAAAGGTCCAACCCGATACACTCAAAATAATGATCCAATCGATAATATCAAGAGGAACGGTAGCAAAGATTTCACTCATAAACTGATTATATACTACTAACAGTTGCATAACAACCGAACAAATCGTAGCAAGCACTAAATATTTATTTTTAAATAGGCCAATTTTAAAAATACTACTGGTTTCTGACCGACAATCAAAGACATGAAAGATTTGAGAAAATACGAGAGTACAAAAAGCCATCGTCCTAGCTAATATCAAATCGTCTTTTAAAAAGTATATGACGGCAAAAACAATAACCGTACTCAAACCGATTTGTAAACCACGAGCGATAATTTTACGGCTGAGCCCTCGGGAAAAAACACTTTCCCGTGGATTACGCGGCCGCCGATTCATAATATCACGATCATTCGGATCCACCCCTAAAGCCATTGCTGGTAAACCATCCGTTACTAAATTAACCCATAAAATTTGCACGGGTAATAAAGGAAGCGGTAAACCAACAAGTGAAGCAACAAACATAGTAAGAACCTCACCTAAATTACAAGACAATAAATACCGAATAAACTTTCGGATATTATCGTAAATACCGCGGCCTTCCTCCACAGCAGCAACAATCGTTGCAAAATTATCATCAGCTAGCACCATAGCGGCTGCCTCTTTTGTAACATCCGTACCATTGACCCCCATTGCAATACCAATGTCGGCTTCTTTGATGGCCGGCGCATCATTGACCCCATCACCTGTCATCGCTACAATATGTCCCTGCCTTCTAAGGTTTCTTACAATACGTAGTTTGTGAGCAGGAGAAACACGTGCATATACCGTAATACGATGAATCATCTTGGCTAATTCTTCATCACCGATTTGATCCAACTCATGCCCTGTAAAGGCTACATGAAGCTTAGGATTAAACATTTGTAATTCGGTCGCAATGGCGACTGCCGTATTACGATGATCACCCGTAATCATCACCGTCTGTATGCCAGCTTGTCGACATACAGCAATCGCATGTTTAGCCTCACTACGCGGCGGATCAATCATGCCGATTAGCCCAACAAAGACCAATTGGTTTTCTATTTCTTCACTAACATGATCCGCTTCTGTTCTTGTTAGTTGTCGATAAGCCACCGCCAATACCCGAAAAGCCTGCCCAGTCATTTGCTCATTAGCTGCCAAAATCTCAGTTTTCATCGCATCAGTAAGAATGATTTCTCCACTATTTTGACTATAATATCGGCAGAGTCCCAAGATAATATCAGGCGCACCTTTCACATACACATAGGGTTTTGCATTCTTTTCATAGACAACAGACATACGACATCGTTCCGACTCAAAAGGAATTTCACCTAAACGTCGTTGCTGCTTTTCTATATCTTTACGCCAAATATTAGCCTTTGCCGCCGCAACGACTAATGCCCCTTCTGTAGGATCGCCTTCAATGGACCAACCACTATCCGCTCCTTTACGCCACAAACCAGTAATACCTATATTATTATGCTTTAAAATACTATTATTACATAGTACACTCATTTCTAAACATTGTTGCAAGCATTTATCCTTCTTAGGCTCAAATTCCTGGTTTTTAAGTAAAAAATCCCCTTTGATTTCATAACCAGTACCTGTTATTTCGTATGTATTACCAGCGACAAAAACACTTCGCACTGTCATAGCATTTTGCGTAAGAGTTCCTGTCTTATCCGAGCAAATAACAGTGGTACAACCGAGCGTTTCGACTGCAGGCAACTTTCGTATAATCGCATTACGCTTTATCATACGTTGTACCCCGAGAGCTAATGCAACTGTAACAATTGCCGGCAGCCCTTCAGGAATCGCTGCGACGGCTAAACTAATACCTGCCATACACATTAAAAATAAAGGCTCTCCCTTATATACCCCCGTCATCACAACGATGATACAAATCACCAAGCATCCCCATACCAACCACCGTCCTAGCGAATCGAGCCGTTGTTCAAGAGGTGTACTTTCCTCATCACGATCTTGTATCATATGAGCAATATGTCCCACTTCTGTCATCATACCCGTAGCACATACAACCGCCTTACCACGCCCTTTAATCACACTAGTACCCGCATATACCATATTTTTACGATCGCCAAGCGAACTACTTGCATCATATTGTCGATCGACTACTTTTCGTACCGGTAACGATTCTCCCGTGAGAGCCGCTTCTTCCACTTCCATATTTTGAATTTCTATAATTCTAGCATCAGCAGCGATTTTATCACCGGATTCTAAGACCATAATATCGCCTGGAACTAATACACGTGCAGGAATTTGTTGCAAAATACCATTACGCAACACATGAGCCGTTGGTGCAGACATTTTTTTCAGAGCATCCATCGATTTTTCAGCACGATATTCTTGCAAAAATCCGAGTACTGCGTTAATTAAAACGATAATCAAGATGGTGATCGCATCAACATATTCTCCTAGAAAGGCTGAAATCATAGTAGCGGCAAGTAATACAATCACCATAAAATCTTGAAATTGAAGCAATAGTCGTTTCCACCATGCTGACTTTTCTTTTTCCTTCATTTCATTATATCCATATTTACCGAGTCTATTTTTTATTTCCCCAGTAGCTAAACCATCATCTGGATCCGTTTGCCAATAATCAATTACATCCTCTGCTACACGTGTATACCACTTATCAATATCCATGCTGACACCCCACTAACATGAGTTTTATTATTCATGTTATTCAGGGTCATCTCTAACTAGACCTAGTTTGACCTAAGGCTCGCAATAATGGTATACTGATGAACAGCTCTATTGTAAATATAATACGTTTTAATGGAGGGGATTGTATGAGTCTTGACGGACTTTCCCTATCAACACTACTCACGGAACTCAATGCCAAACTGGCGGGGGGACGTATTGATAAAATATTTCAAACGGATAAACATACCATCACTATCTGGATCAGACAGGCTAATCAAAATTTATGCTTACTGATTTCATCCAATTCTGAGCATCCTCGTATTCACCTGACAAATGCAGCACCAGAAAATCCAGCTACCCCCACTGCATTTTGCATGTTACTACGAAAGCACTTAGAAACAGGTCGGATCGCTCAAATTACGCAACATAGCCTGGATCGTATCGCTCTGTTAGCCATCGATTCTCTTGGCGCAGATAATACGATTATAACCAAATACCTCACAATTGAATTAATGGGCAAACACAGTAATATTATTCTGTTGCAAGATCAAATTGTCATTGACTCTATCAAAAGAATCGGTATCAATACCAGCCGTTATCGTCAGGTTTTACCCAAAATGGAATATACCTATCCTCCAGGTCAAATGCGACTTAACTTACTTACAACCCCTATTGATGATTTTATAAGCGATTTAACTACCCGTACAGGTCTTCTTACCAAAGCGATTATCAATACAGGAATTGGGCTAGGACCGATCACCGCCAAGGAACTGATATGGCGCGCTGGTCTACCTGCTACGATAACAGTCGATCAGCTAGATAACGGCGATCTGGTAGCACTTCGAGAATCTATAACCAGTATTGTAAATCAATTAACATCCGACCAATATTCTCCTACAGTTATCGTAAGCGAAGACAATGGACTGGATGGTATCGCGGCTTTTTCATTAGAACATCTAACGCAAAAATGTACAAAACATCACTTTTCGAATATGAGCGAAGCAGTTGCCTTCGCAGATACACTCTCGCGAATACAACGTCATCCTGAACAATCCTTATTACTCAAAATCGTGCAAGATGATATCAATCGTTTAATCCGTAAACAAGGTGTTTTACTACAAGAACAAGCCGAAGCAACAGGTGCCGATTGTTTCCGCGAATACGCAGACATACTAATGGCCAATATCTATAATATCCCTGCAGGCAGTACTACCACTACATTACCAAATTTATATGATGATGCCCCGGAAGAACATCCTGTAACAATTGATCTAAACCCAAGGCTTTCGGCCCTAGAAAATGCGACAGCCTATTATACGAGATACAATAAACTAAAACGTGCGCAAGATTCCCTACGTGAGCAACTAGAACAATGTGCACAAGACATCACCTATCTTGACACCATTATCGTCGCGCTTGAACATGCAGACCTTTCTGCCGAACTTGCTGATATTCGCCAAGAATTAATTAACGCTGGCTATATGAAACCCTTACACAAGCGTCGCATGTCGATTCCACCTTCTTTACCATTGACGGTTATCACTGCTGAGGGTTTAAAGATACTTGTTGGTAAAAATAATCGGCAAAATGATCTCGTGACCTTTAAGCATGCACAACACACCGATCTATGGTTTCATACAAAAGACATCCCAGGATCACATGTTGTGTTACGTACCGATCATCAAGATCCCCCCCAAGCAGCCATCGAAACGGCAGCTCAGCTAGCTGCTTATTACAGCAAAGCTGGGCAATCATCAAATGTACCAGTTGATTATACCCAGCGCCGTTATGTCAAAAAGCCATCAGGAGCCAAACCTGGTTTTGTAATCTATGATCATCAACATACCATCTACATAACCCCTGATAAAAACGTCGTAGATGCATTGCTTAAAAGATAAAAAAAGACTTGGCTTCAGCCAAGTCCTCGGACGCAGGCAGAAGCCTTAGTCGTTCTTACTTGGAATCGAGAAAATGATATACTTTCTAATTCCATAAAAAAAGCCTTTCATAACCCATCGTCTACATGATTATGAAAGGCCTTTCTTTTCGTTAGGGACAAACAACCTGTCCCCATGTCCCGGGGACACGGGGACAGGTTGTTTGTCCCACTCGTCTTATTCAGCAATCCCCTTGATCACTACTTTATCGGCTTGATCAACAGGCATTAATTGTACACCCACTACTTCTTTACTTGAAGTAGGTACATTTTTTCCTACATAATCAGCCCGAATTGGTAGTTCGCGATGACCACGGTCCACTAATACGGCTAGTTGGATCACTTTAGGGCGTCCTAGATCAATCACAGCATCCAAAGCAGCACGTACTGTACGCCCTGTATATAATACATCATCAACCAGTATAATAGTTTTACCACTAATATCTACAGGAATTTGAGTTTGATGGACAATCGGTTGGTAACTCAGTGTTGATAGATCATCACGATATAAGGTAATATCTAAAATTCCCACTGATAAGCATCTACCCTCAATTTTCCCTATTTCAGCAGCCAGGCGTTCTGCAATTGGTACCCCTCGAGTTCGAATCCCCACTAATACTACATCTTCTATCCCTTTATTGTTTTCAATGATTTCATGGGCAATACGAATTAATGCACGTCTGATACCTTGTTCATCCATAATCACAGTTTTTTCTACTAAGTTCAGCATATCTTCCACTCCTATCGATTCATTTTTTGTCTTAATTCTATCAAAATACTTTCCATATCATCAGGTAAAGGCGCTGTAAACACCATCGTATCTCCAGTAATCGGATGATGAATCGTGAGCTCTCTAGAGTGCAGAGCTTGCCCAACGATAGAAAAATGGCTATGCTCTGGTCCATATTTAGGATCGCCAACTACTGGGTGACCAATATAAGCCATGTGAACCCTGATCTGATGCGTACGCCCGGTTAATAGTTTGCACTCCACCAACGTATAAGCACCAAATCTTTCTAGAATATGAAAATTCGTGGTGGCTTCCTTACTATTCACAAAAGTAACTGCCATTTTTTTTCGATCGGATGTATGACGACCAATCGGTGCTTTAATCACACCTTTTTCTTCTTTAATATTACCATGAACAATCGCTACATATCGTCGACTAGCGGTACGTTCTTTAATTTGCGCTGCTAGACTCGTATATCCCTTATCACTTTTCGCAGCGACCATCACACCGGAAGTATCTTTATCAAGACGATGTACAATACCAGGACGTGCGACCCCATTAATCCCCGATAATTCATCACAATGTTCTAATAAAGCATTTACCAATGTACCACTATAGTTGCCCACAGCTGGATGTACGACCATTCCTCGTGCTTTATTAATTACAATGATATCATCATCTTCATATAACACATCAATCGGAATATCTTCCGCTAATAGTTCCATAGGTCTAACCGCTGGAATGGTTACTACAATTTTATCACCATGTTGCACTTTATAATTGGCTTTTACTACTTTATCATTTACAGTCACTTGGCCATTCGTAATGAATCGTTGCACAGTAGATCTTGATACATCACCTAATGCTTGAACAAGAAACACATCTAAGCGTTCACCTTGTTCACATTCACTAACCTCAAAAAACTGATTTGTATTCGTCATTGACGTCCATCCTCTTTATATAAATATAGTATAGTGAAGATTATACATCCCACACCACATACAATTCCCATATCGGCAACATTAAAAATAGGCCAAATGCGAAAATCAAAAAAATCAACTACGTACCCGGTTTTGATACGATCTATTACATTACCAATTGCTCCCCCTACCATTAAGCCTATACCAAACCGTAGCAATCTATACTGCCGCGGAATCTGAGGATAAAAATAAATTACAGCTGCAATCATCAAAATGGCAATGATAACAAAAACGATCGTTTGGTGCTCAAACAAACCAAAAGCAGCTCCAGGATTCAAAATATATGTAATATGAAAAACGTCTTGAATGACGGGAATTGACATGTTGGGCATCATATGCGCTTGAATATAAAATTTAGACAATTGGTCAATCAAGACGATAGCTAACGCTAATAATAATATCGGCACTCCATTTCTCTCCTATTTTGTATAAAATCAATTCAAACTGCTTCTTTATATCATAAACAAAATTTTGTAAAAGGTAAAGATGATGCTCTATCTTAGCAAAAAGAAAAAAGCCCAGAACTTCTGGACTTTTTTCAAATTGTGATTATTCACCTGCAGAAATTGCGCCTACTGGGCATGTTGCTGCACAGGAACCACAATCAATACACTTGTCATCAATTGCATATTGACCTTCAGCTGGAGAAATAGCTTCTACTGGACAAACTGAAGCACAAGCACCACATTCAATGCATTCGCTAGAAATTTTATACATAAAATTCACCTCCTATGTAGTTAACTATTTAGTATTATACTATATACTGCAGAAAAAAGCACATAACTACTACTATTTTTCACAAATTTTTTTCAAATTATTCTTTACCAGAGATAAAATACCGTTTTATTTCTACTCTGTAATAATAACTAACAACAGAAATTGTAAGTAACAATGAAATCATAAGCATGGCAATCCGTATATTATGCGTAATGTGATGACCTACTATCGAATATAGTAAAATCGCAGGAGCTTGCCCAATTGCTGTCCCAATTAAAAACCGACATAGCGAGATATTCGTTAATCCAGCACCATAACTTATGACTTTAAAAGGTATAATCGGCGTAAATCGCGTAATCATGATCGCGATTAAACCATATCGGTTTAGAAAAAGATCAGCCATCATAAGATATTGAGCATTTACAAACCGCTGTACAACTAGACGACCATACCACCGTGCTATACCAAAATCCAAACTAGCCCCGATTAATGCTCCAATCCAGGAATAAAGAGCCCCATATTGCCAACCAAAAATCCAGGCATTGGTAAGCGTAATAAAAATTCCCGGCACAAGAGGAACTAATGATTGAATTAACATAATACAAATACTAATCACTGGAGCCCATACTCCATATGACAAAATAAATTGACGTAACCCTTCAAAATCACGATAGCGCAAATACGTCATACCCGTAACAAAAAACTCCTGCAAGCCAGGTATATAAAAATAAGCAATTGCAACGGCTACCAATAGTCCAACTCTATACAACAAAATTGGCTTTACTATTCTCGCCATCCAACCGCCTCCTCATATACGAATACACAATGAGCCTTTCTTACTTTTATTCACGATTGTATGTACAAATCCTGCTACCTTTTTTACTCATCTGGAGTAAATGCCACTTTATTCAGCCTCTCCATATAATTTTAAAATATTAATACGATATAATAAATAGTAACACATCACCCCAACAATAATAAAACAATTTAACAAGTAGCCAATTCGAAATATCGAGAATGATCTTCTTCGTTCTTTAATATAGGTGTCAACACGTTTATTTGCAGTCTCTAAATCACAAACTACTTTATCACCGATCTTTAGCTGGTAGATGTATAACACATTATCATGCCCTGGTAAATTAGTATACCAAGCAGTTGCAGGCTGACCATTATATGTCTTCAGTATTTTATCATCATCACAAAAGTGTGCTCCAGCTTTAATAATGTTCTTCCCTGTTACTGCATCTTTTACACCTGATTCCACCATAATGTGACGTCCCTTACCACTAAAATAATAGAAGAAAATTCCTTCTACACTTTTAAGATTTTCTAGTTTTTCTTTTTGAATTTCTTGATAATCTCCCCCATCCCACGCTATCACTTCGATCATTGGACCTAATAGTAACATGTAAAATATGAACCATTTCCAAGCTCTTCGTTTTAGCTTTTGTTTATATTCTGCAAATTCTTCAACTGTTACTTCAATATCTGAAGGTGGTAGGCGATCTTCAAGTGGGATATATCCTGGTGAATTCCACGTATATTTTCGCTCTAATAGATAAACAATAATAAAAACAAGTGTCGGCATTGAAAAAATTATGCAGAACCAAAAAGCAACTTCGTTCTCTGAAAGCATTAGATCACCTTCCTCTAAAAAATAATTTTTAAATTTTATTTTTCCATTTTTATATTGGTCAATTTTCATCAAAACACCATATTTAAACCAATACGCTGCTAAGCTCGCTCCTAATACTGTAAGTAGCGGCCATACTACGTGAAGGAAAAAATTATATCTCTGCTCACTTCAATTGTATTCTTCGACAAAACTATTTGCCGTTTCTAATGAACAAACTACTTGTCCATCCTCTTCAAATTGGTACATCATTTTTTCTTCATCATGGCAAACGCTAAATGCCACTTTATTCAACCTCCCCATATAAATCCAAAATATTTTTACGATATATATCCTTGTAACATAATGCCCCAATGATTACAAAGCAATTAATAAGCCATCCCATTCTAAGTATCAATAAACTTGTGCTATATTCATATTGTTCTTTATTAAGATCATCAACGCGCTTATTCGCACTCTCTAGATCACAAACAACTTCATTACCTATCTTCAACTGGTAAATCATCGGATATCGACCATTTGCCGGTAAACGATTATACCAGACCGTGGCAGACTGGCCATTATATTTCTCTAATACTTTAGAGTCACCGCAAAGACTAACAGAAGCATTAAGAATTGTCACTCCTGTTATCCCATCTTTTAGACCTGTTTCTCGTATAGGACCGCGTCCTCTCTTATAATAGAAGAAGAAAACACCCTGCATAGTTTGAAGATTTTCTATTTTTTCTTTTTGATAACCTGGATAAGGCCCTGCATACCACATTCCCACTTCTAGCATCGGACCAAATATTAACATGAAAAATATGAACAGTATCGATGTCCTTCGTTTTAGCTTATGCCTAAAGTCCGCAAATTCTTCAACTGTTGTTACAATATCTGAGGGTGGCAGGCGACTTTCAAGCGGGATATACCCTGGTGAGTTCCCTATATGTTTTTGCCACCACAGGTAATAAGATATAACAACTACTATAGGTATGGAAAACGTAAAAATTAAAATGATACTACCAGTTTTATCTGATACCATTAGATAACCTCCACATGCTTCAATAGTTTTCAACAATTTTTTCATTTTTTTCACAACAAAAAGCCATCTTTCTGCAAAGATGGCCGGTTACACTATTCACTCCTGCTAGTTTAAGTGTCCATATATAAACTAGTGTTCATCGTTTCCAATTCCTCTATGTTATTTTTTAGCAATATAACAAAAAAAGAATAGGATGCCACATTTTACTATATATAGGACTATATTCTACTAATTATTTACTTTTCCTTTAAATTCTTATAAACTATTTAGTTTTACTGATAAATCTATGAGAGTGCATTTTGTTTGAATAACTTTACGGATGGTAAATACCCCTTAGTCATTCTTACTTGAGTGATATACACTTTCTGATTCCATAAAAAAGTTGAGCTTAGTCAAGCTCAACTTTTTTTACTCTTTCATGGTAGATTTACGCTTATCAGAGGGATCAATTGCAATATCTGCACGATCCACGATACCTTGATGTTCATGGCTATTGAGAAATAAGTCTTTGTAATCATCAGCTCCAGGAATATCCTGCGGTGTATCAGAGCTTCCATACGCCATGACTGCCTGCAAAGCATCTTCACCATCAAAACCGACCGAATCAACAGCATCATCATCTAAAAATGTACGTCCAAAAGGTGGTTCAAGAATGAGCTCTTCCAATGGACGATCAGCAGATTCTCTAGCATCATCATCTCGTTGGCAGTCTATACATTCGTTTGCCGAAGGGAGAACCTCAAGTCTAGCGAATGGTATTGGTTGACCACATTTTTCACAATATCCATAGGTTCCATTATGGATCCGTTTTAAAGCTTCTTCTATATTTTCCAGCAAAATATGTGCATTGTCCCGCAGAGCAAGGTCCTTACTACGCTCAAACAATTCATCACCAATATCAGCGGGATGATTATCATAAACCGATAATTCGCCTATAGACTCTGATAAGCTACTGCTAAGACCGGTTTGCTCTAAACCACCAATTTGATCAACTAGCTCCTTTTTTTCACGTTCTAATTGTTGTTTTAGTTGATGAATTTGTCCCTTCTGCATAGGCACCCTCCTAATGTATCATCTTCGTGACATCTGCAACTCTAAACCGTTCTTTAGCAGGGACATGTAGCTCATTACTATAGCCTAAACAAATGATCGCAACCGCTCGCAATCTAGGAGGAGCTTCCACAGCTTTTTGCACTTCTACCTCATCAAAGGCACCAACCCAGCATGAATCAATCCCCAGTCCATAAGCGGCTAAAATCATATTTTCTGCCGCAATGGCAGTATCTTGGATGCAATATAATTGTGCACCTCGCTCGCCATAACGTTCATTGGATTTAGCAGGATCAGCAAGAATGACAATGCTTACAGGAGACTCGCTCACTTGCTGTGGATCAACACAAGCAGTAGCAACCTTCTCTTTAACGCCTTGATTTTTCACCACAAAAAAATACCACGGTTGTAAATTTCCTGCACTCGGCGCCCAGCAACCTGCTTCTAAAATTCTCGTTAACGTCGAATCGGGTATATCCTGTTCTTTAAAAGCTCGTACAGTATGACTTTCTCGCATACAATCAAAAACATCTTTGGTCACTGCCAAACACTCCTTTATTTTTTAAAATTTTCCATTTTTTACTTCGACGATATGCACAATTTCCGCAATAAATCCGCCAATTCCTGGTACATTCAGTAAAATCAGTTGATGCAAAAAATTCAATAAGACAGCAAAAATGACGGTAGCACCAATCGCAATGCCTAAGCCACGAGCTATTCCTGCGATAAAGTTAATTAAAATCAGTTTCACTGGTCGCTCAAGCAAATCCATATACTCCGCGATACGAAGTGATTCTAAATGATGAACTAACTTTTCTAATTGCCCATGAATCAATTCATTTTTCATACTACACTCCATAAAATCTCTCTCTATCCTTATTATCTCCAAAAGAATAAAAAAAAACCGGGATAAAATCCCGATTTTTATAGAAAATATTATAATTTTTCAACGACACTCGCACAACGCTGACATAAAGTAGTATGGGCCTTATTGTCACCTACTGTATCACTGTAGATCCAACAACGTTCACACTTTTCCCCTTCTGCTTGCGATACCACAATGGACATATCCATATTCAGAATCTTTACAGCATGCTCTGGTGCTTGATCAACATGTTCTAACACTGTAATTTTAGAAACAATTAAGATAGTAGCTAAATCTTTTTCAATGGCTGATAATTGGGCAAAAGCCTCGCCATCAGCATAAATAGTAACATTCGCATCTAAAGAATGTCCAATGACTTTATTGCGGCGTGATGTTTCTAGTACCTTGGTAATCTCGCCACGCATCTCTAGAATAGTGCTCCATTTACTTTCTAGCTCCGCATCCAAATACTCAGGATGAGCAAGTGGCCAATCCACCAACTGGATACTTTCTGGCATATTTTCTTCTTTTGAAATATGTTGCCATACTTCTTCTGCCGTAAAGGTAAGTACTGGGGCAATTAATCGAACTAAAGTATTCAAAATTTGATACATAACCGTTTGCGCTGCTCGCCTTTCTGTAGAATTAGGCACAGCAGTATATACACGGTCTTTTAAAATATCTAGATAAATCGAGCTAAGGTCTACTGTACAAAAATTGTGCACTGTATGATAAATCAGATGGAATTCATATTCCTCATAAGCAGTCGTCACCTTTTCGCGAACTTGCTCAAGTCGTAGTAGTGCCCAACGGTCAATTTCTAATAGTTCCTGATAACTAACAGCATCTGTACTTGGGTTAAAATCACTCACACTACCTAAAATATAGCGGAACGTGTTACGGATTTTGCGATATACTTCTGATAATTGTTTCAAAATATCATTGGAAAGACGAACATCTGCCTGATAATCAGCAGAAGCAACCCACAGACGAAGAATATCGGCACCATATTTATTAATCACTTCTTGCGGATATATAACATTACCAACCGATTTAGACATTTTACGTCCATCACCATCAACAACAAAGCCATGAGTTAATACAGCCTTGTAAGGAGCAATTCCTTTTGTCGCAACAGAGGTTAATAATGAAGATTGGAACCATCCACGATGTTGGTCACTACCTTCTAGATACAAATCAGCAGGCCATGCCAATTCTTCATGTTCTTCTAGCACTGCCGCATGGCTAGAGCCACTATCAAACCAAACATCCATAATGTCTGTTTCTTTGCGGAACGTATCATGTCCACAATGAGAGCAAGTTACACCAGCAGGTAATAATTCTTCTGCGGTTTTTGCCCACCATGCATCTGATCCCTCGCGGCGGAAGATTTCTTTGATAGAATTAATTGTAGCATCATTGATAAGGTGCTCATTGCAATGAGTACAATAGAAGATAGGGATAGGTACACCCCATATTCTTTGGCGCGAAATACACCAATCATGACGATCTGCTACCATGTTATGAATGCGTTCCTCACCCCAGTTTGGAATCCACTGTACATTTTTAATGGCCTCTAGCGCTTCGTCTCTATACCCATCAACGGAAGAGAACCATTGTTCTGTCGCCCGATAAATAATCGGATTTTTACAACGCCAGCAATGAGCATACTGATGTTTGACTTTACCTTTACCAAGGAGTCTACCTTTAGCAGCCAATTCCTTAATGACTGGTACATCCGCATCATGCACTAGCATTCCTTCGAAAATTCCGCCTTCTGCTGTAAATCGCCCTGCATGATCAACAGGATTAATAATTGGCAAACCATATTTCATACCAATCTCAAAGTCATCCGGGCCATGTCCTGGTGCAGTATGAACGCAACCAGTACCTTGTTCTAAGGTAACATAATCAGCTAGAATAATAGGTGATTGGCGTTCGAGGAATGGATGAGAAAAAATCACGCCCTCAAGCTCAGCGCCTTTCATTGTTGATAGTATTGTATACTCTTCTAGTCCATTGGCTTTCGCTACTGTTTCAAGTAGCTCTACAGCAAATAGATATACATTTTCTTGACACTGTACCCAAGCATACTCAAACTCAGGATGTATCGCAATGGCCACATTCGCTGGCATCGTCCAAGGTGTGGTTGTCCAAATGACGCCATATACATTTTCAGCATTGACCCCAGCAGGCAATGTATTTTTCGCATCGACTAAAGGAAATTTAACATAAATAGTATGTGATTTTTTTTCAGCATATTCAATTTCGGCTTCTGCCAGCGCTGTTTCACAAGAAGTACACCAATATACTGATTTTAAGCCTTTATAAATGTGTCCTTTTTTAGCCATTTCGCCAAATACGCCAATCTGTTTGGCTTCATACTCACGGCGCAAGGTTACATAAGGATTATCCCAATTGGCCCCTACACCTAAACGTTTGAAATCATCACGTTGCGTGCTTACAAATTTTAAAGCATACTCTTTACACTCACGGCGAAGTTCTAATGGATCTAGTTCATGCCGATTGAGTCCTAGTATTTTAACCGCAGCATGCTCAATTGGTAATCCATGGGTATCCCAGCCAGGCGTATAAGGCGTATTGAAACCACGTAACGACTTATACTTCATAATAATATCTTTTAACACTTTGTTTAATGCATGTCCAATATGAATATTACCATTCGCATAAGGCGGTCCATCATGTAGTATGAATTTGGGCCTTCCTTCCTGGGTTGTACGCTTTTCATAAATCTTGTTTTCTTTCCAGTATTCCAGTAATTTAGGTTCTCGCTCAGGTAAATTGCCACGCATAGGAAAGTCCGTCTGTGGCAAATTTAGTGTTTTGCTATAATCCAAAATCGACACCTCCAAAAAAAATAAAACCTCACCATCCCAAAAGGGACGAGAGGTTGTTTCCCGTGATACCACCCTAATGACTGCAAGCAGCCACTACTAAACGAAATAACGCTCGTCACACGGCGAAGCCTACTGATCATTCGGTTCGCAGTTCAGGAGTGATCTTCACCATGAAGAATTTTATTAGGCTCACACTATTCCTAACTCGCTGTAAAATTACAAATTATGGCTACTTTCTCCATCATCACCAAAAATACTATGTATAGTTTTTAGCCATTTTATTATACCTAAAGAACTGCGCTTAGTCAAATATTTATCGTTATATTTTTGGGCATTATTCGCCTTCCGTAACTTCACCTAAAAGATCTAGCTGCGCCTGTACTAAATTCCGGATCCGAAGACGATAGACTTGATCCTGCTTTTGCAATCCTTCATACTCATATGCCATACGACGAACTTTATTTGCAGCTTCATCCACCAATCGTTGTGCCTGAATTTCAGCCTCTTTTACCATCAGTTCCGTTGTCTTCTTTGCATTTAATTTAACTTCTTCCGCTGTTTCTTGGGCAATAATTAAAGTATTATGCAATGTACTTTCCATCTGCTGAAAATGTTCTAGCTTACTATTAAGACGCTCTAAATTTTCTTTTACCTCAATATTTTCTCGATATAACTGTTCATAATCTTTTATCACTTTATCAAGAAACTCATCTACAGCTTCTTCATTATATCCACGAAAACTTCTTTTAAACTCTTTATTATGAATATCTAGTGGCGTTAACAATAATTCCACCCCCGTAAATTACATAAAACGTTTTAATAAAATACTTACTCGTCCTTTTTTCGTCTGTCCCAATACTTCACAGACTTCCACCCGTCCACGTCCACGCATCGAGATAATATCGCCGACTTTAATGGCCTTAGCGCTATTTTTAGCATCTTGCCAATTTACTTTTATTTTGCCGATTCCAATTTCTTCCGACATTGTAGTTCGCGAGGTACCAAAGCCTGCTGCCGCAACCACATCAAGCCGAAGGGCAGAGACAGTCGTTTTAATCTCTTTTGTTTTTTCCTCACGAGGTGCAATATCAGACAAAGGTAGTGGCGAAATCGTCACAGCCGCTGCGCCAATCAACTTCAGATTTTGCAAAATAAAATCTGCCAATGAAGAATCGACAATAATTTGGCAACCATGCCCACACATAATGATATCACCAAGCACCTCACGTTTAATGCCAAGTCCCATCAAAGAGCCTAATACATCACGATGTGTTAATTCGTAATACCGTTCATCCCAACTGACGGAAAAAGCTTCAGCATGTAGATCCGGTGTTCCCCGAAACTCTTTATTAACAAACATTGCTTTTACTCGTTCAGCACCCCGGTAACCACCATTAGGCTGCAATTCTAAGCTATCATAATGTGCAGCAATCGTCTCTGCAATACTATAGCCATATGGATCAAGAAATTCACTTACTTTATATTTATGATTTCGTTGTGCACTTTCAGCCAGGTCCAATAACCTTGCTGCTAACTCGCCATCGTCACTAGCCTTATAATATCGTAGAATTTTCTCTCGTTCACTCATTTGTTTTCTTCCCCATCTCCTGTGAACGCTTTGTAGCTGCTTGCACTGCATCCATTAGCGCGACTCTTACGCCACGCTGCTCTAATGCATATACACCAGCAATCGTTGTACCACCTGGCGATGTTACTTTATCTCTGAGCGCAGCTGGATGTTCACCCGTTTCCAGAACCATTTTCGCCGCTCCCAGTAGCGTCTGAGCTGCCATAATAATTGCATTTTGCCGTGATAACCCTACCAATACACCAGCATCAGCTAATGCATCAATCAAGACAAAAGCATATCCTGGACCACTACCAGATAGTCCTGTCACTGCATCCATTGCACTTTCGTCCATTTTGATGGCTTTGCCTGCAGAGGAAAAAATCGTCAGTACCAAATTACCATTTTCCTCTCCAGCATATTCTCCAAGCGCAATCACCGACATACCTTCGCCTACTGCCACAGGAGTATTGGGCATGACTCTCACGATTGGTATACTTGGCAGTTTCTCTTGTAATACTTTCGTTGTCACTCCGGCAACCACTGACACGACTAAAGTCGTTTGGGATACAAATGGAGCAATCACATCTAATACACTCTGCACTACTTGTGGTTTAACTGTCAAAAATAGTATATTTACCCCTTTAACTATTTTTTCGATATCCAAAGTAGTTTGTACACCTAGTTTGCTTTGCATATAGTCAAGACGACTTTGCGAAATATCATTTGCTGTAATTTGCTCCGGAGCAATGAGTCCAGCCTTTATAATACCACCGATCAACGCTTCCGCAATCGCACCACTACCAATAAAACCGATTTTTTTATTTTGTAACATGAGTTCTCCACCTTGTAACTATTATTTATTCCATGGTAAAAATTCTTTATCGTTGCCTTCATCATGAGGGCTATAAGCAACATCTACATTATTCGGCGCACATAAGAAAATATTATTGCCTATCTTTTGGATACTGCCACCTAATGCATAGGTAGTACCACTAATAAAATCAATCATTCTTTTCGCCACTTCTTTATCACAGTTTTCAAAATTCACAACCACAGGTTTCCGATTTTTTAAATGATCGGCTACATGTTGTGCATCATCAAAAGCAAAAGGCTCAACAACCATCACCTTCATCTGCTTTTGTGCGGTTGGCAAATTCACAATATTATTGCTACTACTGGTACTCTTTCTTCCCTTACTCAGTTCGATTTCTTCTACTTTTGGTTTTTGCTCTTGCTCATCCTCCATTGGTTCAAGTAAACCGAGACTCCCCCATACTTTTTCCATTATTTTCATTTTCCGTTACCTCCTTTTAATATTCACGTTGACCAAATATCCCGGTACCAATACGTACTAAATTTGCGCCTTCTTCAACAGCCACCGTATAATCGTGTGTCATTCCCATAGATAGCCACTCTATATTCGTATGTTCTAATTGAGCATCTTTGAGCTTCCTAAATAACTGATACATTTCGCGAAAGATGGGCCGCGCAAGCTCTGGATCCTCATAAAAAGGAGCAACCGTCATCAATCCACATAAACGTACATTCTCTAATGTACTGATATATTGCGCCAATGCCATCATCTCTGTAGGTGCGATTCCAAACTTAGTCTCTTCATTCGCTACATTGATTTGTATTAGAACATCTTGCCTCTTCCCAATCTTACCAGCAGCTTGATCAATTTCTCGCGCCAACCGCTGACTATCCACCGATTGAATTAAATCAAATAAAGATACAGCAACGCGAGCCTTATTGGTTTGCAAATGTCCAATTAACTGCCACTCCACCTTCGCATCAAGCGTTTGCGATTTAAGAAGTGCTTCTTGGATGCGATTTTCACCAATTGCCAATATACCAGCAGCAATCGCCTCTTGTATGACAGGAACCGTATGATTTTTAGTAACAGCTACCAATTTTACAGGATCTAATCTATTCTTTTGTATCGTAGTTCTCTTTTTCATTGCACTATTAATATTATCAATAATTTTTGTTATATGATCTGCTACAAACATAGACAACCCTCCGTTCTATCTACTATTCGCGAATAAACAGAAATTTCCTCTCAAATCAAAAAAAATATTGACATTAGGATATTAGACCTAACCACCTTGATTACCGCTTAGGATGTTAGACCTATATTATACCCAAAATTGATATTTTTTGCCACCTATATGTCAAATAAAAATCTTGTAAGTATCCTTACAAGACAATAACCGCACCGATCCGACCCGTAGAACCATCTTCCGCCCGGTAAGAGAAGAAAAGTTCTTTATTGCAAGAAGAACATACATTACTGACAATAATGTTACTACTTTTGACGCCTAATTCTTCTAACTGCATGCGATTCATTTTCCATAAATCTAAATGAGTTTTTTCGCCAGAAGGATGAATAAACTCCTCCCAATGAGCAAATTGCGCTTTAATTTTATTAAGTACTACATCCCCTACTTCATAACAACAAGAACCAATTGAAGGGCCAATCCCAACTAAACAATCCTCAGGATTCGTGCCAAACTGTTCGCTCATCTTGCGTATGGTTTTAGAGCCAATGTTTTTAACCGTACCTTGCCAACCAGCATGGGCAATGCCGATTGCTTTTTGTACAGGATCGACAATTAATACAGGCACACAATCGGCAAAAAACAGCATTAGTGGAATATTAGCAACATTCGTCACGAGTGCATCGGTATTTGAAAGCGCCTCACTATATTTTTTTGCCCCTATGCCAATATGTTCTTGCGTAACGACAACGACTGCATCCCCATGGGTCTGCTGGGCCGTAACGATATCATCGAATTCTACCCCTACCCCCAAACAAAACAAGTGACGATTTGCAATGACCCGCTCTTCTTCATCCCCTGTATGTAAGCCCAAATTTAGTGATGAAAATGGTAGCTGACTCGTTCCACCTAATCGAGTAGAAATGCCATGCTTCACGCCAGCTGCATCAAAATGTGAAAATGCACCGTACCATATCCCTTGCTCACTATGTTTTAAAACAAACTGTTCCATATACGCACTCCTTTGCTCTTTACTTTCGGCAAATTCCACAGCGAACACATCCATCAGCGCAACGAGAGGTAAATATTTCAGCCCGCGCTTGCCCCAGTTCTTGTACTAAGTAAGAGGCATCAAGTCCCATATCGAGCGAATGCCAAGGTAGTATCTCATTCTTTTCATCCCGCTCACGATATAAATACTCTTCTTCCTTCAGTCCATTTGCTTTCATAGCCTGTTTAAAGCCTTTCATACCACCTCGCGCATGAGCCATAAGTAATACACTCGATAAACGACGATCTCCTCTAGCGAGTATCGCCTGCACATACGCTTCTTTCGGCGATTCCACCAATACCTCAATGTTTTTTCTCTGCCGCAAACTAGAAGCAATAAACTTTAGCTTGGCTTCCACTACGTTCATAGGAGCCATCGGCATCCATTGAAAAGGTGTAAAGGGTTTCGGAACGAAAGGGTTTACACTTAGAGTTAACTTGCCTTTACTTCCTAATGATTCCATATATTTTTTTATATTTTCTGCTAGGGTAACAATTTCTTCTATATCCTCTTGCTCTTCAAACGGTAAACCAATCATGATATATAAGCGAATATGAGGTATACCTGCAGCAATCGCCATTTGTATTCCATCATATAAATGTTCATCGGTAATCGTTTTATTAATAATTCGCCGCAAACGAATACTAGCAGCCTCTGGCGCCAAGGTAATGGTTTTATGCTTACTAATTGCAAGAGATTGGACAAGAGTCTCCGTCAAAGAATCGGCTCGCAAAGATGCTACTGACATGAGCATTTCCTGCTCTAATACCGCTTTACATAATATATCAATTTCAGGATAATCTGAAATAGCAGCCCCCATAAGCCCAACTTTACTACGATATTGTTTCGCTTTCTCAATCGCAGCTGTTAATTTTGGCAATGATCGAACCCTTGGCCGGCGGAAACAATATCCTGCCATACAAAATCGGCAATGCCTTCCGCACCCTCTTGCTACTTCAATCAGAAACATATCTTTAAATTCTGTATTCGAAGTAACAATTACAGTTTGTGCTTCATATTGATCCAGATCCTCAACAAAACGTCGTTTTACCTGCATAGGTACACCATCAGCCCTATTGATAGCTGCGATTTGACCATTTTCTAGATAGCTTGGTTGATAAAAACAAGGTACATATACACCCTCAATTTGCGCTACGTTATATAGTATTTCTCGCCGAGTAAGGCCCTGCTCACGTCCTTGATAATAGGTATCTAATAGTTCATGTATCACTTCTTCCCCTTCACCAATAATACAGATGTCAACAAAACCAGCTAACGGTTCTGGATTAAAAGTAGCGCATGGGCCGCCGATCAAAACAAAGGGATCATTTTCATCGCGGTCAGTCACTAATAAAGGGACCTTACCTAATGATAAAATTTGCATAAAATTAAAATAGTCCATCTCAAAAGTCATATCAAAACCAATGAGCGGGAATTCATATAACGGACGCTGCGTTTCAATCGTCATGAGTGGTGTATTGGTGCGAATATACTCCGGTTCAGTTTTTTTATCAGGCAAAAATAGCCGTTCACAAGCGGTATCGCCTCTCTGATTAATTTGCTGATAGATAATCTGAAATCCCAAATTTGACATTCCAACATGATAGGTATTGGGATACACCAATGCAAAACCTTGCCTTGAACCAGCAGGGAAAATCATTGTCCCCTGCTCTTCCTCAATAATATCTTGCAGTTTCTTTTTCAATTGCCAAGTCAATCACATCACTCCATCACTATTCATTTTCGTGTCATAACATGATTACTCGGTATGAGCGACTCGTCGATCAAGTTCTTCATGTTTGGCGTCGTTAAATCGATCAATTGTACTTAAATAGCCTGTAATTCTTCGCACCCTTTTAATATTTGATCCATTGCATGTTGAGCACTGCTCCCCATCGATCACTCCAATATAACCACAGTCTTCACAAAAATCGACTGGGAAATTGATTCCTGCATACCCCATGTCGCATTTACCCATATAACGGATAATATCTTCTACCGCATCAAGGTTATTAATCGGGGGCGCTGAAAATTCAACATAGCTAATATGACCTGCATTTGTATATTTATGATAAACCGCTTCAATTTTAATCTTATCATGTACACTAATTTGAAAATTAACAGGTACATGAAAAGAATTGGTATAGTATTCTTTATCGGTTACACCTGGAATGAGTCCATATTCACTGCAGTCCATTTTTACAAATCTCCCGGCGAGCCCTTCTGCCGGTGTAGCGAGCAAAGTATAATTCAGATTGTATTTATCAATTGCCTTATCAGCTTTATTGCGCATAAAGGCGATAATTTCTTCGCCTAATGTTTGTGAATCTTCATTTTCACCATGATGATAGCCCGTTAAAGCAATCAGCGTTTCAGCAAGTCCAATAAAACCAATGGATAATGTACCATGTTTGATGACTTCACCAATCTCATCGTTTGGTGATAAGTGCTCAGAATTCAAATATAAACCTTGTCCCATCAAAAAAGGCATATCTTTCACCTTAAGTTTAGCCTGTACTTGATAACGATGAAATAACTGCTCACAAATCAAATCGACAAGATCGGATAAACTCTGGTAGAATTTCATTAAGTTACGTTCGGCCTTAATGGCAAGTCTTGGCAGATTAATCGTGGTAAAGCTCAGATTTCCCCGTCCATCTGTTACCTCTGGCCCACAATGATTCGCCATCACTCTAGTACGACATCCCATATAACCCACTTGATCACCATACTGCCGATTAAAAGAGGAATCCATAAAACTAAAAGTGGGATTGAGACGCTGAGATGCTACTCGAATCGCTAGTTTGAATAAATCATAATTAGGATCATTACTATTTAGATTAATTCCCTCTTTGATTCGAAAAATAATATTAGGGAAAATAGCATTCTCGCCACGTCCTAAGCCTCTTTCATATGCCAATAATAGATTTTTCGTCACCATACGCCCTGTAGGGGTAGTATCCGTCCCAATGTTAATACTCGAAAAAGGAACTTGCGCTCCCGCTCTACTATGCATAGAGTTGAGATTATAAACAAAGGCCTCCATTGCCTGATACACTTCTTTTTCATCTGCTTTTTTCATAAAAGGGGCCATGTCACGGTCAAAAAAAGCAAATGATTGTCCACCATGCATATCATTTTGAGAGCTTTGCAAAATAATAGCCGCAAGCGCAGCCGCCGATGCTGGACGTTTCGGTTTTCGGATATAGCCATGACCATTATTAAAACCATTGTTTAGTAATTTACCGAGAGGGATTTGCACACAAGTTAAAGTCTTCCCATAAAAGTCCAAATCATGAATATGAATATCCCCTTTGCTATGAGCGGTCGCCATATCTTCAGGAATGAGTCGATTCAAATAATAAGCTTTACTAGCCGCACTGGCGATTTGTAGCATTTTTGCCGATGGAGAATTGGATACGTTGGCATTTTCACGACTGGTCTCTACCAATATTTCAGCAACTGCATCCATCAGATATGATTGGGCATCACGCATACGAGTTCTTTTATCTCTATATAAAATATAGGCTTTCGCCGTTTTAGCATGTCCTTTTTCAATTAATATCTTTTCCACAGCATCTTGTACTTCTTCGACGCCAAACATTCCAGCAGTGTATTCTTGCTTTAATAGACGCAAGACATCTAAGGTTAATTCTATCGCCAACTGCTTATCTGCTCCGCCTACCGCTTTAGCAGCTTTGAAAATCGCCTCGGTAATTTTATTTTCGTCAAAGGTCACCTCGCGCCCATCACGCTTTTTTATTATCATAAAATACCCATCCCTCATTTTATATAAATTGAATGTCGATCATCATTCATTAATATTTCACATTCCAATTAATTTACGCCACATATCTTCTATTTCCTGCCTACTTCATAAAAAATTAACGTTAAATTTCTAAAACCAAAAGAGCCCTAACCATCAAAAGTTAGAGTCCTTTTATCTTACTTCTCTACTATATACCTTAACACCATACAATGCTACTATAATAGTAGATGAATTCTCATTTTCTATATCAACTTTAAAATTCATTCTCTTGTTGAATAATTCGCCATGCAAACGAGCATCTCCTAATCATTGAGTTTTTTAATGATTATTGCATTTTTTACCATCCATAATACTAAATTTCTCTTTTCATATATCATCACCAATATAATGAATGTCTATGCTACTCATTATCATACCAAAAAAATATAAGCAAATGCTGTAGCATCTGGGCTTCTTCTGCTCTGCTCCCAGTTTTGAAGCGTGTCAAGAGGAATTTTGTATGCATTCGCAAATTCAGATTGAGACATCTCCAGTTTTTCACGAATTGATCGAACGTCCGCAGTATAGATTATAATTTCTTTAATATCAGGTATTATTTCTGTTGATTTATATTAGAATCTATTTGTGTATTTTTTATAAACCAGTTCTGCTTTAAATATTTAATTATATACAACATAGTAGGAATAACTAAAACTATTCCCACTATTAAATCGCTACTATCACTCGTTATTGCATCGTCGCTAATATCTGATCCTAAAATAAATAGCAAGCATATTATTATTGTATTGCTTAGATTATTAATTAGATGTATTACAATTGGGAATAATATGTTTTGCTTTTCTATATAAAAAACACATAGAAAAATGCCACAGAAAAAGGTACTTACACAATCCGGAAAATGACCAAGTCCAAATACTACAGATGAAATAATAATACCAACCGTGAGTCCCCATTTTGGGGCTAGTCTATTGAGTATTACTCCACGAAATATTAACTCTTCAACAATTGGAGCAATAAATGAAGCATTTATTCTTAAAAAAATTGTGGAAACTGCACTAGTTGATACACCATTCGGTAATTCCACAAGTAATTCTGGTCTAATTTGATCGATAGTGTAAAGTGAAATTAATGATATCCCTCTGATACAAAGCGCTAAAACGATAGATATTTTTAATATTTCTTTCCACTTAAAATTCTCCACAAAATTTTGACAAGTATCTATGACTATGTTTCTACTCTTAATATTAATAATAAAATATACTAAAATAATTACGTTTACAAGCATATACCTAAACTGCTCATCAAACCCAAACGATCTTCCTATTAGCTCAACTACTAATCCAACTATCATATATACAACTACAAGTATTGTAATGCCCATTTTTGCAAGCACATTTTCCATACTACTACCTCTTCTAAACTATTCCTCGTTTTTTATTTGAATCCAACGCACAAAAAGCAGAATTATTAATGAAAAACTACTCCATTCAATCGCCCACGTAAAAAACCGAATTAAACTTTTATCAAATGGAATGCCAAAACTATCAACAATCGGATGAACCCAATAATTAATTATTGTTGAAATTAAACCTGCGATAATCATTATTATTAATTTGCTGTGTTCCATTTCATACCAACCCCTTAATGAATATTAAAAAAAGTTTCATCCCCTGCTTATTTTTACTATTTATGTATTTCGTTGCCTAATACTTCTTTCCCTTTATTTACAATAAATCGGGATTTAGATGGTGGAGGCGAGCTGAAACAGTCCAAATACACTTATCTTCCCTAACCTAATCTTAGAAAAGCATGATTCCAATTAGAATTTGCTTTAGCAGACAATAAAGCAACCGTCACAACACCAGCCTTTTAAAATACTATAAGGAATTAAAATCTACTTTCGACATAGGCACTGCACTTTCCATGACAATCATTAGGGCCTGCAATGGAGCAATAACATCTTTCCCACTATACATAACTTCTTGGATAGCAAGTCCAAAAAGTATAGGCCATTCAACTGGAGCTGAACAGAATTGCTTTACAACAGGGAATATGGCAGGCCATAGATATTTAAGATAGTTACATGGCAGATCTCCAGGTTTGTGGTCTTCAGAAATTCTCAGAATTCCAAATTTCTCACTACCAACAGTTTGTATCACGTATTTAAAAATTTCACCAATATCAATCAAATTCTCCGCTCCTAAATGTTGAGCGGCTCCACCAGCCAAAGCCCAAACTGAATACTGACTTTCGACAAGCGGTTTGTTTAATGTTTCTCCTGCAAAATATTTGCGTCCATCAGCACAATCCACGATCACAAAAGCTTCCTTTTCATTTATCCCATTTTCGTGAACTAATAATTGTCGAACACCAGCTTGACAGGAATATCCAGCCAAAGCTCCAAAGGCACACAGCATAGACTCAATGTGTACACCTTTTTCATCTTTCATGCCTTCCATAATACGTTGAACGAATTCCTTCGCACCTAATTTAGCACCAATTAAGGGATCTTCACGACGCCTTTCGTCAATCGCCTGAAAAAAAGCTGACGACTTAGCATTAAGTTCATCCATGTATTGTTGTTTATTAGATTCTTTCTTTTTTTTTGAAAATGGCCAAAACATGTTTTCACAATCCTCTCTACATTTTCCCTATGAAAACCTCCACATACAAAATAATAGCGTACAAGTCTATTATTTCCGCGGTGGAGGTGATATATATATTGGGGGAAGGCAATCTGCGGCCTTACAAATCCGAGCTTTTAACAAATATGAATTTGAATGAGTCAGCGAACCTTCCCTTGACTCATTCTTTAGAATCTCTCGTAGTATTCGCCATAGCTTCATGAAGTGCTTTAATAAATTCTTCCGATTTTTGTGTGCCAATCAAAATTCTTGTACCATCGTCGATTTCAAACTGTATTCCTCTATCGCCACTCACATTATAAGCTTTACCATTAGTCCCACCATTTCTAATGCCCCAACCGCCATATTCACTAATCGGACTATATATACGAGCTTCATACTTTCGTATATTAGTAAATAATATCTTGGAAAATGAAAAATTTAATAAAGTAAACCGAAAATGTACTCCATCACTTTTGACTATAGTAATGAGTCGTAGCCAATATAATAAACCTGGCATAACTATTGAGGTAATTATCAAAATCACTATTAATCCAAAATCCGACATTGGATTATCACCAAAAGGTATTTTAAATACTATCTGTTTAACAAAACCAACCGTAAAAAGAACAGCTATACTGACAATCATTATCCACAACCATTTCTGACTAAAACGTTGCTCTTCCCGATAATATATTTTTTCGAATTCATCCATTGCGTTTAAAAGCCTCCTTGAAATTTGATATACATAAATCGTCCCTTATCGCATAGATATTTCGTCACTCAATATACTTTTTCTTTATTTTACAATAATGTATTTTTTGTTCTTTTATCCTTTATTTACAGCAAATTTAGTTTCAGCTGGTGGAGCTACCCGAAACCTCTTAAAACCATACAAAGCAAAAAGCTACGAAATTCGTAGCTTGATAAGTAATCCTGATTTGATTGGTGGAGATGAACGTCCACACCACATGTTGCAGAACGTCTTTTTTGGGGGTCCATATCTGGTGTCATTTTTATAAATGTAGCAATTTTTCTAGCATCAATTGCATCCGTTTTTGCCAGTGAAGGAAAGATCTCTTAGAAACGATCCAGCTTTAAGTTATTGGTATTTACTAACTTATAGCCTCTTCTATGGTAGACCCCCGCGCCCCTTTTAATAGTCATAATCTGCCTAGTTTTTATTCTCTGGCTTGATAATTCTAATATGCCAAAAAAGACATCCCTGACTGTCCTAATTTACAGTACCTTGTTCATACGGTTTGATGAGTCCATAAATCGTAGTGATTATAGGCAGGTTCAATCTGCTTTGTTGGCTGAGACGTACAGCAGCGCCTTGAAGGCTTTCCACTTCCAGTGGCAGCCCTTTACGAAAATCCTGATGCATCGATGACGTCGATCCGTCAGGCAACGCCCCCATTCGTTCTATGGTCTTTTCCACGAAATCAGTTGCCAGCATGATACCTTTAGTAGCTGCTAAGGTCTGCATTTCGGTCAACAACAAACGATATATGTTCTTCGTTGCATCCACCTTCAATATCTCGGTGATTGACAAACGACTGGCAGTCGTGACTCCAGAAAAAGCTGTGATGAATGCATATTTGCTCCAAAGATCAACTAAAATATCTTTGCTCAGGGTGACTGGCATCACTGCCTCTTTGACCTGTTTGGCGAACTGCTGGCAAAACTCCGCCTGTTCTGTTTCTAAAGCACCGAAGAAAATATCATGGACTTTACTGGTATGTATGATATGTCCATCGCCATTTAGCGTGACGATGATTTGGCATAATCCGCCGATAACGGCCTGCTTTCCAAACGCCTGCGACAATATATTAAAATGCTCGACACCGTTTAGTAACGGCAACACTTTTGCTCCCCGCTCCACCAAGGGACGAATGGATTCGAGTAACGGCTGAAGATGATAATTTTTAACCGCTAACAACACCAGATCGCACGCACCGATTTGCCCTACGTCCTCTGCAAGCTTTGGCGTCAACTGTACATTACCTGCCGGGCTTTGGATAACCAGTCCATGTTCGCGTAACTGTTCTGCTCTCTTTTTCCGTACTAAAAAGGTTATATCGAAACCTGCTTCCTGCAAACGTCCACCAAAATACCCTCCTACAGCCCCAGCCCCCACAACTACTACTTTCATATACAACACTCCTTACACTAATAATGATTGAATATACTTTCTTTTTAGAATAACCAAATTCCTCCAAAGAACGTCTCAAAATCTTCTCTATCCTATTTTTCTAAGAAAACCAAGCATTGGCTTGATCTTTCCCGTATTTCCCAGTTGTATCAGTCATTCAAGCAAGCCACAGCAACGGAAAAACTAAATTTTTGCAAAAGCTATTTACCCGAAAAAACCACTAACTACCTTTCAGACTCAGGTAATTAGCGGTCTCACAGACTTTTAAAAAAAAATCCGGATTTAGATAGTGGAGGCGAGGCGTGACCTTGTAAATCCACCCTTTTATTCTCTATTTTCATCAGCAAACCGAACATAGAAGATCGTACCGCTACTGCCTGTCTCCACATCAATCTTCGCCTTATGACGAGCAACAATACTATAGCATACAGCCAAACCTAATCCTGTCCCATTTTCCTTCGTAGTGAAAAAGGGAGTACCCAGCCTGTCGAAGGTACGAGAATCTATCCCCTTCCCTTCGTCACTTATGGACAATACGACATCTTCGTTCTCAATATATGTCTTAATGGTCACCACTCCACCATCTGACATGGCTTCTAAAGCATTGCGGACAAGATTCAAGATACACTGTCGAATTTCTTTTTCATCAAGTCGCAAATCAAAGATCTTGCCTAATTCCACATTTATGCTATTACCTCTGTGCAATGCGTCGGCTTGTATCAGAGGTAATATTACTTTAATAATCTCATTCAGATTATTCTTTTTTAAATCTACCGCTTTATTTCGAGCCAGAGACAAAAATTCCGTTATTATCGCGTTCGCCCGATCAATTTCCTCTACCATTATGCTGAAGGTTTCCCTGTCCTTTACGGATGTAAGCCTACGCTGGTATAGTTGCAAATATCCCCTCACAGTTGTCATCGGATTCCTTACCTCATGTCCGATACTGGCAGCCATTTGTCCCACTACCCCTAGCCTATCAAGTCGAGCTATTTCTTTTTCAAACAACTTATGCTCAGTAACATCTCGGCTTATGCCTAATACTGAAACAACCGCTCTATTATTAGCAAATTCTGGAACAAAATGAGTTTGATAATATCTTACACCATGGGAATGAGCTTGTTCGCTTTCAAATCTTAATTGTTCTCCACTTTCAATCACACTCATCAAGTGTTTTTGCAACGTTTTATCTTTTTCTATCCCAAAATCCATGTCCCAGATGCATTTACCGATTACATCCTCAGCAAGCTTCCCTGTTACAAATTCAATTGCCGGATTAGCATACAGACAGCGCAATTCTTTATCAAACCTCATAATAATATCGGGGTTATTTTCAACAAGAGCTTGATACTGGGCCTGCAACTGACGAAGAGAACTCTCCGTTTTTTTTCGTTCAATCACTTCTGCCAATAAATCCTGGTTTAACGCTACCAGTTCACAGGTCCGTTCTTGCACGCGGGTTTCTAATTCTTCTCGAGCTTTCTTCAATTCTGTTTCAGTCTGTCTGCGCTGCCTAATCTCGGCAATAAGATTTTCATGGCTAAGGCACCCTTCCAATGAAATCGCAAATTTATCCAAAACACTTCTCATCTTGCGAGCAGTACGATCATCATAAATATAATCTTTATTAGCGGTATATATTTTTAAAAATCCCAGCTGCCCGAGAGGTAATATGACAAAGGTACCCTCCTTGATATTGTGCTCATTAATAAATGAGCTAAATTTTCTGTCACGAGAGTTAATTGTTGCATAGTCCCTTCCCGCTACTTCGGTAAAAAGCGGATGACTTAAAGGCATTTCTGTATCTCTAATATAATACCTAGGTTTTGCATATATGAGGGTTGTATTCTCGGTTTCGCTGAGATTCGATAAATACTTATCTTTTATCCATATAGCTCCATAACTATAATTCTTCCGAGGCATTAATATCTTGAGAAACTTCTCGCAGTTATCCACTAGGTCAAGAGACCTCCCGATGGATAACGAAAGTTCATAAAGGAATGACATGTCTGAGATAATCTCTGCGGTTTGATTAGCGTCGGAAAAATTATTCATAAAATGCCCCAACAACAAGGGTCTTATTATAATACTCGAGAAAACCATTTCCATCCGAAGCTATCTCACCAAAAGTCAACATTCCGCCCGCCAGACCAACCCCGAAGTTTTTTATAAGATCATCATTTACTGTAGCCAATTCTAATTCGATCTTTTCTTGCAAAATTGCTCTTCTCCCCATACATTCAAAAACCATTGTCGTCCTTATGCTTTCTCCTAGTAAACCCTGGTGACCCCTTCCAATCTGTCCAGCCGCCTCAAGAATGGAATTTTGCTCCCCTTTGGCAATATATAGAACGGTGTTCTCAGGCACTTCGCAAAAGAAAATCAACTCACCAGATAGTCTTACCCCAATAGGAGTACGCACCACATCTTCCGAACACTCTCTCGTCAAAATGAATAAATAATCATTGCTGAACTCAAGAAAATTATCCATTGTCACTATCTGTCCACAATTCCTTTCAACAATCTTCTTATAAACAGTAAATGCATTTTCCCAGTTTAATTCTGCGATAACGTTATCATATGTTCGAGTGACTATAATCGGCCCAGCAAGCCGTTTGAATCCGTGACCAACCCCAAGTAAGCCTTCTGATCTAACAACAGCAATGACTGCAGCATCCTGAAAAAACCCTTCTGGTGTGAATATACAAGGTTGGTGTTTTTGTATACAACCTGCACCACCTCCGATATAGCTAACTGAACCACCCAAGCTATCAAATACGTTCGTCAAAAATCCTGATATGTTCGAAGAAAACCCGTCTATAATAATCATTGCCATATATTTCTTTCCCGCTTTTTCCATACTATTTGCCCATTCTGGCAACTGAAAAGAATTTTGGCTGATATTTTTAACCAATAAAGGCTGCTCTATTACAGGAAGGACAAATAATTTAGTTCCTTCTTCGTAACAGTTGTTACCGTCGATAACTCCAGGAAAAATTCCTCCAATAAAAGTAACATCGGTTTGATTCAATTGTCTTATTAATTCTGGAATATCCGGCTTATTTTTATCGGCGATTGCCAGTAATACAACGGTATCCTCTTTCACGCTTAACTGTATGACAGCCTTAACGATATTGCTAATTGTAGAATGTTTAATATACATATTTATCATCCTTCATTTTTCTAGTTACGTAGCCATCTCCTACCTTCATACTGACTTAGCCACCCATAAATGATAAACCTTAACTGGAGTAAACTTCTATTTTTTTTATTACTTTCCTGCAAAAATTCTTGCCAATCCTCGATGAAAATTTCACTATTTGCCATTTCTCTGCTGTTTTTTAATTCTCTCAAACTAACTGTAGACGTCAAAAAAGCTATTTATCCATCATTAGACAAATAGCTTTTTTCGTATTCATGCACAATTTTATTCGATAAAACGAAAAAGCCACGATCACTGCCCACAAAGGCAGGAAAATCGCGGCTTCCCACTTTACTATATCTGTAAAAAAATCCACCTATCTCTTTTTCTATCCTTGGCATAAAACGGTATAATGACTTAGAACAATCCAACAGTTATTACAAGTATCGCTAATGTTGAAATGAGTACACTTTCACGAGCAGTAACCGTTTTATTTACAATTGCTGTAGCGCTAAATGTATTTCTAAAATAACTGAACGCTTTCCATACATCCTGTACCGACGTTGTCCGTCTCCATCTTTTATTGTTACGTCGCTTTATTATTTCTAGTTGTTGCATTTTTTCATTATATTTATGTGTATTGGCTAGATAACCATAAAACCGTTCTGTTTTGGTTAGACTATTGTCTTGATTTATTTTCTCCAAATATTGCTCCCTATATTTTTGAGCAGTATCCTGGTCGCCTAATGCACAATAAATTTCCTCCAATATTGCATTACACTGGTTAGCTCCATAGTCAAGCCCTTCTTCGCAATATGAAATGGCTATATCAAAATCCTGTGTACATCCTTGCCCCTTTTGATACATTTCTCCTAATTGTGCAAAAGAAAATAATGAACCTAAAATAGCTGATTGCTCATAAAGTTTCAACGCTTCGGCATAATCTTGAGCAACTTCTAATCCATAATAGTAATCTATCGCAAGCAGTTCAATCCTGCAGCATTCTTTGCAAGTTTCATCCTCATACTCATTCCCAAACTCAATATTATATACCATAAATACACGTATTACTTCATCTAATGGCGCAATGAAGAACTCATTATTAACAACTTGATAGCCTTTGCGTTTTAAAACAGTCTCTATGAACATTTTAGCCTTGGTACAATTACGCACCGCCATTTGATAGACAAGAATAAAAGGGGTTGCTAAGCCTGTAACTTTTGATAATTGTGCGGTTTCCTTACTTGAATTTTTAGTAGTAATACCAATCTTAATTTGGCCTTCTATTAATTGATTCATTAATATATAGACAAATCCTATCTCATTCATTAAAAACCCTACTTTCTACTTCATAATATAATGTCCAAAATACCGACCTACAAAATGATTAGAGTTCTGATTATAAATAAACATCAATTAATTACCTGTATTTGTATAATATTCTATATCTCAGCAATAATTTCCTTTTGCTTATCACAAAAATTTATTATTATTTTAGGGATAATATCCCTCACACATTAATTTTCAGAAATATCAATTTGTTTTCATCAAGTTTCATATTTTATACCCACTCAAAACTTTAAGCCGTTCTTGGGCGTATTTAATTCGCCCTTCTACTTCACTTTTTGTTTCTATTTCATCCATATATCTTTGAAAATCATACTTCGTTGGTCGTCCGTCAGGATAGTTTGATAAACGTTTCTGCAAATACTTATGATAATACATAACAGCGTCTTGATTTTTACCCAACGCTTCGAAAGTCATGGCTTTATAGAAATTGACAATCACATAGTCTTTACCAGAACTAATCATGCTATTATTCTCATTGATAATCATCTCGTTTTCACTGGCACTAATAATTTTATTATAATCAGCACGTGCCAAATCATCTTGATGCATTTGGCTATACATACTACCTCTCTTATAATAATAAGATATATCATAGGACACTGAATGAATGGCTAAGGTATAATCCTTTATTGCCAAATCATACTGATTTTTTTTGCCATAAGCTTCGGCACGGGCGCTATAAACAGTAGCGAAAGCTTCCTTATCTGATTTTTTAGCCTCAAGAGCTTTGCTAAAATCAGCAATCGCTAAATCATATTCTTTTAGTTCAAAATAAACCTTACCTCGGTGAGAATAGTAGTCAAATGCCATATACTCGCTAATATCCTTTACTGCGTTATAATCTTTTATCGCCAAGTCATATTGCTTTTTATTTTCATAAAGAATAGCACGTTGATAATAAGCCCAGTTTAAATTAAGCTCAATTGCCTTAGTAAAATCAGCAATGCTTAAGTCAAATTTCTGCAATCGGGAATACAGCATCCCACGTGCATAATATAAGCCCTTTTTAGAAGGATCAATCTGAATTGCTTTATTGTAGTCACTCAAAGCTAAATCATATAAAGCGAGATAATAATAAACACTACCGCGCATCATATAAGCATCTACATTAGCTGGCTGGAGTTCAATTATTTCACTATAATCAACTATGGCGAATTCATAGTTTTTCATGTTAAGATACATTTTGGCACGTTTTTGATATGCATCTATATTTTTATCATCAAGACTGATTTGCTGACAAAGAGGAACCAGTTCCAAATAGCGAGCCACTTCATATTTATGTAAGAAAGAACTACGTTCTTCATTTGCTTTTGTAAAATCCGCCAAAGCTAAGTCGAATTGCTTTTGTATCAAATAAATTTTGCCTCGCTCAAAATAAATTTCGCCTCGATTAAAATATCTTTTACCATCCTCTTCTTTTATCGCAAGTGCTTGACTATAACACTCAATAGCCTTTCCATAATCTTTTTGAGCAATAGAAACAGCTGCCTCATGTAAGTATTCTTCAGCTTCGGCTGCTTGTATTTTTCCTGCGTTTAAAGTTATGAGCAGCAGAGCAATGGCAAATATAAATAGCTTTCTCATATTTTATCCTCCAAGTTCTGCATCATTTTCTTAGATATTGATATTTTTCTAAATAAGGTTTTCTTAAGAAACCTAGAGATTTTGAGGCTGATAGCCTGTAAATTCTTGAATTTAAAGTTTCTTTTAAGTAAGGTTTTTCTAAATAATATTGATTGATTTGTTTAATTAGCGTATTAGCACTGTTTTCGTCTGCTAACGCTAAAGTGTTATCTCCTTTTTCACGATAAACTTTTGCCCGCAGCGAATACGCATAAAAATACTTCAGCATTTTTTTATTTTGACTATACTCGTGGCTAACGTTACCAAAATATAATGAGGTCCCAATAGGGATATCTGTATTAAGTATATTGTTACAATCTTCCAGAGCGAAATCATATTTTTTCAACTTTAGATAAACTTTGCCTCTTTCAAGGAGAAGATCATCATTGTCCTTATTATCAAGATCAAGCGCTATTGCCTCATTATAATCAGCAAGAGCTAACTCATATTTTCCCATATCATAATATATATTGCCTCGTTCAATATAAGGCTCAATTTTACCGAACTTATAAAGAGTAGGAATAATCTTATTCATATCATCGAGAGCAGACTCATATTGTTTCGCCCCGTGATAAGCCTTCCCTCGCAGAGCATAGAGATCATCTTCGTGGAAAGAATATACTAGCTTTTTTTTCTTACCTTCAGACCTCATGTCTAAGATAGTATTAAAATCTGCTATCGCCAAATCATATTTTCCCTGTTGTAAATAAGCCATACCTCTAAAATAATAGCCATCTAAATCTTGATCTTTTTCAATCATTTTATCTGCATAAGTAATGGTTAAATCATATAAACCGTTGTAAGCATAATATTGAGCAATGTAGACATCCTCTTCTTCGTTTCGTGCAGGTTTCGCATTTAATAGTTCTAGTTCTTTTTTATAATCTGCTATTGCTAGATCATCTTGTTTTTTAGTCTCATAAACCCAAGCACGTTGACGATACAAGTTAGCATTCTTATCATCTAATACTATGGCTTTATTATATTGCTCCAAGGCTTTGTCATATTTTCCTTGAAAAAAATAAGCAGCGCCTTTAGTAGCAAACTGCATGGTCTCTCGTGCCTGAGACGAAATCGAAGTGTCGGGCGTTTGAGCAGCAGCTGTTGTCAAGACGATCTCCTGCGCTATAATTACTGTTAGCAACAACAAACTACTTAGAGTCATTAAGGCGATTTTTAAACTTTTTTTGAAAAACATCATTGTTTTTCCTCCCCAAAATAGTTACTATTGTCGTCGTCTTGTTATACATCCGCCTTTTTCTTGTTGGCTTCATCATCATTCTTGACAATCAAAACAACCTTTCGAGCTACTTTCAAATTAGTCACCTGCCTTAGATTTTAAATTTTAATATTAGCCTAGAGTTATATACTCACCTAAATCTTCTCTTTCTTAAGCACTTGACGAAAAAAGGCTAAAACTCCTCGATAATCAAGTATTTTAGCCTCTTTTTCTTATTGCTAAGCGAGCGTATTATATGCTACAAAGAATTTCTTCAAATACTTTGTCATTTGTGCAATCTTAAAATTATGGAAATATGAACAATTAAAGAATATAACTAGTAAGAATAGAATTGATGGTGTAATAAAAGATCCATATTCAAGGAGTGTTGAACCTATAATTAAAAAAACATAACTACAAATATAACTCAAAAATGTGAACTTTTTTATTTTCATTGTTATTGTTATTTCTGATCCATGAGTGTGTTTATTAATGACCCCTTTAATTTCAAGTGGAGAATTAACATCACCTTCATTATCACGATGTACATGAGATATATTGAATTCATAACCTTTGAGATCTCCCTTAAAGCATCCTGACTTAGTATCATTAAGCTGACTCCTCAATATATCAATAGCCTCGTCTGGACTCTTGCTAGAAATTATCTTCAATTTAGTTTCTGGTGTATATTCTATAAAATTCATAAAATCATAACCCTTTTTTAAAATTTGGTACGATCTCTTAGGAAGACAATGTGGACAGATTATTTTTTCCCACCTAAACTATATTAAATAATCCTTGGAGATTTTATATTCTTTTAATGCACAACACATTTATGACTTTTTGACAATATTATGTTCTATCGGGACAAAACAACCTCTCCCTCTGTCCTACATGTTTTTTATTTCCATTATTTCTTTTTTCGTCCTATTTATCCATATTCCTCTTTTTTTGAACTATATATATTTCATTCATAGGGGGACAAGGGACGGTGGGTGCGTCTGACTTTCTAAGACAAATCCACCGTTCCCACGTCTTTCTTTACCTCGTATACAGCAGTTGCTCCGTCCTTCGCAATAGTTATTGTTATTGAACATTAAAACCTTTTTAACGAGGGTTTTGAGACATGTAATGAAAAGGAAATTATTTTTTCGTACTATTTACGCGAATAACAATCATTCGTACAACTACACACAATACAAACAATATGCTTGTATATATAAGATGCTTTATACCAAACCAACCATCCTCTGATATGGAATAATGAAAGTTGGTAAACAGGAAAATTATATCCGCCAATATAAATGCTATTACAAATGTTATTATATCTATTCTTGTAAACGTGAAGATTCTTTTCAACGTTTTCGCAAAATCATTCAAAAATCCGATCATTCAATAACCTCCTGAATACTTTATTAATCTCCCCGCGTCTTCCCATAGTATATATTTCCCAATTATAAAAAAACTCCTGCCAAATTTCTTGAAAATTTGATAAAACCATTTCGATATGGATAAATAGCAGCTAAAAAAGCATTACAAGGATAGCTTATCATGTAACAGCAGAAACTGGATTGGTCTTATCAAATTCGACCAATCCAGCCTTCTTTACTTACATACTATTTCTCTTGTCAATAGTACCACTAATATTTATTATGTTTTGCTTGGCAATCTCAATATAATGGTCATAAGGGGGTGCAAATAGGAGATATGATTTATATGCTTCAATGGCCTCTAACTTTCTCCCTAATTCCTCATAAGTTTCAGCCTTATTTATATAAACCATTACATCTTTTTTATCTAACTCGATAGCTTTATCGAAATCAGATATTGCTTTGTCGTATTGTCCAGTAATCTTATATATAACTCCACGATTATTATAACTTCCTGCTAATTTTTCTAACTCAATAGCCTTAGTATAATCACTCATTGCTAAATCATTTTGATTTTTATAATAATAAACCATCCCTCGATTGTGATACGCGATTGCTAAGGTTGGCTTCTTTTTAATGACTTTGTTATAGGCATAGAGGGCATTATCAAACTCTTTTTTGCTAAGGGCGTAATTCCCCTTTGAGACCCAATGAGAAACAATAGCGCCTCGCACTATAATGAAAATAACATACGGTGCAAGTACCACCACAAGAGATATGGCGAAAACAGGGTACAACGACAATAATATTGAAAATGATATTGCAATTATTACAACATAGATTGTACTTCTCCACTTATTGATAAACACATGATCACACCCCTGCAGATATACTATTTCTATGGAATAAGAGACAAGTTTAATGTCACCTTAAAAATGATATCGTCTCTTTTCTTTCGAGGGACAAGCAATCTGTCGCCATTGTCCACCCATTTTCCATATTGCTATCTCTTCTAAACTATTTCTCTTTTTTTATTTGAATTCCAACGCAAAAAGAGCAGAAATATTAACGAGAAACTACTCCATTCAATTGCCCACGTAAAAAACCGAATTAAGCTTTTCTCAAATGGAATGTCAAAACTATCAACGATCGGATGAACCCAATAATTAATTATTGTTGAAATTAAACCTGCTACAATCATTATGATTACTTTACTACGTTCCATTTCATACACCCCTTTAATTAATGGGACACGGGGACAGGTTACTCTGTCCCTTGTCCCTTCCAGACGTGGGGACGGTAGGTGCATCTAATTTTCTAAGACAAATCCACCGTCCCCGCGTCTTTCGGTTCTGGGCTAGTACTTTTATCAATTAATATTGGATAAAACTGTTATCTACTATTTAATCTTTAGGAAAAATTAAGTTTTACATGGTGGAGGCGAGGCGCAGCCTTGCAAATCCACCCTATTTTCATTAGCACGCAGAATCAACAGAACCATCACTACGAGTCCTTAAATGGGAGGTGACCTGTCTCAACTAAAGCCAATACTTTTATATAAAAATTTTCCCAAGTACATCTCCTACACTATCCTTAATTAGAAGATTCGCTTTCGAATCAGCAAGTGTTGAATCGCGATTAATTAAAATCAATTTATTACCACGATAATAATCAATTAACCCAGCTGCAGGATAAACTACTAAAGAAGTTCCTGCAACTATAAGTACATCGGCATTTGATATAAATGATTTAGCCTGCTGTATTGTGTCCCCATCTAGCCCTTCTTCATACAAAACCACATCAGGTTTTATCTCTCCACCGCAAGAACAAGTTGGAATTCCTGAACTTTTCAAAATAAACTCTTCATCATAAAAAGCATTGCAACGTTTGCAATAATTCCTCTTTACTGAACCATGAAGCTCTAATATGGCCTTACTTCCCGCCATTTGATGAAGTCCATCAATATTTTGCGTTATCACTGCTTTCAATTTTCCCGCCTGTTCAAGCTCTGCCAACTTATAATGTGCCTTATTGGGTTCCACGTTAGTAAAAATCAACTTATCTCTGTAAAACTTAAAGAATTCAGCTGTATGCTTAACATAAAATGTATGGCTCAAGATTACTTCTGGCGGATACTGATAATGTTGGTTATATAAACCGTCAACGCTTCGAAAATCAGGTATTCCACTTTCAGTTGATACTCCCGCCCCACCAAAAAATACAATATTATTGCTGTTTGAAATAATATTTTGCAACTGTTCGATTTGATTCATTTTCATCCATCCTTCTACCTTTCCTTACATACTAGTTCTCTTGCCAAGTTACCTGTAATGGATTTCTATCCACCAGCCGTTTATAAGTATACTTAGGGTAGCCTACCATTAAGGCGCCGGTAACAGCCATATCTTCCGGCAGACCCAAAACGTCCATGAGCGGCGGATAATTGGTAGCGCATATTTCAAAAAATCCTGCCCAGCAAGACCCAAGGCCAATGGATGGAGCGTATAATTCGGCATAAGCAAGAGAAAAATGGGTATTATCCCGGCCACGCAGGAAAAAGTCTTTTGGTGTGGCAGCTACCACAAGGCAGGGTGCCCCTCTCAAAATTCCATCGTATCCATTCTTATGATAACTGTCGATGATCCCAGTAAAATATGGTGCCCAGGCAGATGCTTTTTTCACTTCTTCTTCCATCCATTGAATTACAGCAGCTACAACTTTACGTAAGGTTTCTGCACGATCAAAAACATAGTAGGAAATCCCTTGCGAATTACTGCCTGTTGGTGCTAGTCTGGCAATGTCGAGAAGCTGACGAATCTTTTCTCTTGGTACCTGAGTTTCTTTATAATTGCGAATCGACCGTCGTGAACGCAAAAAACGGGCAGCCGTATCTGCATCCAATACAGGCATTTTTTCTAACGGCAATTGATTGGCTAACGGTGCTTTTTCATTATCTAATGCACCTGTAGGACAAACTGCTACACAATGACCACAAGCAATACAATGTTCTCCTATTGCCTTTGGTCCTTGACTTTCCATACCAATCATCTTTACAGGACAAACATCACTACATATTCCGCAGCAAATGCACTTCTCTTGTTCCACTTGAAGAAAACTCATATTTCTTATCCTCCCCCGTTATTTATCTATAATTTTATAATTATTTCCATTTTTATTTTTTACAGTAATAAGCAATTTTATTATACAGGATATTACCAAAAAATAGAATTCCCTATCTTCCCTATTTCTTTCATCCTAATCTATTAAGTATGTTAGATATTACTATCCAAAATTTATAAAATATGGTATCATTTTTTCAAGAATAAACGATAATGAGGTGTACGAACATGAGCTGGAATATTAACAACCTGAGCGCTGATGAAATTGATTATACGATTGTTGGCACTGAAATGCAGTTTGTAGAAGTAGAGCTTGATCCAGGAGAAAGTGTTATTGCAGAAGCTGGGGCCATGATGTACAAAGATAGTACTGTAGATATGGATACCATTTTTGGTGATGGTTCAGTAAAAAGCAACCAAGGAGGTTTTCTTGAAAAATTAGTGGGAGCTGGCAAACGGTTGCTGACTGGAGAAAGTTTATTCATGACCGTCTTTATGAATAACGGTCATAGTAAAGCCAGAGTAGCTTTTGCCGCTCCTTTTCCAGGGAATATTATTCCTGTCTCTCTGCCTCAAGTGGGCGGTACAATTATTTGTCAAAAAGATAGTTTCCTGTGTGCTGCCAAAGGCGTTTCTGTTGGTATCTATTTTCAGCGTAAAATCATGACTGGCTTATTCGGCGGCGAAGGATTTATTATGCAGAAACTAGAAGGCGACGGTTTGGCATTTATGCATGCTGGAGGAACTATCGTAGAAGGCCAGCTTCAGCCCGGTGAAGTACTGCATGTGGATACAGGCTGCATTGTAGCCTTTGAGCCTAGTGTACAATTTGATATCCAACAAGCCGGTAATATTAAAACTGCCTTATTCGGCGGCGAAGGGTTATTTTTTGCTACTTTACAGGGCCCAGGCAAGATATGGCTACAGTCACTTCCATTCTCTCGATTAGCAGGCCGCATGCTGGCCGCTGCGCCAAGACAAGGCGGCTCCAGAGAAGAAGGAAACGTATTAGCTAAATCAGTGCTAGGCGGAACCCTGCTTGGCGGCCTAGGGGACTTTATTGGCGGCGATGGTGATGATGATTAGTAAAAGTAGATAATTAATAAGCTTAAAAGCACGTCAATACAATCGACGTGCTTTATCGATATCTTCAATTGTAATATCTACCTATTTATTTTCTGATGTATTCATATATTTTTACTCTCCCAAAAATAATTATTTAAAACCGGTCTTCCTGCCATTAACGCCTCCTGCAGGGTATAGAAGTTAAAATTTGGACCATCCTCTTCATCATCAAACACACTCTTATCAAGCACCTTCACCAGTTCCGTCAAGTCATCTTCATGCCAAGCGTCCAACTGTTGACCTGTTACCTTACCTTGAAACTGGAAAAAATAATCATCTGACAAAATGAGCTGAGCCTTAACATCCCCGCCCACATACATATCGCCATGATTATAAGAGCCGCAAAGAATTCCCTCTGCCGTTAAATTCCCTCTAACATGAAACGTCTGCCCCCCAACAGCTATATTTTGGGCGTGCAGATTCCCCAATACGATGAGAGAGGTAGCGCCGTCTGTATTCGAATTGGTAATGTTGCCCTGCACCGTAAGATTTCCCTTTATTACAACTGCAAATTCCCTTGCGTCTAGATCCATCTCGTCAAAAACCGTATTCCCCTCGTAGAGCAGCAAAACCTCCTCTTCCATATCATCATCTCCTCTGTAACTAAACAGAGGCTCTTCAGATCCATCTCTTAACTCCGCCAAATATTTTTTCATCTCCGACCAGCTTACAAAGCAGCCTTTTTCCACATCACTGCCAATTGCTACACTTGTTAACTTGGCTGCCAGATCGGAGCGGAAAATTGGCGCTGATTTCAAAATACGGCGCAGAATTTCTTTAGATTTTTTCAAAGTACCTTGAGAGCTTAATAATTCATCAGCCGCCTCCGGTATCAAGATTTCCTGCCAACTTTGATAATCCTGCCGTATATATTGTTTACTTCGACTATCTGTCATGGTAACGGCATCAATCTTACCACTAACCAATATTAGGTGATCCTGAGCAATCAGCAGCTTGGCCTGTAAATCACCTTTCACATCCATACTGCCCGTCCCAGAATGACCGATGATAACGTTGCTGGCAGCAGCCTTACCATGAATACTGATTATAGCGTGGCCAGCTATAATATTCTCAGCATACAGATCTGCCGTTACCAATAAAAAGGACGCTAAGGAGCGGGTTGAACCGTCAACCAAGGAGCCACTTATTGTAAGACTGCCTTCAACGATGATCCCAGCAATGCCTTGGTCAGAAAACAAACTAAGGAGATTCATATCCCCTTCAATGTGAGCATCTCCTTTGTAAACACGCACCATCGTATTGGAGGATTTTTCATAATCGTCAATCCTATATATGAATTCTTTCTTAAGATTATAATCACAAATTGCATCTTTCAATTGGACAGTTTGAAATATAGATCCATTGTGAATATTTTCACCGACTGCCTGAGCAACAATTTCTCCATCTTCCCACTGACCTTGCTTAAGAATGGTGCCCTCTTTGCTATAAAGCGTACCATAACCGTACATTTCGCCGTCAATGAAACTACCTTCATAATAGGAACCGTCAGCATAACGAAATATGCCTTTCCCACTATACTCACCCTCGACAAAGTCGCCGTCATATGATGAGCCGTCATCATATTTCAATATTCCTCGTCCATGATATTCATCATCAGCAAACTCACCCTCATAGGTAATGCCACAGCAATGGATTCGTTTTACTCCTCTGCCATGAAAATTACCATCCACTACATCACCTTCGTAAAAATCACCATTAACATATCGGAAGATACCTTTGCCATTCGGCTCATTATGGACAAACTGTCCCTCGTAAACATCACCGTCAGCCCATTTATATATTCCCTTACCGTTATATTTGCCTTTTAGCATTTGACCCTCAAAGGTAACACCCACTTTACCCTTTTGAATAAACTGCAACAATCCAATACCAGTAGCATAACCTTCATCATCCATTGCACCTGACCATTTCACAATCTCACCAGGCAGCGGCTCCTCATCCCACACCTTGGCGCCAGTATCAGCAACAACCCAACCTTTGGTGACAGGAGTTTCATTTGTTGAAGTAAATAGAGATGCAATCTTTTTTAAAAAACTCATTATTTATCCTCCTCATCGTCTGACGTCTCTGTCTCGAGTTCTTGTAAGTGAAAGTCCAGATATCTTTGCTCATTAGATGCACCTTGCGTTGCTGCTCCTGACGAGGATAAAAGCTGAGCGCGTAACAGTCCTCACAAGTCTTAACAACACTAGCTAAAATAACATCTGCATATGGCAATAGGATTTTTTCCTTGCTCAACAAATCTACATAGCCGGTTCCATCAGCAACAAAAGCTTCAACTAGTATATTTTCTCTTAACGTTAACCAGCCATTGCCGTTTTCAAACTCTAAAATCGTTGCACTTTGATCTTGAGTTTCTTGCAAAGGCTGTAAAAATCCTCAAATGTACTCTTTGTTATACTTATCTGATCAGTATCGGATCCATTATTAAAATTGACCAAGCACAATCCTTGTGCCGCAAGTGTATCTCCTGCATAGCTGAGCAACTTTTCTGCATCACAATTCTCAGCGTCTGGCAAATCAATAAAGGGGTCTGAGCCAGACAGAGCCAAAATAGCTGGTTGAATTTCTTCCAGACCATCTTTCCAGTCTATATCATATACTGCATCAAGCTGCATAAGCTTGCCCATCAATACGTGCCGGTATAATTGTGGTATAGGTTCATCTATATACAATTCTTCTACCAAATAAGACTCATGTGTCTTAAAGAAGGTTACAGGTTGTTGCGCACATTCTAGGATTTCTGCTGCGATGGATGCTAGGTTTGCTTTTTGTGCGGTTTGCGCACAAAGCATATTAAATGGAGCAAGTGCTGCCACGAATGCCTCAATATCCTTTTTATTTATACGCGTGGCCTTAATATGAGCATAACGTTCTTCAAAAGATTTGTTCCATCCACAGTGCTCGATAACAAACGAAAATGCTTTCTCCAACATAATAACTTCTTCTTCGTTGAGGGGCAACGAATCCAGAAAAGATCCAGAACGGAGCACTTTGCAGGCCTCAAAATCGTCATCAATAATTGAAATAAAATAAAGATACTGCGGATGCTCTGAGTATTGGAATCCTTTAGCTTTGTAATAGTCGATACAGTGGTGTTCCTGAGCTTGCCAAGAAAGGGGATCTACTCCTGAATACCCTGAGCTAAAAAAAAGTTTGAAGGTTTTCATTGTAAGTACTTCACTATCTCTAATGGCAAACTCTGATCGGTCCAGTTTGTGTAACCGTTTTTGTGCGTAATACATATTCTACCAACCTCCATCTCTAGTTAATTTTCTCGCTCACTCTGCTATCTCACCAAGCCTTGCGTTGATGACTCCTGACCATTTCACATCTTCACCTAGCTGAGGTTCGTCTTTATAGATTAACTTCTTTTATAAGACTTCTTGTTTTACTCTTTATAGATCTCTTCCTAGCAGAAGTTGGTTCAGGCTCAGAATCAATGCTGATCAGCAATTCTTTCGGTATATCTGAGTATTTTACTGGCGCCCACCCGCCCATATCTAAAGGGATATAGGCAGCATTTCGGTATGGATTGGCAGAGATTGCAGCAGTAATATCATTTTCAAGTGTTGCTCGTTCAAACCAAACCCGGGCACATTCACCGCAGCCATAAAATGGAGGTGAATCAGGCAAATCATTCACATAAGATACCCAGCCACCACAGCGCGGGATCGGGCACAAAAAAGGTATCTCTTGGATCTCAGCTTGACTTGTTCTCTCTGTATCAGTGTCAACCATCGTATTTTGCACCTCCTTGCTTTCAAATAATGTCAGGCATGTTTGAATTTTATTGCTTCGCATACTTAACTCCAATCATAATTAGTCCCACCAAAAATACCATGTTTTTGAATTCATAAGGGTGCTGGCCAGTTTACCAACGGTATAATCATATCCGCCATACTGCATAATACGATCATAGCAAAAACCCAAATGCTCCAAAGCCAGTGCTAGCGCTTCTTCTTTGCTTGCAATTGGCTGCTTTATACCAAACTCCCACGTTTCATAGGATACAACTGCGGGAATTGCAGCATATTTTTCATACCAGTATTTTAAAACGGCAACTTGTTCTGCAGGACTAGGGCAATCATTAAAACCGCCCATTGGTAACCAAGCAGCAAGCTCCCAAGGTTTATCGGTAGGGATTTTAGCTAAAATAACCTCTTTAGTAAGCCTAGTGTCATAATTCCAAAAACTCGTAAACAAATCAAGGTTTTCGCCGCCGCGAATTTTTCCCATTTCAACGTCCTGTATATATTCCTCTTTTCTCTCCTGTAAGAACTGCTTAGCATCTATACCCATAGCTTTTTTAATGATGGATTTTCGATAGTCTTTAACCTTTGCAGGTTCAAAATCCATATCACTATCCTCATCGACTTCCATAGTAATTTGTTCTAATAAGGTTTCATCAACAACAACCATTAGTGGAGTATAACCCTTTTCTTTGCCCTCGCGAAGAGCACATTCATAGGCAAATATCATATCATCATCGTCTAAAAGATTTGCAAAAACCTCACAAGGACAATCTAGATATTTCATGATGATATTACATTCTTCAGTAATTGTTATTATTTCATTGTGGTTTTTAAAACGTTCCAAATCGGTGCGCATTTGCTCTAATATATCTGAAGTTGGATAGCCCTGATGTTTTCTGAGAATAGCCATCCTTTTCAAAGACTGTATGGCCAAAACGCGCAATCTCTGTTGTATCATACCAGTAATTTTAATTTGACCAAAAGCTGTCGCAATAATCACTTGATCATTCATATAAACTTGGCTGTCATTTTCAAGTTCAGCAAATTTATCCCCTTGCACTATTTTAAGAAGATATTTCTCATCAATGTTGTCAGGTGGAAAATAACTCATGCCCCAACTCTTTTCGATGAGCATTTTGGGGGAAATCGTAATATCTACATTACCATTTTTCTTGATGTGCTCCTGCAAATCGGATAGAGTATCATGCCCATTATCACTCCCAAAAGGAGCTTCATCTTTTCCGCAGTCATAATAAAAGTCAGCAGTAAAGTGCTCTACAAAATGCGGATGGGAGGTTTTGGGGTGAAGATTAATTTCTTTATCATCAAAATAATTATGTTTAATAAAATCAAACTCCAAATAGGGTGTATAACCTTTCTTCACTTTCTGCTCAATCAGCTTTAACCCTTGCTTTTCGCATTCTTCCGGACTATCAAATTCTTTTATCTCGTATTTACCATTTGTGCCAATTTTGCCGTAATTCACTACAAGGTCATTACCACTGTAATCAATCCACCAGAATTTGCTGGATTTTTCATCCGAATATCTAAATGCACGTTTCATATATACCACCCTTTCTGATTGTTAACTGAGCCTACGATAGCGAGTTCCTCTTTGTATCTGGCTTATTAGCTATTCCTTTGGAAAATAAAAATTACGAGAGCATATCCTGGGTATTTATTACATCTTCTATGGATTTGAAATCCCTTTCAAGAAGGTACAAATAAATGCCATACCTGTGGGAAGTATAAGGTTTTATCCGTTTTACACCTCAGCAGCAACTGGATAACCAATTTCTTTAATGTCATCCTGCAATTCTGGTAATGTTATATCTGGATTAAGAGAACAAACCATTTCTGCCTTAAGGGGCAAAAATGAAAAGATTTGTCTAATTGTCTCAATAGGAACATTTCTTTCATAGTACTCTTCTGCCCAAGTTTTATAATACTCTGGTCCGCCTACTACTATATTGAGCAACTCCAACTCAGATGCCGCTGCATCTAATGTACTCCAATCTATCTGCCCTCCGCACCATGATGACGCAGATGTCAGCCTCCAGATACCAAAGGTCGTCTGTTGCACTTCAAATGCAGGTTCTGACAAAAACGGTGTCAGTAACTCTGGCATTCCTGCAAAAATTCCTGGATATGGTTTGCCTGTTTTTTCTATGAAACTGCCAAGTGGAGAATAACGCTCAAAACCTTTAATCACCACACCAGCATCAGAGAACAATATGAAATAATTATCCCCTGTGCCGTCTCGCATCGATGCCATCATCTCTTTTTCACTCCAAAGGGCATTAAAAGAATAATAGCGATACTGCCATTCAGGCATAATAATAGCATCCAGCATTGCCAGTGACTGTAACAAACGCCGCAGACTTTCGATCTCTGGAAGTCTCTCGAGGGTCTTCATTGTAACAATAGCACCATTACTCATATATAACCTCCAATATCGAGTTGGATTAAAACTCACCCAGCAGCCTATCTTTCGCTGCCATAGTTAGGACATTCTGATAATTAATTCATCTGCGCACTACACTCTTGAAAGATCTTTATTGTCCCAAACTATCAAACCATTTGTTGTGGTAGTCTGCTTGTTCTTCAACGGTTCCGACTTGTTCAGGAAGCGCTTCATCAAAAATACCAACCAAATCTTCAAGACGGCCCGTTTTTCCCATTGCAAGTAGATACACCTTCCTGGCTCCACTGATTGATTACATACTTCTATCCGGCAATGTCCGCATTCGTAGGACCCTTTTCCAAATCGCCACTTACCAAAATAGAATGCCCCCAGAACAGATCACCATCATTATGCCAAAATTCAAAACGGCCATCAGCATACAACGTGATCGATTCTAATTTCATCTTTCTCTCGAAATCCCTTGGTTTCAGTTCCTCTTCATCTTCATCAAGCCACGACTCATTCTTTAAAGAAAGCAACTCTTTGATCGCAAAATCAGTAATTTTCCTGCTCCACAAAGTCTGGGATTTCCAAAGGGACTTCGCTATATTGACAAGCCCATCCCGGTTTTCACAATCATCCATTGATAGAGACAGGCGAATGGGTTTTGACCGCCAATTAACTTCTGCTTCGAACCAATTCACTGCGCGATCCAAAGTAAATTCACCGAAATAATCATCTGTAAAAACGACTGGTTTCTGAAGTTCGTCAGCATATTTTTTAAGTTCCTCGTCTTGAGCATTTACAGCGATAATTTCAATGAGTAACCCCTGAGAAGTTCCAGACACATTTTCCTCTGCTATCCTAGTTTTTAGTTCAACAATATCATAGGGCTTAATACATGATCTCAATTCATCCTTTTCTGCATCCACTACTTGCTTTCGAATCGTGATTTCCTGTTTATTTATACTACATCCCCTTCTTCTCCAGGCATAAAGCGTAAATGTCACAGTCCATAAGTCTTCCCCCTGAGATCTTGAAGCTCCCACGCCATTCGGACCGACAACTCCTAGAATAACCTCCTGTTCGCTGCCATTTAGTTGTATCATAAGCTTCTCTATACGTTTTTCAGCTATTGCAAAGATATCTTCGGTACAATTATCCACTATTGTATGCCTCCTTGCAAAATTATAAGATGCCATCATCTCTTTTTCATCCCAATGGGCATTAAATTACACCATTCATCATTAGTCGTTCCCCTTTCCTGCAGCGTAATCTGTTAGTCTGGCTTATCCCAATTCAGATACAAATGCTCCAATTCATTAAAAATTAAGTCCCTAACCGCTTCATCTTGGGCTGCAATAGAAAATGTCCAGTTATCCATATGAAGGGTTACAGGTGATCCGTGTATTTCTAAATCCGCTATATACTCGTCGATAATACTAATAACTGACGGCTTATCCACCGAGAATACATCGCAGAGATGATGAAGAACAATCAGAAACTCGTATTCATCATAGGGATCAATCTCAACACATGGCCACTTATTGCCTGCCCATTCTGACTTAATAATAATACCTCCTTCGTATAAATCTAGAAAGTAAGCAGCGCCAGCCGTCGGTCACACTTATGCATGGAAGAAAGTTTATACTTTCTCATAGCAAAATAAAGACCATCTTTTTTGCAAAGATGGTCGGTTACACTACTAGCTCCAGTCAGCCCAAGTGTCCAGATACAGGCCGGCTTTCATCGCATCCAATTTGTTTATAAAATCCAACATATTCTATGGCGTTAATTTTCCTGCGCGGGAAACACCTCTTTTACAGCTTTATCGATTAGCAAATCAATATCTTTCTCTATAGGGTAGTCACGTTGAAGATGAGCAGTTTTGTCCTTATACCCTGACAGGATTTCGGGACGCACTTTATTCATTAGCCGCAACATCTGGGCATATAGCATCCGTGCGGTACAATTACTTGGCTCATTGACGCACAGTCGCAAACTTCCATCCAGCATTTCACGCTCGCCATGTATTCCCCCACCCTCAAGGAAATCAAAGCCTTGACAGGCAACGCATAACAGTTGTTCCAGCCGCAAAAGGTAATCTGCTGCATAATATCCGGCTGGCCGCTGATACCAAGCTGGTGTTGAAACATGATGAATTTCGGCATGCTCTACCAACATTTTACTAACCTTTCTGATTAACGCCTCAATTGACGTACCCAAGTTTTCAATATCAGCATCGACCGATATTTCTGCCAACCGCTTTGCATCCGCACGGCGCAAGAGGTGAAGATTAATCCGCCAAGCAGGCAATGTGGCATCAATTGTGAGGCCAATAACATAATCCGGCGTATTATCGCCATTGCCTGCAATCTCACAAATTGCGGCATCCTCGTAAGGATGCCCGAACAGCGCGAATCCCTGGCCTTGAGCCCATGGCATCAAAGCGATACCAACAGCATCTGTGGTGAAATGAACTAATTCCGCAATCATCAAAGGAATAGACCGGCTTAGCCGTCCTGTAGAATCACTAAGCTGGAGCGCAGGCTTTTCAAAAGTATTTCCCATCAAAGCAGTACTGCCCAAAACAGCTATTCGTATTGCTCCGCTGCGTTTGGCAGGAAGTAATGCCGAGAAAGGAGAACCGGCACGCATCCAAAGGGAGCTCTCTATTGAAAATAGCGAAAGTGACGGCTCCTTTACCGTTTCCTCTGCTCGTATTGCTGTTTCTGCTTTAGCCAGTTCAGTATCCCAGAAACTAAGAGTCTGCTTCCAGTCAGACCGTTGCTGACCATATAACTGATTCACTATAAGCCGAGCTTCTTGAAGCCGCCCGAGTTCAAGGTTTGCTTTGATAAGGTTGTTTCCTACTTCTAAACCATGATACACAGGATCAAAATAAGGACCAGCAAGATGAATGATTTCATTAAGGCAACCGCTATTTCCAAGGTCGCCGCTCATCTGCATTAATAAATCTGTCGGAATTGGTTGTTCAACAACCGCCAATGCTTCCTGATATAAGGCCTTAGCTTGAATAAGATCATTTTGCTGAAGAGCCTCACGAGCCAGCCAAAGCCGTGCCCTCCAGCTTCGCGGCAGAGCAGCGACTCGCCTAAAGCCGTCAAGTTCTGCCTGTTTTCCTTGGCGTTCTCGCTGAATTGCTGCATACCAGCCAAGTCCATTGTCCTGATTAGGATCTAATTCTAAAGCATGCCATAGTATTGCTTCAGCATGGACGTCATCGCCACGGCGACTGTATACCTTGGCTAGATTCGTCAGCACAAAGCCTTCTTCGCCATACTGCGCAATATGTTCATCCAAAATACGTTGGGCATCATCAAGCCGGTTAACCTCCATGTAGACTATGCTGAGAATTGTAGCTCCCCGCGCAGGAATTAGATCAATCCGTTTGAGATGCTCAGCATAGCAGATAATATCAGCAGCAAAACCGTCCTCTAATGCTCCTACCAGCATGCCATAGAGATCATCCGGACTGTTGCGATGTTTTTCAAGATTTCCAAGCAACACATTATCACGCCATTGCTGTTTTGTAATAAACATTTCTCGGCCATACTCATCAAGTACCTTAATCATGTTAGGATCGTTAGCATGGTCAGCTTCAACAGAATAATCGGATATGCTAGTCGATGTTGAATCCGCCGACTTTTTTTTAAAAAGATTACTAAAAAGGCCCAATCAATACACATCCTTTTTTATAAGATATAAATCTGACTGCTTATTTCGAAGTATGCCTCACGTAAAATAGCTTTTATCTCATCAGGTAGCAGTCCTTTTATATCTTTAGTAGTTCACCTTAAACTTTTGCTTTTCATATCATTTACTCCAATTTAGTAAAATTCCAATGAGCCAAATGCTTTATATCTGCTGCTTTACTAAACGGAATCCTCTCGGGTTTGGATTGATTATGAAATGGAGCAGGTATTGCTGTTGCAATTTTCTTAACTCCTGATGTTTTTTCTAATCCACTATACCAACATTGGTAGCGTTGTCCATCACTACGATCACGATATCCTCTGCCTCTTAGTTGTTCAGTAGTCGGCATAGCAGGCAAAAGAATATCAAGATACTCTATCCGCCCGCGAGTAATTCCACGTGAATCAGTTTGCACTTCATGACAGTACACGGCTCCCCAAAGATCTTCTCGATAACGTACTGCATATACATCACCAGCGGCAGCAGGTCCTACAATTGATTTATTCTTTGTTCTGTTACTGTTAGATTTACGTTTAGCCGTCTTAGGTAAAGTTGACTGCAGTGGTTCTGCCTCAGGACGTACGAGATGGCCGAAAAGTTTTTTCACTAACTCCTCATTTATCCCATGACCGCCAGTCCACCAAGTTAATGGTGCCGGCACTTCAACCCGCGTATTGGGTCGTTGCTCACGATGCACAGCAGTAGTAAATTGGGTCAATACCCCTGGATACTCTGGCGTTTCTAGCACACCAACAAAAGCAAGTGCCTCGATCAGAGTTTCAGATCGATACACCTTATTATTACTGAGTAATTTTTCATTCTTGATCACTGAGCGTGCTTTACTATAACGAGCTGTACTTGGTAATTCCCGCAAAAGATCAAGAATACGATAAAATACCCATATATCACGCGCCATTGGTTGCGGCCAATTGCCTAATAAAGCATTATTTTCAATCTGTTGCAGCGCTAAAATTCCCTCAATAGGATGATTTGTCCCCCAGCTTGCTCCTTGAGTATGCCGAAAATACGCTAATTGTGTACGATCAACAGCACTTTGGTTATAAAAACAAACTTTACAAGAGCCGCCTCCCATCCAGTCACCTGAATGCTCTGGAATGGTCAATCCTAACGCAACGGCAGGCAATACGGTCTGCCAAGAAAGATCAAAAGATGTCATGGATGCAACAAAAGCATCAGCAGCTTTACGTAAATCAATGGAAGCAGCCATGTTACGAAGTACTGTTATCGCCTCATCATGCGACATAGTGATAAATTGATTGGGTTGCAAGTCTGCCATAGACAGCTGCTGGCGTTCTTCTTCCGTGAATGTGCGAGGAATATGATGGCAATAGTTGCCTTCTGTATCAAGATAGCCATTTTCATTGACATATACACGTTCTAAAAGTTTGAATACATCTATTTCTACCACCCCCAAATAAAGTTGTAAAATTGATAAAATCATGCCCCTGATGCTGTTCCGCCCAATCTAATAGACTTGCCATTAATTGTCTCAAAAATATCATATTTTGTTTTATTAGTGATAATAATAAACTCCATAGCAACTTCTTTGAAATATCATACAACCTTTTAACCTCGTACGGTAAGAAGTCTCCCACTTCTAAAGTGGGGGATGAATTGCCGCCCCTCGTTGTTCCTGTATCTCACATCTAGCCATGATATAGTCTGTCATACAGTCTTACATGGCGGTGAATACTATGGAATTAGACAATAATAATCATTCAGTATTCTTGATGTATTATCATCTTGTTTTTGTTGTAAAATATCGGAGAAAAGTAATAAATAATCTTATATCAATTAGACTAAAAGAAATATTTGAGTACATAGCACCGAATTACAATATAACATTGCAGGAATGGAATCACGATAAAGACCATGTTCATATTTTGTTCAAAGCTCATCCCAACAGTGAATTATCAAAATTCATCAATTCCTACAAAAGTGCATCATCGCGGCTAATTAAGAAAGAATATCCAGTAATCAAAAAATCCCTATGGAAAGAATATTTTTGGTCAAGAAGTTTTTGCCTGCTTACTACTGGTGGTGCTCCTATTGAGGTTGTAAAACGCTATATCGAAAGTCAAGGTGAAAAATATGGTTAAAGCATTCAAGTATCGTATATATCCCAACGCAGAACAACGTCAATATTTTTCCAAAACATTCGGCTGTACTCGCTTCATCTATAATCGAATGCTCCACGATAAGATTGAGCATTACAATTTGACCGAAGAAACCTTAAAAAACACACCAGCCCAATATAAAGAAGAGTTTCCTTGGCTCAAAGAAGTAGACAGTCTAGCACTCGCTAATGCCCAAATAAATTTAGAAAAAGCATACAAAAATTTCTTTCGAGATAAGAGTGTTGGTTTCCCTAAATTCAAGAGTAAGAAAAATAACCACCGTAGCTACAGCACCAACAATCAAAAAGGCACTGTAAATATTGAAAATGGTTGTATCAAACTACCTAAACTAAAATCAATGGTCAGAATTAAGCAACACAGGCAATTTGAGGGATTGATAAAATCATGTACCATCTCACAAACACCAAGCGGTAAGTACTTTGTGTCATTGCTGGTTGAGTGTGATATTGAGCAACTACTACAATCGGAAGCAAAAATAGGTATTGATGTTGGTCTAAAAACTTTTGCTGTGATGTCAAATGGTAAAGAAATAGCCAATCCCAAATATATTAGAAGATCAGAGAAGCGACTTGCTAAATTGCAAAAAGATTTATCAAGAAAAGCCAACGGCAGTAATAATCGTGCCAAAGCAAGATTGAAAGTAGCCAGACTACATGAAAAAATCAGTAATCAGAGATTTGATTTTTTGCAAAAAGTTTCTTCTGAAATAATCAACGATAACCAAGTGATTGTTTTGGAATACTTGAAGGTGAAGAACATGGTTAAAAACCATAAACTAGCCAAAGCCATATCCGAAGTATCATGGGGCATGTTTAGAACAATGATTGAGTATAAAGCAGAATGGTATGGTAGAGAAGTTGTGATTGCCCCATCCAATTATGCTAGTAGTCAACTTTGTTCCGAGTGTGGTAATAAATCTAGTCAAACTAAAGATTTATCTTGCAGGACTTATATCTGTTTAGAATGTGGCTTAGAGATTGATCGGGACTATAATGCAAGCCTGAATCTGGTAAAGTTAGCTGTGTAATATAAGATATATAGCTAATCGGGATGGGACACATCCTTAGAGCTTGGTAATAATACTGGCGTTAGTTGGTAGTTCCCAAGAAGCCCCCACCTCTTAGGTGGTGGGAGTATGTCACCTGGGCAATAAAAGTCATGGGCTCACCACCGGTAGTACTTGGCCAATCAAAATTTGGGGGCACGTCCGGATATCCGCCTACTCTAGATACGCCTTGCACTGTATAATCATCATTTGCCGTAAGGCTTAAGTAAATACTATTTTTTATATTGTTATAAACATAGTCCTTAATATCTGTCATTTCATAATCTTCTAATAATTTATCAATTTCTTTTATAAAATCTTTCAAATTAGCTCATCCCTTCAATTGTACTACCGTTTCTTAGAGTCGTAGGGCTCAAGCAGATGCAATTTTCAGCTATGCTATTTTCTTCTTTATTCATATAACCGAGATGCCATAACGCTTTAGTGTTTTTACAAAATCTTGCCGGATCTCTAATGGAACGCGAAACTCTAATACAGGCATCTGTCCCTCTTTATTGCAGGTAATAGCAACGATCTTGTCATTTATTTTTACGCCGCAAGTACTGCAATAAATCATGTCTACACTATTAAAACACTCTATCTGGGCTATCTTTTGCACAAATGTTTCGTATTGCAACGTGGTAAAACTTTGTTTTCTACCAATAATCCCTTTGACAATTTTTCTTTGTGCGCTTAAATGCTCATCACTGGCCTTATGTATGTTTTGTAGATGGTATAAATGCAGTTCTTTGGCATCTGCCAACTCTCTGTCATATTTCCCGCTTGGCATTTGCGGTATAAAAACATCAGCCGCTAATAATTCCTGTAATGTCGCTGCAATATCCGGGCTTTTCACAATAATTTTTTCATAAGTATATAGATCCATTGCATAGGTACAACCATTCACAAAACCACCAGCACAATCAAGTCCGCCGTCAATCCCAATTTCCGGAAATCGCTCTGCCAAGTTACTTACCAGATATGCCGCATATTCATAAATAAAGGTTGGTCCGCAAATGAGGCCCATGCTAAAATGTGGCTGCTGCATCAAATGAATCAGCGTCTTTTGGTTAAACACCAATCCATCTGGTTGGTATGTTTCTGCCGCTGCATCCGCTTTATTAAGAGAATTGACCCAAAGTTCAACCTGTAAATTGGGGCGATAAAAGGGGCTAACAGCTGGCCGTTTGTAATTATGATTTTTCCCCTCTGCCCCGGGACGTGTTGCCGAAAGCTTATACAAGTCCTTGCGTACTTGCGGAAAGAGCTGATCCGGATGAATACAGCTGGCGCTTACAAAAATTTTCTCCGTCTCCGCATGAACGGCAAGTTCATACAGCTTATCAAGTTCGTCCCACTTAAAGACCTGCTTGGTAAATTTATTGATAGTTACCGACAACTCGGCATTGCGGTCAATAATTTTAAGCGTTAAAAAATAGCGCAGTACTTCTGCGATAAGTTCCCGCTCTGGAACAACAACATTATAATCCGTCGAGGAACCATCCACCTCATACCCCTGCCAATATACAAACATGCTTAACTCCCCCTTTGTTGATACGCTGGACATCCCTTCTCACCGGAGAGGCTATTGCCCTGCACCTTTTCACAAATGGCTCTACAGCCTCGGCAGTGATATAGCCACTGGCAGCTTTGACATTCACCAGCCAATACCTCTTCTGCTTTGCGTAGCTGAGATAAATCCGGCGAATGCTGCCAGTAAGCCGCCATATCATCCTGCTCACTAATACTGCTTATATGACTGCAAGGCTTAAAGCGGCCATACGCGTCAATGACCATAAAATCGAGTAGCCGGGGCATCACTGCCCCAAGCCCTCACAGAACCGGACGTGCCCAATTAAGGCATCCGGCTCTTCACAATATCATTCACATAACATAGCTTTTTCCTGCACCTAACTCAAAGATGTTTACACAGGTGTACGCTCTAGGAAGGGGATATTTCTTTAGGAACAGATTGAACCTGCTCCAGTCAAAGCTTTTCCGTTGGCTTCTTCGGTTGAGCCATTTAAAAATAAGACGTTTTGTTTCGTCAATAAAATCACTTACAGCGTTTCGATTGTTGGTAACGCCATAGTATCTACAGTACCCATAAAGTTTTATTTTCATCATTTTCATAAGTTCTTTTGTTGGCGAATGTCTATTCTTCTTTAACCATTCTTTGACTTTTAGCAGGCTAGCTTTGTATTTCTTTTTGCTCGTTTTCCGCTTAATCAGAGTTTGTCCATTGTCAGTTTTATCTGCATAATGGGTGAACCCTAAAAAATCAAAGCTCCCTGTATCGCTATCATCGTCGTTATCCCTGTTCTTACCTAGATTGATAATTTTAGTTTTCTCGTCTGCAATTTCAAGATTGAATTCTTTTAGACGCATTACTAGTTGTTGGTAAAATTCTTTTGCTTCATTTTCATATTGAAAGCAAAAGACGGTATCATCCGCATATCTTACCATGTACGATGCACCTTTACATTGTCTGCGTATTCGCTTTTCAAACCATAAATCCAATACATAATGCAGATAGATGTTAGCGAGTATTGGCGACCCTGGTCCACCCTGCGGAACGCCCTCAGGTGTCGCATAGCTGATACCAGCTTCCATTATTCCTGCCTTCAAGAATCTACTAATTAGTCTCTGGATATTAGGATCAGCTATCCGATGCTTTATAAATTTCATCATCCATTCATGATCTACATGATCAAAGAAACCCCTTATATCCGCATCTACTATGTAGTTAATCTCCGATTTGTTCACGATTACGTTGAGTACTTTTAGTGCATCATGACAACTTCTGTGTGGTCTAAAACCAAATGAGCATTCAAGAAAATCCTGTTCATATATGGCATTCAAAATTTTGGCTAACGCAATTTGTACTAGCTTATCTTCATAGGCTGGTAATCCTAGCGGCCTTTTCTTGTCTGTACCTGGTTTGGGGATATACACCCTTTTTACAGACTGTGGTTTGTAGGCTTGTCTCTTCATCCTAGCTATCAAATCTTTTATGTTTTCTTCTAGGTTAGCTTCGTATTCGGCTTTGTTTATTCCGTCGATGCCTACAGCCTTATTCTTATCCATTTGTTTATGACAGGCTTTTATCATTTCTGCGTTGATTAGGTGAGCAAGTGAAGTAAATTGTTCCTTCGGATTTGCTCTAGCTATTTCTGCTATCCTTGCGAGTTTTGTTTCCATATTATTTCTACCTCCGAGTGTAGTATATGTGTCCCTTTTTAAGGTCTATATTGTGTTACCGCCTTCCCTCTGTAGGCATTACCCTACTTCATCAGTACTATGCAGTAATCTGACTCCCTGTCGTATTCGGCTTCCTAACTTTCTTATCGCTTGTTAGCCTTACTTTCTCTGCGTAAAGAACGAACAGGGTCTCCCAAGTTGATGCATCATAACTATGTATAGCATGCCATGGTCTATGACCCCGAAGAGGCTGGTATATTCTCGCTTAGCGAATATATCAGTGTTGCTTTCTGCTCGGCACAGTGCATCAGCCCTCTTGATTGGGATTTCGAGGCTCAATCCCTTCAACTTGCGCTTACGGCCTACTATCTTGCTGTCTACGCTTAACCGCATGGGTTACCCCATACCGTCCAAGACTCGCTATGAATGGTTTGCTAAACCTTGTTCAGCGGGGTTCCCACCCGCTATATGATGTACCCTTAGCTTGGCGCACGCGCCGTCCCGCCCCGCAC
>Ga0074193_1000379_pt1 | contig 78027 bp, 60 predicted proteins | sample EPASupsiteHSE605_FD_64523 | JGI IMG/M metagenome (GOLD analysis project Ga0074193, IMG submission 64523) | Bioremediated contaminated groundwater from EPA Superfund site, New Mexico - Sample HSE6-05 | ecosystem: Environmental > Aquatic > Deep subsurface > Groundwater > Contaminated ... | reverse complement strand
ATTCAAACCTGTAACCGGCTGATCCGTAGTCAGCTACTCTATTCAGTTGAGCTACGCGGCCATTACTTCGTGATTGCGAGTGCAAAGGTAGCCTTTTCTTTTATTTCTGCAAGCATTTCTGCTAGTTTTTTAACCTTTAATCCAACATTTTTGGATTAAAGATAAGATAACCTATATTCAACCCAAAGTTAAAATTCTGTTTGGGATAGCTGTATCCATTGGCATACAAACTGATAGAGGCAAAGGGAAGTCTTATTACCAACGATGTTTCACCCATAAATTGAAAAGACCTTAGAAAGTTTCCGTAATAGGGAGAATCGATATATGTGGACCCGGTGGAAATAACATCTTTCTTAATTTCGTAGAAAGGAGCAAAGCAATAGAGGTCTGCCCTGAAGTGAACCAGCTTACTCAACTTAATTACGGGCGAAAGTCCTACAGCAGCATATTGATTGGCTCTGAATGCCTCGTTAAAAACGATTTCACTGTGAGGGGTTGGTGTAAATGCCGGAGCCTGAAGAACAGATGACGTGTAATTATTCATCAGATTTTTACTTGAAATAACAGTTTCAGCCGTATAGCCCAGATTAAAACGGTTGGAAAACTGATGATATTGATGCAAACGTCCCTTAATCTGCAACCAGCTATGAGGTTTATCCGCCGTATTAAGCTGGGCAGAAGTACTGGCAGGATTGTATTTTTCCTCTCCGGTTACATATTGGGCAATAATATACTGCTGCTTACCGGCAATAGGATAAAGCTTGTCATCCAAAGAATTTCGGTCCAGTCGTAGTGATACAGCAAAAAGATTATATACGCTGTTATCAAATTTTGAATTAGGAAACAAGATATTGGATGTTTGAAAATAGCTGTCATTAAGATGACCGTAAGTTACACCCAGCTCGGCTTTGGCTTTGTTTAAGAATGGAAGCCCTAATTTAACCTTCATATAACTTTCTTTTTGTTGTATAAATGAAGGTAAAACATCTTCGTAGAAGAGTGACTGACTTTCTGAGTATTTCTTAAACGAATAGGCTGCCTGCAAATTCAGGTAGGAGGGGATTCTCGTTTTTAAATAGGTACGCGCATTAAGCAAAACACCGCTGAAGGAGTTCCCTACATGAAAATTGGCCGTGTAATCGGCTGCCACATGAGATATTGCCTGGTAGTTGAATCCTAAAAACAGTTGATTGGCCTGGTGAGACGAAACGTTTCCTCCAAAGGATACCTTAATCTCATCTTTTACCGTAACATCCAGATAAAGGTCGAAAAGCTTTTCTTTTCTGTTATAAACGGCATGTGGAATAATTTCCTTGATTTTGGAATAGGATAGCATCTTGAAGTAAGCACGACGAAAATCTTCCATCGTGAATTCATTATTTATATCCCGATGCAATTGAGCTTCAATATAATTCCGTTGTGCATCGGTTACTCCATTAATATATATGTTTTTGAACATCAGTGGAGGAAGTCCTTCTTTATAGACCTTTCGCTTCAAACTTAGTTCATCCCTGGTAACCTCTCGGGGTACACGCATCTTTATGGAGTCGATAATGGAGAGGGTACGCCTGTAACCAATCTCCATCAGCTCTTTAGCTCTCGGAAAATCGAGCAATGAAACATCGCTGAACTGAAATTTAAGCATCATTCCATCTTCTTCGGGAATATCGTACTCCGTTTTCTGCATAATCATAGTTTCAAGCTGACTATACGGATTTTCGCTTGGTTTGTTATTGCTGCCGGCCACAACAGATCCAAGTATAAAATCGGGATTAAAGTCGGCTTTCATCGTTGTTACCGGGAAATTATCATAGATACCTCCATCATAAAGAGGTACGCTGTCTTTCCATATTGGTTTAAATACGAATGGAAACGACATGGAGGTTCTTACGGCATCACCCAGGTCGCCATTTCTGAATACCACAGCTTTTTTATTGTATACATCCGAACCGATACAGCGGAAAGGCACAAACAGATTATCGAAATTCCAGATTGCTTTCGCTGTTGCCTGTGCAAAAAGCGAAACAAAGGCCTGATTCATCTGAATAGGGTTAATTAGACTTTGGGGCAGGAAGTTCGTTTTTACTTGCAAAGAGTCTGATATGTCAATAGAGAAATGAGAAAAATCCGGCGTATCGTCCGGTTTCTTAAAGTAGTAAAGATAATCGTCTTCCACCATACCGGTCTGCCAATAGCCAAACTCTTCCGATAGAATCAGTGCCAACATCTCATCCGGGGTATATCCCATAGCGTACAAACTTCCGATAATGGCTCCAATGGAAGTGCCTGCCACATAGTCAATTGGGATATTGTTCTCTTCGAGGGCTTTTATAACACCGATATGTGCAGCACCCTTCGCTCCGCCACCACTTAAAACGAGTCCAACTTTTTGAGCCGTTAAGGGCTGCAGAAGAATTAAAAGCAAGGTGAATAATATAGTAATTTTTTTCATTTGTCCGGCAATTTATTTAGATAAGGAATAATGGTAAATTGTTTATTAATATATGTATTCAAAAGTAACTGAAAGTTTAGAGATAAACAAAAAAAGAGGAGAAACTTTATCTGTTTCTCCTCTTAATTTATATAGATGTCAATTTATTAAATCAATTCTACACTCCGTTTGATAAATCGGCTGAGTGCTTCACCCTTCAACATACCATTCGAAAGCAGAGCAAGGTCGATAAGCTGACTTACCTTCTTGTTTTCTGCCGCATAGGTTGCCAGGATAGAGTTATAATTGCTGGTTAATTCTTCAATCTTTTTACGGGTATTTTCCAGATCCTCTTTTTCTGAAGCTGCAATCTCTTCATCCTTCTTATCTTTTTGTTTGGCTTGCAAATCGGCTTCGCGCGCTTCCCATCCTTTTTTATCGGCCATAATCGGATTGAGTTTTTCTGCACAAGCTTCTTCTTCTTCCTTTACTACCTCTTTAATTAAAGAATGGTCTGTATTCAATACCAGGTTGTAGCTATCTGGTAACTCTCCGTAAAACGACATACCCGGTTGCATAGCAGCCATTTCACGCATACGACGCATGTATTCGCTTTGAGTAATCATCACCGGATTAACGTTTTCGCCCAATGCTTCGAACGTAACGATGAATTCGGCCTTTTCCATCTTGGGAAGCTGACTTCTGAAGATTTCCTGAAGGGCATTTTGTTGTTCGGCCGACAGATGAACCTTGCCTGCATCGTCTTTGCGTATCAGGTTATCTACCGTGTCACTGTCTACACGAACAAAACGACTCTTTTCAAACTTCTGTTCAAGCTGACTAACCACATGCACATCCAATTGACCATCCATATGCAATACATTATATCCTTTGTCTTTTGCCGCCTGGATATAGCTGTATTGGTCGTCTTTATTATTTGTATAAAGATAAATAGTGTTGCCTTCTTTGTCGGTCTGATTTTCTTTAATCAGGGTTTTGTATTCCTCGAAAGTAAAACTCTTACCGTCAACATCTTTCAATAGAGCAAACTTTGCACCACGATCGTAGAACTTTTCGTCGCTCAACATACCATATTGGATAAACAGTTTAAGGTTATCCCATTTTTCTTCAAACTGTGCTCTGTCTGATTTAAAAATCTCTTCCAGACGATCGGCCACTTTCTTCGTGATGTGGTTTGATATCTTCTTAACATTGGAATCGCTTTGCAGATAAGAACGTGAAACGTTTAATGGAATATCCGGCGAATCAATCACACCATGCAGCAATGTAAGGAATTCAGGAACAATGCCTTCTACCGAGTCGGTTACAAATACCTGGTTGCAGTACAATTGAATCTTGTTACGGTGCAACTCCATATTATTCTTTATTTTCGGGAAATAAAGGATACCGGTCAGATTAAACGGATAATCTACATTGAGGTGGATCCAGAACAGAGGTTCGTCCGACATAGGATAAAGATCTCTGTAGAATTTCTTGTAATCTTCGTCTTTAAGGTCGGCCGGTTTACGAACCCATGCAGGTAATACGTCATTTATAACGTTGTCTTCTGCCGTGTCTACATACTTTCCGTCTTTCCATTCCTGTTTCTTTCCAAATGCAATTGGCACAGGAAGGAACTTACAATATTTAGTAAGTAATCCATTAATCTTATCTTTATTCAGGAAATCTCTGTTTTCATCATCTATATAGAGAATGATGTCTGTACCTCTGTCGGCTTTCTCAGTCTCCTCCAATGTATATTCCGGCGAACCGTCGCAACTCCATTTCATTGCTACAGCACCTTCTTTGTAAGATTTAGTAACGATTTCAACCTTTTTGGAAACCATAAAGGACGAATAAAATCCTAATCCGAAGTGACCGATAATGGCAGCTTTATCGTCTTTATATTTTTCAAGAAACTCCTCCGCACTGGAAAAAGCAATCTGATTTATATATTTTTCGATCTCTTCGGCAGTCATACCGATACCGCGGTCGGAGATGGTGATTGTATTATCATCAAACGCAACACGAACTGTTACATCGCCCAATTCTCCTTTAAATTCACCTACAGAAGAGAGTGTTTTAAGTTTTTGAGTAGCGTCTACTGCATTTGAAACAAGTTCACGTAAAAAGATTTCGTGATCGCTGTAAAGAAATTTCTTAATTACCGGAAAGATGTTATCCGTAGTAACACCTATGTGACCAACTTTTGCCATAATTAATATTTTATTAATGTTATGTATTTTATTAAGTTCAAATTAGTTGCGGAATACTAATTCCACTGTTTTCTGAAATGCAAAAAAAATGCCAAAACCTGTATATGCCATATTGACCACTGTTTGTGCCAATTTTTCAAATTCACGACATAAAAAAGCCGGACAAACTTGCCCGGCTTTTAAAGTAGGAGAGGAATGTTATCAAATTATTCCTTATTCTTTTTCTTTCTTAATTTGTGTTGTGATTTTCTGCTCTTCTTTATCGAAGTCCACCAATATAGTGTCGCCTTCGCTAACGGTAGCTCGAATAATCATTTCGGCCATTTCATCTTCAAGGTACTTCTGGATCGAACGTTTAAGGGGACGTGCTCCAAATTGTACGTCGTATCCCTTAGAAGCAATAAAGTCTTTCGCTTCGTCTGTAAGAACCAGCTGATAACCAATGTTGTTAACCCGTTTATAAAGACCTTCAAGTTCAATATCGATAATTTTATGAATAGAATCTTTATCCAGCGGATCAAACATTACAACATCGTCGATACGATTTAAAAACTCCGGAGCAAAAGCTTTGTTCAGAGCTTTTTGAATTACACTTCTTGAAAAGTCTTTTTCTGAAGTACCAGCAAGTTGCTGAGTGTTGAAACCTACACCATGGCCAAACTCTTTAAGTTGTCTCGTTCCAATGTTTGAAGTCAGAATCAGGATTGTATTCTTAAAATCAATTTGTCTGCCTAAACTGTCAGTCAGCCTTCCTTCATCTAAAACCTGAAGTAATAGATTGAATACATCCGGATGTGCTTTTTCAATTTCATCCAGCAACACTACCGAGTAAGGTTTTCTGCGTACCTTTTCAGTAAGCTGACCACCTTCTTCGTATCCTACATATCCCGGAGGAGCTCCTATCAGTCGTGAAACCGCAAATTTCTCCAGGTATTCGCTCATATCGATGCGGATTAGGGCGTCTGACGAGTCAAACAGGTATTCGGCAAGCTTCTTTGCAAGGTATGTTTTACCTACACCGGTTGGACCCAGGAACATAAATGTACCGATCGGCTTGTTAGGATCTTTCAGTCCAACTCTGTTGCGTTGAATTGCTTTTACTACCTTCTGTACGGCATCATCCTGACCTACAACTTTGCTTTTCAGTATCTCGGCCATTTCAATCAGCTTCAGATTTTCAGCTTTAGCAATCCGTTGAACCGGTACACCAGACATCATGGCAATCACCTCGGCTACCTTATCTTCATCCACCGTTTCCCGGCTTTCGTGAAGCTCTTCTTCCCAGCGTGTTTTAGCTGCCTCAAGCTGAAGCAGGTACTGACGCTCTTTGTCCCTGAAGCTGGCAGCCAATTCGAAATTCTGCGACTTTACCGCAGCAACCTTTTCTGCCTTAGTTTCTTCAATCTTCTTTTCAAGATCTTCGATACTTTTGGGCACAACTATGTTGGAGATGTGAACACGCGAACCGGCTTCGTCCAGGGCATCAATTGCCTTGTCGGGGAAATTCCGGTCACTTATGTATCTGTCTGTAAGCGTTACACAAGCTTTGAGAGCCTCTGGCGTATAAATTACGTTGTGATGCTCTTCATACCTGTCTTTTATGTTTTGAAGTATCTGAAGAGTTTCGTCTGCTGTTGTAGGATCTACAATAATCTTCTGGAAACGTCTTTCCAGCGCACCGTCCTTCTCAATATTCTTTCTGTATTCATCCAGGGTTGTTGCTCCGATACATTGAATTTCGCCTCTTGCCAAAGCCGGCTTCAGCATATTGGCGGCATCCATGGATCCGGATGCTGCTCCGGCACCAACCAAGGTATGAATTTCGTCTATAAAAAGAATGATATTGGGGTTTTTAGACAATTCATTTAATATAGCCTTGATACGCTCTTCAAACTGTCCACGATATTTTGTTCCGGCAACTACAGATGCCATGTCGAGGCTAATTACACGTTTGTCGAACAAAATACGAGATACTTTTCTTTGAACAATGCGCAAAGCCAATCCTTCTACTATAGCTGATTTACCAACACCTGGTTCACCTATCAAAACAGGGTTGTTCTTTTTCCTTCTACTCAGAATCTGAGCCAGACGTTCGATTTCTTTTTCTCGGCCAACGATAGGATCCAACCTGTTTTCCATGGCAGCCCTGGTCATGTCTGAACCAAAGTTATCTAAAACAGGTGTATCGTTCGGCGATTTAGGTTGAGCAGATCCCTGAGCGCCTCCTCCGGAAGATCGGCCGGATTCTTTCTTTCCTCCAAAATTATCATCGTCTTCGTCGTCGTCATCATCAGTATATCCATCCCTGATTTCATCCGATTCTTCTTCCAGTCTCTTCATACCGGTTCCATTTACCAGCATATTGTACACAGTGCGGTAATCAACATTTTCCTCCATAAGGACAGTTGCTGCCGTATTGTTTGCATCTTTGAGTATTGCCAGCAACAGATGTTCTGTTCCGGTTTCTGTCTTTTTAAAAAGTTTTGCCTCCAGCATACTCATACGTAACACCCGTTCTGTTTCTTTTGTCACCGCTATTTCACTGTGATCAAAGCTATCGTCGAAAGAGTTTTTAAGGTTTTGTTCTATCTTCTTCTTTAGAAGCGACAAGTTGACGTCTAATTCGGCCAGAGTGTCATACGCAATTCCATTGCCATCACGTAGTATGCCAAGCATCAAATGCTCCGGACCGATGTAACTGCTCTGCAGCCTTACAGCCTCTTCGCGGCTGTACTGTAGTACATCAAACAGTCTTTTTGTATAATTATTCTTCATATATTTTAATGTAATGCGTTTTGCAAAAATAACAATCTATTTGAACATTCAATCAAAATCTATGCCATTAATCCCCAATAATTGTTGAAAAGACTCAAATAGTAATTTTTCACATTAAAAGCTTTCGTAGTATGCGGAAAACCCTTACCTTAGTGCAATTTTTCAGAGTTCTGATAAAGCGTGTAATTAATATAAATCTAAATGGTTGATCAAGACAGAATTATTAAGATTAACATAGAAGACGAGATGAAATCGGCTTACATTGACTATTCAATGTCTGTTATCGTTTCACGTGCTCTTCCGGATGTTAGGGATGGTTTTAAACCAGTTCACCGCCGTGTACTGTTTGGGATGAATGAATTGGGTAATACCTCCGATAAACCTTATAAAAAATCTGCAAGAATTGTTGGGGAAGTTTTAGGTAAGTATCACCCTCATGGTGATTCATCTGTGTATTTTGCCATGGTTCGTATGGCTCAGTCATGGTCTTTGAGGTATCCTTTGGTGGATGGTCAGGGTAACTTTGGTTCGATAGACGGCGACAGTCCGGCTGCTATGCGTTATACGGAAGCCCGTTTAAGCAAGATGGCCGAAGAGATGCTGCGTGATATCGACAAAGATACCGTAGATTTTCAGCTGAACTTTGACGATACCCTGAAAGAGCCTACTGTATTGCCTACGCGTATTCCTAATTTACTTGTAAATGGTGGATCTGGTATTGCTGTAGGTATGGCAACCAACATGCCTCCTCATAACATGAGTGAGGTTATCGATGGTACAATCGCTTACATTGATGCAAAAGGTGAAATTGAAATCGAAGGCCTAATGCAGTATATTAAAGCTCCTGATTTTCCTACAGGTGCCTATATATATGGATATGCCGGAGTGAAAGACGCCTTCGAAACAGGGAAAGGCCGTGTTGTAATGAGGGGTAAAGCTGAAATTGAGCACGAGCACAACCATGATAAAATTATTATCACTGAAATCCCTTATCTGGTTAACAAGGCTGAGCTGATCAAACACATTGCCGATCTTGTTGGCGAAAAGCGTCTTGAGGGTATTTCCAACGTAAACGACGAATCAGACCGTTCGGGTATGCGTATCGTTGTGGATGTTAAGCGTGATGCCAATGCAAGCGTAGTATTAAATAAGCTTTATAAGCTTACTGCATTGCAATCTTCATTCAGTGTGAATAATATCGCCCTTGTTAAGGGAAGACCGGAAACACTGAATTTGAAGCAGATGATAGGTTATTTTGTCGAACATCGTCACGAAGTGGTGATTCGCAGAACAAAATATGAATTAAGAAAAGCAGAAGAGAGAGCTCATATTCTTGAAGGGTTAATCATTGCATCCGATAATATTGATGAAGTAATTGCCATCATAAAGACTTCAAAGAGTCCGAATGAAGCGATTGAACGCTTGATGTCTCGTTTTGCATTGAGCGAATTACAATCCAGAGCTATTGTCGACATGCGTCTGCGTCAGCTTACAGGACTTGAACAAGATAAGCTTCGTGCGGAATTTGAAGAAATTGAGAAGTTAATTGCTTACTTAAATGAAATTCTTTCCAACGAGGATGTTTGTATGCAAGTGGTAAAAGATGAGTTACAGGAAATTAAAGATAAATACGGTGATGCTCGTAAAACAGAAATCGTATACGCATCTGAAGAACTTAATCCTGAAGACTTCTATTCGGACGATGAGATGATTATTACCATCTCTCACATGGGTTATATTAAACGTACCCCATTGACCGAATTCCGGGCTCAAAACAGAGGCGGAGTAGGAGCTAAGGGCTCTGAAACCAGGGATGCCGACTTTGTGGAGTATATTTATCCGGCTTCAATGCATGCAACCATGATGTTCTTTACTGCAAAGGGTAAGTGTTATTGGTTGAAGGTATACGATATACCGGAAGGAACAAAGAATTCGAAAGGCCGTGCCATTCAGAATTTATTGAACATCGAAGCGGGTGATAAGGTAAATGCCTTTGTAAGAGTGAAACGTCTGACTTCAGACATCGACTTTATCAATTCTCATTATCTGTTGTTCTGTACAAAGAAAGGTGTTATCAAGAAAACATTGCTTGAAGCTTATTCCCGTCCTCGTCAAAATGGGGTGAATGCAATTACTTTACATGAAGACGACGGCTTGATCCAGGTAAGGATGACCAATGGCAACAATGAAGTTGTAATTGCTAACCGCAACGGTAGAGCAATTCGATTCCACGAAAGTGCTGTGAGAGTAATGGGACGTACAGCTGCGGGTGTTAGAGGTATGACTCTTGATGAAAACGATCCTACGGATGAAGTGGTTGGAATGGTTTGTATGAAAGACAACGAGAACGAAACCATCCTTGTTGTTTCAGAACAAGGATATGGTAAACGTTCTAATATTGACGATTATCGTATAACCAACCGAGGAGGTAAGGGCGTTAAAACAATCAATATTACAGATAAAACAGGTAAATTGGTTGACATTAAGAATGTAACAGATGATAACGACCTGATGATAATAAATAAATCGGGAATCACTATTCGGATGAAAGTATCTGATTTGAGCGTTATTGGTCGTGCTACCCAAGGTGTTCGCCTGATAAATCTTGAGAAGCGAAATGATGAAATTGCTTCTGTTTGTAAAGTAATGTCTGACCCGGATGAAATAGCCGATACAGAAGAAGCAGACGCTACAGAAAATGAAAATGCCAACGAATTGTTAAATCAGGGAGAACTTTTCGAGAATGAAAGTTTTGAAGGTACAGATTCTTCCGAACAATTTGAAGAGCAATAATTCTAATATATTTAAAACCTAAAAGGAATATAAATTTCAAATTAAAATCGCAATGAAAAGAGTATTATTAACAGTAGCTCTATGTGTGGCAGCATCGGCTTCCTTCGCACAAAAAAAAGACGTGAATACGGCTCAGAGTATCGCGAAGGGAACCAACCCTGATTTCACAGAGGCACGCAACCTGGTAAAGGGAGCATTAACAAATGCTGAATCTAAAGACGATGCCAAGACTTGGTTTGTGGCTGGTTTTATAGAGAATCAACAGTTTGATGCTGAGAGAACAAAGCAGATATTGGGACAAAAACCAAATGAACCTGTAATGTACGAAGCTTTGTTGAACATCCTTCCTTATTTTGAAAAGGCTTATACGTTGGATAATCAGCCTAATGAAAAGGGTAAAATTAAGCCTAAATTCGTAAAAGACATCAAAGGTATATTAGGTGCTAACCACATTTATTATATCAATGGTGGTGCTTACTATTTCGATCAGAAGGATTATAAGAAAGCGTATTCATTCTTTGATCAATATCTAAAAATATCAGATTTGGATATGTTTAAAGGCGAACCTGTTGCTGCAAGAGATTCAAACTTTATGACAGTTCAATTCTATGCTGCAGTTGCTGCAACACAGATGGAAGACAAAAAATTAGCTGTTGAATCATTGGAAAGAGCAAAAGCATTTGATTACAGAAGAAATGATGTTTATCAGTACCTTTGCTACGAGTACGAACAGGCTAAAGATACGGTGAATCTTGAAAAAACATTAGAGGAAGGTCTTAACCTGTTTCCAGAAGAACAATATTACTTGTTGAGCCTTATCAACAATTATATCTATTCAAACAGAAACGAGAAGGCAATTGAATATTTGAATACAGCTATTGCTAAGACTCCTAATAATGCACAGCTTTACGATGTAATGGGCCGTGTATATGAAACTGGATTGAAAGACTATGCGAAGGCTGAAGAATCATTCAAAAAAGCGCTGGAAATTGATCCAAACTATACAGATGCTCTTTCTAATTTAGGTCGTGTTTTCTATAACCAAGGTGTTAATAAACAAGGTGAAGCTAACATGATTAATGATACTAAAAAATATCAACAAGAACTTGCTGTTGCAAAGGATTTCTTCAAGAAAGCTCTTCCTTATTTTGAAAAAGCACATCAGATGAAACCTGAAGATACAGAATTTATGATTGCTTTAAGAGGAATATATTACAACCTTGATATGGGTGATAAATTAAAAGAGATTGAAGCTAAAATGAATGGTAATTGATTCATTTTATTCAATTGAAAAAAAGACCTTGAATGTTTATTCAAGGTCTTTTTTTATGAATTAAAATTCAGAAATAAATTGTTAATCTTCTAAATCTCCATTAAGCATCTGCCCTGCAATTCTTGCTGCATCCGCTACATACATTGTGCAAGGACGGGTTTGGTAATATTTTTTTGTCCTTAATGAAGGTGCAGGATCTGTCGCAGGGTTATGATCAGGCATTAAGTCTCTGCAAATAATAGCATTATTTCTGCTTCTAAAGATTTCGGTCATTTTTTGCACCATCGCATAGTTTCTGGTACGTGCATCCTGATCCAATGGATCAATTACCGGGTACTTAAATCCGGCAAGCATTGCCATTGCACTTATTGACCCGCAAATTTCTCTCATTCTGCCAACACCGCCGCCAAAAGATACAGTCATATTTTTTGCCATTTCCAAATCCAGATCAAATACATCTGAATAGGCAAGAAATACTGATTGCGCACAGTTAAAGCCTGATTCAAAATTCTGAACAGCAAGTTTAACCCGCTCTTCAATATCGAAATCTTTAATATTCATTTTAGTATTCATAGTCTACACAGGCTCTGTCGGCTTTATATGGACCAATTAGTTCCTTGGCTACAGCTACGTGAGCTGGATGAATCGCATAGGTTTTAACATCCTCCAATGAATCCAACTCTGTTGTGAGAATCAAATCCCAGGCTTCGTCAGGATTGCAGTTAAAATCTACCCGAATGAGACGAAGTACATCTATTAAATCAATCAATGATTCCAATCCAGACTTAATAGCCTGCATTTTTTCCAATTTCTCGGCAGGAGAGGTGAACTCCTTTAATTTGAACATCACAATATGTCTTACCATGGTTATATAATTAAATTACATTTGTTCATCTAAATAAGAATCTTTATATCCCAGGAAATAGAGAATCCCGTCAAGTCCGATTGTGGAAATCGATTGCTTTGCGTTGGCTTTTACTTTAGGTTTAGCATGAAAAGCAATACCTAGTCCTGCAATGCTTATCATAGGCAGGTCATTTGCTCCATCTCCAACAGCTACAGTCTGACGCAGATCGACATTTTCCACCTGAGCAATCAGCCTAAGTAATTCAGCTTTCCTCTTACCATCAACTATATCTCCAACATGGCGACCTGTAAGTTTTCCATCTATGACTTCCAGATCATTGGCATAAACATAGTCAATATTATATTTTTGCTTTAAAAAATTTCCAAAATAAGAGAATCCTCCGGAAAGAATTGCAATCTTAAATCCTACTTTTTTCAAAATTCGCATCAATCTGTCAACTCCTTCAGTGATTGGCAGATTCTCTGCAATTTCTTGCATTACAGAAACATCCAGGCCTTTGAGAAGAGCACAACGCTGACGGAAACTTTCGGAGAAGTCAATTTCTCCTCTCATCGCAGCTTCGGTAATAGCTCTAACCTGTTCGCCAACGCCTGCTCTTTCTGCTAATTCATCTATTACTTCAGTCTCAATCAATGTTGAGTCCATATCGAAGCAGATTAAACGACGCATCCTGCGAAACATACTTTCTTCCTGAAAAGAAATATCAACTTCCAAATCAGAAGAAAGTTGCATAAAATAGCTTTGCATCTGTTCACGATCTTTTGGGTTTCCTCTAACTGAAAATTCAACACTAGCTTTAGGTGTACGAGCATTCTCATCTAAAGGAATTCGTCCGGTGAGTCTCTTTATATCGTCAATATTCATTCCCTGGTCAGCAACAATCCTTGTTACTGCGGCAATTTGACGAGCCGAAAGCTTCCGGGCAACTATGGTAATAATGTAACGGTTCTTACCTTGTAACCTTACCCATTTTTCATATTGTTCTTCAGTAATGGGAGTAAATCGTATATTTACATCTAATTCATAACTTTTAAAAAGTAATTCTTTCAATATATCTCCCGAATTTTCTTCGTTAGTTTGAAATAAGATACCTAATGATAAATTGTTATGTATATCAGCCTGACCGATATCCAAGATCAGCGCATTGTGTCTTGCCAATATCTCAGTAAGTCCTGCAGTTACACCTGGACGATCCGTACCGTTAATAGTAAGCAATATAAGTTCATCAGTTTTTGCCATGTCTACAATTTTATATGGCAAAGATATAGACTATTTGTAATATTAACAGTAAACATCGATTAATAAGTCCATACAAAAAAGCAAAAAGCTGTTTATTCTTGATAAACAGCTTTAAAAGAAGATAATTACTTTTATTATTTTTTTACAATTTCATGTATACGAATAGGTTGAGAACTTAACCCTGAAACATAGAGCTTGGTAGCATCAGGATATAAAATCCGGGGAAGCTTTATAAAATCTGCACCTCCTTGGTATATTATGTATTTATCTCCATTTAAGGGCATCGCTTCAACTCTGACATATCCGATTACTCCCGACAAAAACAAAAGGACTTCGTTTGCACCTTTGCAATCTATTTCCAATAAATTCGGACTACTTAACAACTGAAACGTTTTTAAGTCCTTATCATATGGAAGTAACTCTGGTTTCAGCTTTTCAGCTTTATTTGTCTGTAATGTAAAATCCATCAAAAAGAATGTCTGTTCTTTTGGCGAATTATTTATCATTCTTACATATCGAATATCGGGACTTACAATAGCCGACTCTATATCATCTTCATCTTTAGTAACTTTTAATTGATTCCATTTTTTTCCATCTACTGAACTTTCAAATAATCTCCAATTATCGGATGACAGTGGTAGGTTAAACGAAACCGAATTCATTTCTTTATTTGATATTGTTTGAATTCCTACATACTCTCCTGGTTTTATTTTGATAGGCTGGAACACAGGAACAATAACTATCTCATCTTCTCTTTCTGAAACAGGCTGGTTTTTAAGTTGTTCTACATTTGAATATATTTGAGAGGAAGACGACTGCATTTCATCTTCATGTCGTGCCAGAAGTTCGTTTCCTACTTGTTTATATACTTGTTGTATAAATGGCATTATTACTTTTGATGCCGTTTTTACTCCTGGTTGGAACTCATTCTTGTTAAAATTTCGATCAACCTCCTGAATACTGTCGAACAAAGCTGTAACTGCTGAATAGTTCTGCCAGGTTGACATTTCATCTTTATTTATCCATGCGTTTGCCATCTCCATTGTTTCTTTTCCTGCATTTCCAACTAATTCAAACTGTCGAAGCCATGGGTTAATCTGCCTTATCAGCCTTTTATTTGGAGACTGGCTATAAATCATTGTGGGAGCAACAGCCATTTGAGAAAACAATGCATTTAACTGGCTTGCCTCAAATTCCAAATATTTGCCAAGTTTAAATGATTGGGAAAATGCATCAATGACCGGCTTTATTTGAATAGATTCGTCTCTTCTGAAGTTGTGTCCGTTTGGACCGGGATCGCTATTATGCGCACAGAAAGTGAGAAATGCGATCGGAGCTTCTGGCATACATTGCCTGCAAGCTTCTTCCCACGACTTTTCCGGATCGTATTTCTTAATATTCCATGAATACATAGCTACTCCAAAGATTCCAATCTTTGAAGCCTCCGATTTATCCATAGGATTTGAAACAAAGCCGGTCATTGCATTATCAACATCCTTATCCAGACCGTAGGCCGGCCCCATTAACAGATGATCTCTTACATAGTCGTTCACCGGGAAATTCCACCATACAAATGGATTCCGTTTAATGTGGCTTTTCACCCATTGAAGATTTTCTTTTGTTATATCTCCTACAACTTTATCTCCTGTCCACATTATCATTACAGAAGGATCTAATAAATTACCTAATACATCGAGATAAGCATTAGCTCCTGTTGAAGACGCCGTTCGGTTAAATTCTGTCGGACATAAAAGAAGAGGTTTTACATCACCTTTTTTCTGTACAAACTGAGCATTAATGTAGTTTAATAATCCTGCTTGTTTTTCGGAATTTGTTCCCTCCCCGGCAATATCATCAAAAAATAAGGCAAAGCAACGAACACCTAAAGTATACATGCTTTCAAATTTGGATAAAACCGCATTACTGTCGGCTGCATTCCATTTAATATCTCTTCCTGGATTCATAGCCCAAACAAAATCAACTTTGTTCTTAGATGCTTCTGATAAAAGAGCAACAATCTGCCTTGCTTCTTCTGCAGGATAGGGTTCTCTCCAAGACGGATATCTATGATAAGGATCATCTTTGGGTCCATAAATATAAGTGTTGAGTTTTAATTTCCCAAAATATCGCAACAACTCAATCCGGTCATCAAAAGACCATGGCTGCCCATAGAATCCTTCTACAATACCTCGGAAATTTATATCCGGATAGTCTGTTATTGTACATGGGTTTAACAATATTTGTCCGCCATCATTACGCTTAACAAGTTGTTTGATTGTTTGGGCAGCATAAAATAAGGACCTTCCATCTACAATTTCAATTAGTATACTTTTGGGTTGAACTGTTAGCCGATAAGCTCCGGAACGCTTTAGCTCCTCTCTTTTATCATTAAGCATGACAATTTTTAACGGAGTACCTTTCTTTTGGGTTGAGATAGGAAGTAATTCCTTGAGCAGAGCAATTGCATCAGCATCAACCGATTTAATCCCTGTCAAAAAGTAACTTGAAGGAATAAATGTTTGTGTTGATATTAGGATTTCTTGTGGAGTTGGGAAAATCTGCACAGGTGAGTACTGAGCATGACCTTTCGATGTTAAAAACAACAAAGGTAAGAAGATAGATAGAATAAGCTTTTTCATGACCTGCTGTAAATTAGTTAACGAACTATATGGCGAAAAAAATCATTTGCTTCTCAAGCATGTATCTAAACATGCGTTATGACAAGAAAAACGCTCACCTATATAATTAAAGAAGTCACGTCATCAACCTTTGCGTTTGATAATATAACAGTTGTAGTGTAGTTGAAAGTTTTGTATTATTTTAAATAAAAAAACAGTTTTTTTATTTAAACAAATTCTGTATTTATATTCATATCAAATATAATTATAAAATCAAATATTGAGAAATTATTTATGTTCTTAAAAAGAGTACCCTAATAATGGTTACGATATATTTAATGTATTATTAAGCATAGAGGTCGGAATCATTATTAATAATTCCGACCTCTATAGATTAATACTTTAGGAATACGTTACTTTGTTGTAATCCTAAAGTTTTTTAGGTTAAATATCTGTTCTGATGATGAATCGTTTCTTAAACGAAGATACTTTGCTTTTGGACTAACAGAAAAGGCTTCATTACCGAGCATTAATTCCGTTTTTCCATTTATCTGTTCCCAGGTTTGCCCGTCTTCCGACCACTCCAAACATTGCCAATCCAGTGTTGGAGAGGGTAAATTAAGTTGAGCTTTTGCTATTTTCTTATCAGCGGCAATAAGAATTCCTATATACTCTCCCGGTTTGATTTTAATAGGTTCGAGTAATGGCACTATATTAACATCATTATCAATCGTTTTTATTGGTACATGTGAAAGCTGGTCAATGTTTGTGAAGATAATAGATGTAGCCAAATTATTATTTTTACTTAGCTTTAAATCTTCTCCAACAATCCGATATAATTCAAGAATGAACGGTTTTAAAACTAAAGATCCGGTCTTAACTCCAGGTTGCCATTCATTCTGATTGTATTGATTATCTATTATCTGCATTTTTTCAAGCAATGATGTTAGTTCGGAATAGTACTTTTCAGCATCATTTATATTATTTGATTTCCAGGCACTTGCCATCTTTAGAGAAACGGAACCCGCAAGACCTAAGTGTTCAAATTGTATTAACCAAGGGTCAATTTCTTTTATGAGACTTTCGTTCGTTGATTTTGCCCTTATCGTAGCCGGAGTTTCTGCTATTTGTTTAAACAAACAGGCCAGGACCTCTGATTCTTTTTGAGGAAAGTTATCTCCCGATAGTTCTTTTAAATATTTTTCCACTACAGGTTTGCTTTCGACTGATTCATCTCGACGGTATCTGTGTCCATTAATTCCCGGATCACTGTTGTGATCACAAAATACTTTGAAAGCTTCAGGTGCTTCAGGCATTATTAAATTACATGCAGCAATCCACTCTTTATTTGAATCATACTCACTTAAATTCCATGCATACATTGCAGCACCAAAAATACCGACTTTAGATGCTTCAGGTTTGTCCATCGGATTACTAACAAAACCACTCATAGCATCTTTTGCATGGATATCAAGGCCATAGGAGGGCCCATAAGTAAATGGTCTCTAACATAATCACTGACAGGGAAGTTCCACCAAACAAATGCATTTCGCTTAATTCGTGTATTAACCCAGTTTAATCCTTCTAATGTAATATCTCCCACAACCCTGTCGCCCGTCCACATCACTAAAATTGAAGGATCAAGCTTTTCTCCCAGAATATCAAGATAGGTATTGGGCTTAGGATTAGACCATGATTTATTGTATTCAGTCGGACACATAATCAGTGGGTTGACATCTTTCTTTATTTTTATAAATTCATTATGGATATAATTAATTAATCCGGCCTGTTTTTCAGGTTGTGTACCTTCTCCTGAAATATCATCGAAAAACACGGCAAAAGAGCGAATACCCAAACCATACATCATTTCGAATTTATTCAAAACAGCTATACTGTCATTTTTATTCCATTGAATATCTTTTCCGGGATGAATTGCCCATACAAAATCTACTTTATTACGATTTGCTTCGGCAACTAGAGCCTCTATTTGTTTCGCTTCGGCTGCTGGATAGGGTTCACGCCATGAAGGTGAGCTGTGATATGGATCATCCTTTGGCCCGTAGATATAGGTGTTCATCTTTATTTTTCCATAGAATCGTAATTGTTCAATCCGATCATTGAAAGACCATGGGGTTCCGTAAAAACCTTCAACAGTTCCACGGTATAAAACATCTGGATAATCCGTAATCATACATGGATAAAGTTTTATCTTTCCATCATTTGTCTTTGAACCAAGTTGCTTGATGGTTTGTGCTGCATAAAATAGAGAACGGTCATCTTTAATCTCTATGGAAATACTTTTCTCAGTAATCTTCAATCTATATGCCCCTGAACGTTGTAATTCGGCTTGTTTGTCCCTTAATAAGGTGATTTTAATTGGAATTGTTTTTTTACCGGATCCAAATGGCAATATCTCTTTTAGGAAGGATATTGCTACAGAATCTACGGATTTAAGACCTGTCATCCTAAAATCTGTTGAAGTAAATGGTTGATTTGCGACTTCTATTTCCTGAGGAGTAGGAAATACCCGCGTTGGCATATGTTGTGCACTTAGTTTAGGGCATAGGCACAACAATCCCAACAGTAGAAAAAATTCAAATTTCTTCATCTGTTTCTTGTGTTTGTTTAAATCTAGTAATTGCGTTTATTATTTAATCTCAAAGATTAATTCTTTCCCTTGATTTACCTCGTTTTCATTATTTAGTGTCCTAAATAGCTGATATTCATTTGGGTAAATTAGTTGTTTTTTGATTCCGTACTTTTTCTTTATGCTTATGGACGAATTCTGCGTTTTAGTTTCCATTTCAAAAGTACCAACGGAATTATTTATTCTCTTTATTCTTGGTAAAGATTGTAATTTAATGCCTTCTGATAATGAAATAGAATAGTCATAAAATACATCAGATAGATAAGGAATCTCTAATGGCTGGTTTCGTTTACTATTTAATACTCTCGAAGTGAAAGGAATTTCAGGAAGTTTATAAATAAAATATTCATCTTTATTGCCTATCTTATTTATGGTAGTAAATTCTATTGTAAATATTCCATTATTATTTGTAATCTCTGCATTGTTCGAACCTGCCCACTGTTTTACAGAAGCTTGGAAATCAATTGGGAATAATTCAGAATCAGCTTCAATTTTTGTTTTTACATCTGCCTGGGAAGTAGAAATTTTAATGTCATAAGTACAATTTAGAACTACTTTACGATCAGGGATATCCACTATATTACCATCAAGCGTAGAAACTCGATATATTGATCCCCGGAAGGGTATAAGCGATGCTGAAATAGTTTTTACTGATATATACCTTTCTTTTCCATTCAATGATGTTTTTACAAGCCACTCATTTACTGATTTCAGACCACAATTTTCCACATCAACATACTTGGGGGTAACTGCAATAATTTCAGATGGAAAGTCTGCAGCCCTTAACATTATAGCTAAAAGGTTCGCTTTTTCAACTTCTGTTCCATAGGCGCTTCTCAAAACCTCATCAGCTTCTCTTACTTTGTTTCCAACATTGTCTAATGGTACAGGGGTTAAACTGATTCCATTTATTACATGATCAATAATCGCAATCGCTTTTGATTTGTCATCCGTCAGATTCTCTGTAATATACTGTGCAAAAGTTTCAGACTCCAATGCTCTAACCTTACTAAGTTCTTTTTTTATATTTGATAAAGCATCCTTGAAAGAAGGATAACCAGACAACCAGAGTGTAGGTGTCATAGGATTGTTTTCCGGCTGATATAGCTCTTGTGATGCCGCAGGAATGTTAGATAATTGACAGGAAATTACCTTTTGATCCCCTTCAATATGGTTTTTTTGTATTGCCTTTAGAGATGATAGACCCGTTAGCTGATAAGATAGATGTTTATCTTTGGGTGCAACGATGGTTATCTTATACTCATCGACTGGAGAACTTTCTTGCAGAACTTCTTTTATATCTAATGGATGATTACTATCCGAATTTGTAATTATGGAATAGTCCAGATAGATGGTCGCTCCTAACTCGAGGCCGGTATGAGTAACCACCATTTCTTTTAAATTATTATAAGCGGTTGCACCCGAAGCATAACGAGGTAAGACCTCATTAAAAGCATTATCCGGAGTCTTCACAATCGTACCATCTACCATCTTTGTATATGATGAATGGATGATGAGCTTTTGATATGCAGGGTTGTAAACAATAAATGTTTCACCGTAAGTGCTGTTCATAGCAGGATGGCTATGAATCTTCAGTATTTTATTGCATCTGAATTCCTGACTTCCATCAGAATTCAATTTAAATGTTTTTTCCAATCTAATAAAATTTGCTTCCGAGGGTACAGAAGCATGGCTAAATAAAGCTATGATTAGAAATATAGAAAGTAATATTCCTTTATTTTTTATAGTATGCATTGCTTATTCTTTATAAGGTTATAATTTTTTTATAATCAAAGATTCTCCAAAAGACTTATGTTCATTCACTGCTTTACGAAAGCTATCCCAATCGCCAGCTTCATAAACACGTTTTTTTAATGCAAGCTTCTGCTGAATCTTAATTTGATTGTCTTCAAAAGAAATACTCCCGTTAAAGTCAGCTACCGGACTAGTCTGAGTTGTCTGCATATTCTTTATTGGAATTAAACGATATCCTTTGGGTATTTTAATTTGTTCATCCAACTCTACTAAACGAGAGCATGCATCCTTAAAAGCATACGATCGCTCAGAAATTTCGGTATTTATTCTTAAAAATGTTTTCACACTATTATATAGATTATTCATAGTTAGAGGTTTAATGACAATTACATCTTCGCCCATCAATGCATAGTTTGGAATCTCGAATGTATAAGTAATTTTGATCGGTCCCGATTGGTAATCTCTTGGATTTTTACCATAATCCACATTTACCAACTTAGCCTGAGGCGATACATTTAATAGTTCACGTTCAAGGGCATTGTACCATTCTGATTGAAATCCCCTGGTGAAAATTCGTCTTACCACTCCATCGCTTTGTCCTTCTGCCATAACTGTAAATTTCCCTTTCAATGTTCCATCTGTAAGCAAAGACGTTTGTGAGTTGATTCTAAAATAGTGATTTTCAGGAGGTGAAACCGGCGTTATCTTCAAGTCGGAACCTTCAGGTACACCCGGAAGATAATTTTGTTGTTGCTCTGCACTACTCCAAAGCTCACGTAGAAATGGCACCCAGGTTGGATCGAGGGGCATATAAGTTCCATTTGATAGTTTAACAACAGCTACGCAATGATTAAAATGATCGGCAGGAATCTGTTCAACTCTGCTACCCGCCATTGTCATTGCCGGATATGCTTCAAAGCCGGCCATCCGGAGGAATGATATCAGTGTGCCTGCGATATCCTTACATACTCCACAACGATCTGTAAAATTCATTTTTGTGTTATGAAGTGTATAGCCTTCACCTTTTCCCATGGAAATTCCCGAATAGCGGATATTATCGGCCACCCAATGGGTTAATGCCGCGATTTTATCCATTTCAGTTTTCTTACCTTTTATAATTTCATTCACCTTTTTCTGAGCCTCAGGCAAAGCTTCGAAACTGCAATAATCTTCATTTGTTTTGTTAAACCAAAGAGATTTATCTTCCCATTTGGGAGTACTTGACATCATCAATTTGGGTGCTACATCGAAAAGATCTACCATATTGGGTTCTTTCGGGAAAGGCATGATATTTTCCTTTTTGAAGCTATATATTTTTCTATCACCTTCCATTCGTACGGAACTTGAACACTCTCCTTGATAGAATTCAAACTGCATATCCTTCTCTGCAGGCATTGAAACCCTGTATACTTTCTTTACTGTAGGTTCATCATTCCAAAAAGGGACAATATCGTAAAAATGACCACGCATCGGAGGTATAAAACGTTCGTCACTTTCATCCATAGAAGTTAATAAAGCATAGGTAAACCCCTTTTTTTCAATCTTATATTCAACCACATCACCGGGATAGAGTCTGCCAACTTCAAGCATAATCTGGCGGGCACCCCAATATATTGCCCTTGCTGGTGCAACATAATCTTTTGCTTGTGTTACATCCAGGTTGATTACATCTCCGTTCGCTCTGTATATTGTTGCATAAGAGAACGATGCAAAAGCAGTGAGTGGATCATAATCATAGATTATGACACGATTTTTTAATGCACCTTCACGATTTTGAACCAGAATCGTTTTATAGATAGAAAAAGATCCTGAGCCGTTTGGTTGAACTGTAACATTAGTACTGTCAGCAAGTGTTACACAATTATGAGAGGCATACACTTTCTGTTTCTCTACAATTCTTTTTTGAACAAGCCAATCTTGCCCGTATGATACATTAGTAGAGAGAAATAAGGCTAAAATAATGTAATGATATTTCATGATAATCACGTTAATTTAGAATAATCAATTTGTTTTTGAGCAAGAATTTTAGTTGCAGATCTATTTATTTTACCAGTAGATGTATATGGTATTTCATCAACTTCAATAATCTGCTTTGGAATCTGATACGGAGGAAAGCTTTTCTTTATTTTGAATAGAAAAGCCTCTTCATCTATTTTTCCATTAACCAGTAAAACCAATGCTTCGCCATATTTAAGATCGGGAACGGAAGATATAGCAAAAGGGTGGGGGATAATTGGTTTTAATTCTTCCTCCAGCAGTTCAATTTGTATTTTTATACCACCAGTGTTAACAATATTATCTTTTCTACCCAGGATATCAAAGCTCCCATCCGAATAAATCACAGCGATATCATTTGTAATCAATTTGTTTTCGCAGACAAGCGGAGCATCAATAATGAGTGTTTCATCCGACGACAGAGATACTTTAACAGAAGGTAAAGGGATGTAATGTTGGCTAGCGTCTAAACCATTAATCTTTCTTAGCGCTATATGAGAAAGCGTTTCAGTCATTCCATACGAAACATATATAGAATTCCTGAATATTTTTAATTCCTTTTCCAGACCAGGATCTATTCTTCCTCCTCCTAAAAGAATAATATCAATATTTTCCATTCGGTTACGCTCTACGGAGTCTTGCAGAGAATTATAAACCTGTAGTGGAATCATAGCTGCAAAACGGATGGGTAAAGATATATTTGCAAGCGGATGGCCGGATACTGAAACAACATGCAAGTTAAGCTTTCCAACAAGAGCCCTCACAACCATCATCTTACCAGCTATATAAGTCAACGGCATACACAGCAAAACGCGATCATTCGGATTAAGGTTAAAGTATCGGCAGGTTGCACAAGCACTATTCATCATCTGCTCCTTTTTCACTTTCATTTCTTTGGGTGTTCCAGTAGAACCAGAGGTATGAACTGTAATAAAAAGATCATCATTAAACCAATTCAATAAAAAGTCATGCAGCTCTGTCATCTCGGGAGTTGAAGCTTCTGGCAACTTAGTCTTGGAATAAGATATACCGTTTACTATTAAAATCTGTGTATGTACGTTTGTATTATACTTCATTTCGTAATATAATTATCAGCTAAGATTTAGCTGCTTATTAATATCAAGAACTTTCCCTGATGGATTAAACCACAAACGATCACCTCTAATCTCCAAGGGCATAGGTAAATTATTCTCAAATAGCGCTCCAGTGCCTAATCCTTGAGGCGATTCAACATCTAGAGAGGCTGTCCACTGAGCAATAACATTTAATCCTATATTTGATTCCAATGCTGAAGTTATCCACCAATCAATATTTAAATTGGTAGCTTCTTTTATCCATTCTTCAGCTCCCAACAATCCACCATGTAATGATGGCTTTAATATAATATACTGAGGTTTTATGGTGGTAAGCAATTTCTTTTTTTGTGTCAAGCAATTAACTCCGATCAACTCTTCATCCAATGCAATTGGAACAGGAGACATTGATGCTAACTTTGCCATTTCATCCCACTGTCCGTTTCTGATTGGTTGTTCAATAGAGTGAATTTCCAGCTCTGCTAGTCTATTTAATTTATCCAATGCCTCTCCCGGACTAAATGCTCCATTTGCATCTACACGCAACATTAGCTCTTCTTTCGAATAATTAGAACGTATACTTCTTAGTACTTTTAGCTCTTCTTCAAAGTTTAAGGCTCCGATTTTAAGTTTTATGCATCGAAATCCAGCTTCAAGTTTATCTGCTATTTGCTTTTGCATGGATTCGGTATTACCCATCCAGATCAATCCATTAATAGGAATCCCATTCTCTCCTCTTGAAAAAGAGGTATTCCAGAAAGAATAAGAGCCACATTTGTAATGTAAAAGTGCACTTTCAAGACCGAAAAGAATGGATGGAAAAGATCGGAGTGAATCATAATCAATTTCACCGGTTTCTCTTAATGTAGAACAAGCGCCATTAAGGATTGATTCGTAATCGGGGCAATCATCACAGCTTAAGTTGGGTAGGGGAGCGCACTCCCCTATACCCTGAATTGACTTATCTTGGGCAGTAAGTACAACATACCATACCTTACGTGTAGTATAAACACCACGGGAAGTCCCTGCAGGCTGTTTAAACAGTAATGTATAAGGTATAATATTTACTTGTATCATGGTAATTTTGGAAATTGTTTAAAGTCAGGCTTTCTTTTCTCCAGGAAAGCATTTTTACCTTCTTGAGCTTCTTCTGTTAGATAATACAACATAGTGGCATCTCCGGCCAATTCTTGTATACCAGCTTGTCCGTCTAATTCTGCATTAAGACCAGCCTTAATCATACGCAATGCCAAAGGACTATGCAACATCATTGTTTCAGCCCAATCTACCACTTCATCTTCAAGTTGATCAAAGGGAACGACCTTATTTACCAATCCCATATCAAGAGCTTCCTGAGCATTGTACTGTCTGCATAAAAACCATATTTCTCTGGCTTTTTTCTGTCCTACGATCCGAGCCAGGTATGATGAACCGAATCCTGCATCAAAACTTCCCACTCTCGGACCTGTTTGACCAAAGATTGCATTATCAGAAGCGATTGACAAATCACACACAACATGTAGAACATGGCCACCTCCGATAGCATATCCATTAACAGCGGCGATCACAGGTTTCGGAATCGAACGTATCTGCTTCTGAACATCTAAAACGCTTAGGCGTGGAACGCCGTCTTTTCCAATGTATCCACCTTTACCTTTAACATTTTGGTCGCCGCCGGAACAGAATGCTTTATCTCCAGCACCTGTAATTACTACAACACTGATTTCTGCCATTTCACGGCAAATACGCAAGGCATCACTCATTTCTCCTGTTGTTGTAGGAGTAAATGCGTTTCTATATCGTGGGCGATTTATAGTTATTCGTCCAATTCCATTATAGAAATCGAATAAAATATCTTCGTATTCCTTGATAGTAGACCAAGTTCTGTTAGTTGACATAGTTTATATTGTTTTTAGTTTATGATAATATGATTTAAATACTTCGGCATTGACTTCCATTGTAGTTATAACTTCAAATAACACAGGGTTAGAAGCCTCAACAGAAAAAAACGAATCCAGATTATTTATAAATTCTTCTTCTTTGTGAGCCGATAAATAATCAAAACCCATGGACTGAGCCCATTTTTCGGCTCTGGTAGAGTGTCTGCATGAAACATACTGATCCAGCGAGACTGCTTGATTTAGTCCGGGTAACAAATGAAATATTTCGCCACCCCCATTGTTTATCAACAAAATGCGAAGGTTACTCTTAATATGTCTGTTCCATAATGCATTTACATCATAGAAAAAACTAAGATCGCCAACAACTAAAAAGGTAAGTCCTTTATGTATAGATGCAAAACCTACAGCAGTAGACACAGACCCTTCAATACCGCTGGTTCCTCTGTTACAGTATACCGAAACAGAAGCATCCAACGGATACAATTGAGCATTCCTCACAACAGAGCTATTTCCCAGCTGAAGAGCTGCATTACAAGGCAATGCAGCTAATAGTTTACCCATCACCCACAAATCAGAATAAACAGTAGTAGTTGGAGGAAGCACATGTTTGGATTGACTCAGCCAACGAGATTGGTAAGTGTGTTTTGATGTATTCGAACTACATTTTTTATTAATCTCTTCAACAAATGACAAAGGGTCCATCTCCAATTGAGCTGTTATGCTTTGAAAGAGATCTACAATTTTGGGTTCTTCAGAAACATACCAATGAGATGCTGGTTTACAGCTCCTCAAGAATTTCTTTATTCTTTTCGAAACGACATGTCCTCCTAAGGTAATTAGTAAATCGGGAGAAAAGCATGCAATCTCTTCGTTTAATAATTGATAAATAATGGCATCAAAGTTATAAATTACTTTTGAAGACCGAATATTAGCCGTATGTTCGGCCAGAATAACACAATCAAACTTTTCAGCAATACTTTCAAGCGCTTTTTCCAATCCATTAAATGGAGGCAACTGACCAATCAGAATCATTTTCTTTGTAGACAGGTTCCATTCATCCAATAAGGCACTGTTATTCAGCGAATAATCAACCGGATTCCTTAATATAGGCTTATTCTTTGGTAACTCTGTTACAGAAAAATCGAATAAAGGTTCTGATAATGGTATATTTATATGAGATGGTCCGGGAAGGCGATTCATTAATTGAAAAATAGCATCATGAATCATTCGTTTACAGTACCACTCATCCTCTTCCGAATCAGGCTCTAAAAGTTGTATTGATTGCTTTACAAGTGAATTAAAAACACCGGGTTGCGGAAGAGTTTGCCCATCCATTTGCCCGATCCATGATTGAGGTCTGTCGGCCGAAATAACCAGCAAAGGGACTTGCTGATAATAAGCTTCTGCAACAGCTGGTCCAAGATTCAGCAATGCAGTTCCCGATGTACAACACACGGCAACTGGTTGTTGAATTTCCTGAGCCAGTCCCAATGCAAAAAATCCGGCACTTCGTTCGTCCACAACAGTATAACAACGAAAAAATGGATTCTGTGAAAATGTTTGAATCAAAGGAGCATTTCTGGAACCAGGGCATAGTACTACCTCACGAATTGAATATGCTTCGAGCATGGATGCCAGTAACAATACATTTTTCTTTGATGAGTACATAAAAGTTTATTTTAAAATAGCCAACATGGTTTGTAATTTATCATTCGTCTCTTCCCATTCCTGATCAACATCCGACGAATCTAAGAGACCGCCTCCAGCAAAAAGCGTCAGATCATTTTTCCCTATATTCATGCATCGAAGATTGACGTATATATCATTCCGCCCATCTGCATCAACCATTCCAATGAATCCGGAATAATAACTTCTGTCGTATCCTTCATTTTCCTTGATAAATTGAAGAGCTTCCTTTCGGGGTAATCCACAAATAGCAGGCGTAGGATGAAGAAGTTCAACCAAACTACCTAAACATCTTCTATCTGCCGTTTCGAATCTGAATTCTGTTTTTAAATGAGCTAAATCACCCGCCTGGACAGTAAATGGGCCATCTTCAAGTACATCAATATTAGCCGAAGCCAACTGACTTTTAATATAATCAGCAACCAGGGCCTGTTCTTTTCTGTTCTTATCATTCCAACTGTCGGGTAAGTTGTTCCCGATCAATGGCTGTGTTCCAGCAAGTGCAACAGTATTCCAGTGACCAAATTGCCCCGACAATAGTAATTCAGGTGTACTACCTAGCCAGGTTCCACTTTGAGGAGAATGACATAGGTATACAAAAGCTCTTTTATAGCGTCTGCAAGCATTGTAAAATGCTTTCGCAGGCGAAAATTCACTCGTTTTCTTTATATTAACTTTTCTCGACAATACCAACTTTTCAAATATGCCTTCTCGCAATGGTTTAATAAAGACATTAAAAGATTTATTATAAGCATAATACAAATCTTCTTTATCCAGCATAAAGACTGTTTCTTTATTTGCACTGCAAACAGATGACTGAAACGATGTTACTCCAGCGATTGATTTCCAACCAACAGACACTATATCAGCACGAATCAATACTATCGGATGTGATTCATTCAAGCAGAATGGAGCCAGAACAAATCCTTTTTTGTCGTTTAATTCTGTATACGACTTTAATTGCCCCATATCACCACCTTCTTGTAAAACAAGGATAGGTTCATTATTTCCCGGCAAGAGATATAATGCGAAACTACGTTGTTGATGTATTAGGGAGTCGATGCCACTAAAGTTAGTTACTTCACTAGGAATCATCTCTTCTTTAAAATGCTGTTCATCACCCTGATACTTGAGATTAATTTCCCCATTGAAGAAACTACATCTACATTCCAAATGTGTGTTGACCGTCCTTTGTGAATAACTTTGGCAATAGCTGTAACTGTATCTCCTTCTCTTGCAGAAGAAATATGATTTCCACTTATCTGCATTCCAACAACAAACTCGCCCTCGTTACATAACAAGTTGGACCCAAAACCAGCAACAGTTTCTGCTAATGCAAGCGTAGCTCCTCCGTGAAGTATTCCAAATGGCTGACGTGTTCTTATATCCACAGGCATAATAGCTTCCACATGATCCTCTTCTGCAACAGTAAATTTCATTCCTAATGAATGCATCAACGTATCTTTAAGATTATCATTAATTTTATCCAACGATGTGCTAAGTCTAATAAATGCAGAGAAAATATATTTCTCTATTAAATGTGCAACACCATCTTCATCATTCGACAAGGTAACATAATCTGCACAAGCTTTAACCGGCTCCTGAGCGTTTGCCATTGCTACGCCAAGTCCGGCATATTCTATCATGGAAAGATCATTAAATCCATCACCAACGGCGATTACTTCATTTTTTGTAATCTTAAGGTCCTTGACGAGCATATCCAACGATTTGGCCTTATCTGTATTTAGTGGAACTAATTCAAGGAAGTATGGTTCAGATCTATATACTCCAATTTGTCCACCGTAGGTGTTGTGCATTTCTTTTTCAAGCAAAGCCAGGCGGGTAGGTTCTCCCATCATAAGACATTTTGACGGAGAAAAATTCATAGCTTCTAAGAAATCATCTACCTGTCGAACAGGCATTTTATTCAGAAATGCCTCTTTTTGAACATATTCATTGTCGGGAGTCTCAGTAATAATTGATGATTCATCGAAAGAAACAAGCGCAAAATTCTTTTTCTTTGCTATTTGTTGAAAGTGGGGGAGTATATTTTTATTTAATCTTTTTTCATGAGTAATCTGGTCAGTTGCACATTCTACAATGCATCCTCCATTAAATGAGAGAATATATCCACCAAATTCAGAAAGCCTTAATTCTTCGGCTAGAGGCCTGATGCCATATGTAGGTCTCCCCGAGGCAAGAACCAATTTTATACCTAATTCCTGAGCTTTAATAAGAGCCGATTTCGTCCGGTCTGTTATCTCTTTTTTTGTATTTGTAAGCGTTCCATCAATATCGAGGACCAATAGTTTATACTTCATGGGGTATATTTGTTTTTATTACAAAAATAAAACTTATTTCTGAAACTCACTTAAGTTAATCACTATTCCTGTATTCAATTTCATTTTTAAATAAAAACCCCATAAAAGAAGTCTTTCGAGCTCTTTTATGGGGTTAATGGGATTATAAAATAAATTTATACTCCTTCTACGGGACTAATTACAAGTTGCAATTTCAAACCTCTTGAAAGTCTGATAAGCGTTGAAAGCTGAAGGTCAACTTTTCCGGCTTCAATTCTTGAAATATATTCCGGCTTAACTCCTAGGAGTTCAGCAAATTGCTTCTGATTCAAGCCCATATCTTTTCTACGTGCTTTCAACATTTTGCAAATAACAACAACTTCTGCTTTCGGATCCAATTTCCCAGCAGCTAATTCTGCAGATTCTTTTAAATTTTCCATATTCTTCTAACTGTTTTCTAAACCAAATTATTAATAGTGTATCTTTTGTAACTATAACATACATATTGCACAGATTGTTCCATCAATTATTAAAAAAAAATAATTTATAAATAGAAATAGCTCTATTTTCCTAGGATATTTCTTCTGTACAAACCGAAATTATTTTTCCTTTCTTCTTAATATAATCATACAATTGTTTATAAAAAGAATGTTTTGTAAGCGTTGAAGCATTACCTAAAATGATTAGCTTCATCCTTGCCCTTGTAATCGCCACATTCATTCGACGAAGATCCTGTAAAAAACCAATCTGACCTTCATTGTTTGATCTAACCAGACTTATTACTATCACATCTCGTTCCTGACCTTGAAAACCATCCACTGTATGAACAGTGATTAATTTTTTGAATGGCTTAAAATATCCATCTTTTTTGATTAGAGAACGAATATATTGAATCTGCGCTTTATAGGGGGATATTAGTCCGAAATCGATCTTTTCATCTAAAATCCGTTCTTTTCCTATTTTTTCAATGTACTCGTGTAACGTCTCAATCAAAACATTTGCTTCAGTCTTATTAATTTTACTCAGTGACCCCTCAAGCTGAGCTTCAGAACTATCACTTTCGTCTGTATTAATCCATACTAAAGGCGTATCATATGCCAAAATTCCACGATTCTTAACTTCTGCTGCAGCAATCAATTCATCATTATAGAACCATGCAGAAGGGAAACCCATTATGTCATCGTGCATTCTGTACTGGATTTTAAGTAAACTCACAGCTAACGGCTTCCTTGTTGCAACTTTTTGCATCAAGGTTTCACTTAATCCTCCTCTAGCAGCATCCAAACACTTAATCGTTGGCGGAAGCTGAAAATGATCTCCGGCAAAAACCACACGATCTGCTTTATTAATTGCGACCCAACATGCAGCTTCAAGTGCTTGAGCAGCCTCATCGATAAACAACGATGTAAATCGATGGCTTTCCAACACTCTGTTCGATGCTCCGATGAGTGTACTTGCTACAACGCGCGCCTGATCAAACAGCGAGGCATCAATTGCCAATTCTAGCTCAGTTGCCCTGAATCGCAAACGAGACATCCTGTTTCGTATCGTTTCTCGTTCATTCTGATTTTTCCTTCTCATGGAACGTTGCATATCTCGAATAGCTTTTCTTATGCTCCATAATTCTGGATAATCGGGATGAGCTTCAAAACGCCGCTCATAAGTAAATGAAAGCATTTTATCATTTACCCGGGTTGGATTACCAATCCTTAAAACCGAAATACCCCGGTCTATAAGTTTTTCTGCAATCCAATCCAACGCTGTATTACTTTGAGCGCAAACCAATACCTGATTTTCACGCTGTAAAGTTTCACAAATAGCCTCTTCCAGAGTTGTTGTCTTTCCTGTACCCGGAGGTCCATGTACAACAGCAACATCTTTTGCCCGAAGCACCTTGTTTACAGCTTCTTCCTGAGTTGAGTTAAGCCATGGAAAACGAATTGGCATCAAATGCCTCTCCATCGCAGCATTTTTTCCAAGCAAAACATCCCTCAAATGTGCCAACCTGTTATTTTTAGCATTCATTACCGAAGTAATGGCTGCAAACATAGCTTTATAACTTGTTTCATCAAAATAAAGTTGCACTCCAAATGTATTTGCGTGCTGAAGTTCAATCAATGCTTCCGGATTTGGCAAAATAACCACCATTTTATCATCCTGTACATAGCTTATTTGAACCGACCAACTAAAGTAATGAATAGAACCTTCACCTCCAACACGAAAGAAACACACAGGTTTCCCATATTCAAAAGAATGTTCTACCTCTTTATCATCGGTTCTCACAACTTCAACCACAAACTGATTTAATGAATTATAATAACTTTTTTCGGCAATAACAGGATACCAACAAAGTCCCTGCTGTTTTTTTTTCCAAATACCAACTTGTTCTGTTTGTTTTTTGTACGCTTCTTTTTCAAAATTGTACTCCTTCTGCAATAATTCAAATTGATTTTGGAGTTCAGTTATAGGCGAAAAAGTTGGTTTTAATATCATTTAAATCATATTTGAACTGCAAATATACAATTTATTCTTATTTTACTTACTAGTTTAGCACAAACTAGCAAATTTTATTGAAAATATTACCTTTAATTAATCAATATATAATATTTTAGCGGATTAAAGACTATAATTAATATCAATTGTAAAACAAAAATTGTATTTTTAAATAAAAGATCCTATTCAAAAGGATCAAAACAAAGAGTTTTATACTTATATCTCATATAAATATACCAAATGGCCATTTTTATTTTAATTATTATCAGTACATATAATTATTACAGATAATTTTATTTTCCGCTCAAATAAAATGCTTTTCATTCATAATCAAGTACTAATGATTACAAATAGTTGCCAAAGCGATTATTGTTATAAATAATTCTAATAAAATAGTCCATTTTCAGAACAAAATAGCAGTTCTTGCAGTTTTATAGAGGTAGAAAAGATAACATGATGCTTAACAATCAATTCCCGATTGAAAAAAAATAATTATATAAATTGTTCCGATATGATATTTGATATTGAAATGCTAAAAAAATTCTACGCCTCTTTCGGGAGCAAGGTAGAGCGTTCTAAACAAAGCGTTGGTAAATCAATGACGCTTGCCGAAAAAATCTTATATGCGCATCTTTTCAATCAAGAGGATTTAAAGAGTTTTAAACGAGGTATTGATTACGTAAATTTCAGACCAGATCGTGTTGCAATGCAGGATGCGACAGCTCAAATGGCTTTGCTGCAGTTTATGAATGCTGGTAAAGACAGATCTGCTGTTCCTGCAACAGTTCACTGTGATCATTTGATACAAGCAGACTTGGGTGCAAAAACTGATATGAACACTGCAAACGAAAGCAATAAAGAGGTTTACGACTTTCTTAGCAGTGTTTCGGCAAATTTTGGAATAGGTTTTTGGAAACCGGGTGCTGGTATTATTCATCAGGTTGTTTTGGAAAATTATGCTTTCCCCGGAGGAATGATGGTTGGAACGGATTCACATACTCCCAATGCCGGAGGACTTGGTATGGTTGCTATTGGTGTGGGTGGAGCCGACGCTGTAGACGTTATGACTGGTATGGAATGGGAGTTAAAGATGCCTAAACTAATTGGCGTAAAACTTACAGGAAGACTAAACGGATGGGCGTCTCCTAAAGATGTAATCCTTAAATTAGCAGGAATTCTTACTGTAAAAGGAGGAACAAATGCTATAATAGAGTATTTTGGTGAAGGTACTGCTTGTATTTCTGCTACTGGAAAAGCGACAATTTGCAATATGGGAGCAGAGGTTGGAGCAACAACATCGCTTTTTCCTTATGATAATCAGATGTCAGCCTATTTAAAGGCTACCAACAGAGAAGAAATTGCCCTAATGGCAGATGCTATTGAATCTTATCTTAAACCTGATCCGGAAGTAATTAAAAATCCCGAAGAATATTACGACAGGGTAATCGAAATTGATCTTTCTGCATTAGAGCCGCATATTAATGGTCCTTTTACACCCGATGCAGCCACTCCGATTTCTGAATTTGCCGCAAAAGTAAAGGAAAATGGTTATCCACGCAAAATGGAAGTGGGGCTGATCGGCTCGTGTACAAACTCTTCATATCAAGATTTAAGCAGAGCAGCCTCTATTGCCCGTCAGGCTTATAATGATAAATTAAAAGTTGCAGCACCGCTGATCATCAACCCGGGATCGGAACAGATCAGATATACTGCCGACAGGGATGGGCTTTTAGCTTCATTCGAGAATATAGGTGCTGTAATAATGGCTAATGCCTGTGGACCATGTATCGGTCAATGGAAAAGACATACAGACGACAACACACGGAAGAATTCGATAGTAACTTCATTTAACCGGAATTTTGCCAAAAGAGCTGATGGGAATCCGAATACACATGCGTTTGTAGCTTCCCCGGAACTTACAATGGCTTTAACTATAGCAGGAGATCTCTGTTTCAATCCGCTTACAGATACTCTCGTAAATGAGGCTGGCGAACAAATTATGCTTCAGGAACCTAAGGGTACCGACTTCCCGCCCAATGGCTTTGCAGTAGAAGACAATGGTTATATGGCTCCGGGAGAAAAGAAAACTGAGATTAAGATCAATCCTGAATCTGCCCGTCTGCAGGTTCTTAAACCATTTGCTTCCTGGGATGGAAACGATCTACTGGAAATGCCGCTGCTCATTAAAGCTGAAGGAAAATGTACAACAGACCATATTTCGATGGCTGGTCCCTGGCTACGCTTCAGAGGTCATTTAGAGAATATTTCCGATAATATGTTAATGGGAGCTGTCAACGCTTTTAACGGAAAGACAAATGCAGTCTTGAATCAGCTTAATGGTGAGTACGAAGCTGTATCATCCGTTGCCAAGCAATACAAAGCCAAAGGAATATCATCCATTGTTGTTGCTGAAGAAAATTATGGAGAAGGATCTTCCAGAGAACACGCTGCAATGGAGCCTCGCTTCTTGAATGTGAAAGTAATTTTGGCAAAATCGTTTGCCCGCATCCATGAAACCAATTTAAAGAAACAAGGTATGTTGGCAGTAACGTTTAACAATAAGTCGGATTATGATAAAATAAGAGAAAACGATCATATTTCAATTGTAGGCTTGCGCTCGTTTGCTCCTAATAAGAATCTAACAGCCATCCTTTATCATGCAGATGGTACACAAGAATCCTTTGAAGTAGTTCATACTTATAATGAAATGCAAATAGAATGGTTTAAAGCAGGTTCAGCACTCAACGTTACAAAATAAAAGAATAATGAATAAGATTACAAAACAAAACGACAAGCTGTTGGTGCCGGATAAAGTTACGATCCCTTTTATAGAAGGAGATGGTGTTGGTGCAGAAATAACCCCGGTTTGCCAGTCTATTGTAAATAGTGCCATAAAAAAAGCCTATAATGGAAAGCGTGAAATCCTTTGGAAGGAAGTTCTGGCAGGAGAGAAGGCTTTTAATCTTACCGGGACTTGGTTGCCAGAAGAGACTATGGAGGCATTCAGAGAATACTTAGTGGGCATAAAAGGTCCGCTTACTACTCCTATCGGAGGAGGTATTCGTTCGCTGAATGTTGCTTTAAGACAAGAACTGGATCTGTATGTATGTCTTCGTCCGGTTCGATGGTTTAAAGGGGTCGTATCTCCGGTTAAAGAACCTCAGAAGGTAGATATGTTTATTTTCCGTGAAAATACGGAAGATATCTATGCCGGAATCGAATGGCAGCAAGGAACTCCCGAAGCAGCAAAATTCCTTAAATTCCTTACAGAGGAGATGGGCGTAAAGAAAGTCCGTTTCCCTGAGACATCTTCATTTGGTGTTAAACCGGTTTCCGTTGAAGGAACACAGCGATTGGTACGTTCGGCAATCGAGTTTGCAATCACAAATAAATTACCAAGTGTAACGCTCGTCCACAAGGGCAATATCATGAAGTTTACAGAAGGTGGATTTAAATTATGGGGATATGCTGTTGCTGAAAATGAATTTGCAGCACAAACATTTACAATGCCTCAATATGATACTATTAAAAAGAACGAGGGAGAAGCTGCCGCAAACAAAGCGTTAGAAAATGCCGTAAAAGAGGGTAGGGTAATCATTAAAGATGTTATTGCTGATGCCTTTTTGCAGAACACGCTTCTTATTCCGGAGGAGTATTCGGTAATTGCTACGCTGAATCTTAATGGTGATTACATATCCGATCAGCTTGCAGCCATGGTAGGAGGAATCGGCATAGCTCCGGGAGCAAATATCAATTATCAGACAGGACATGCCATTTTTGAAGCCACCCATGGAACAGCTCCTGGTATAGCTGGTAAGAATGTGGTTAATCCATCCTCTTTGTTATTATCGTCCGTTATGCTTTTAGAGTACATCGGCTGGAACGAAGCTGCCAAATTAATTGTTGATGCTATGGAATCAGCTTTTGAAAAAGGCGAAGCAACACACGATCTTGCCCGATTTATGGATAAAGGGAAAACACTTTCAACAACCGAATTTCGCAATTGTATCAACCAACTAATAAATATGTGAGACATGAAAAAGGAATATATTATCTACAAGCTATCAGAAACAATAAAGTCGTCATGTAAGATTGAAAATGAGTTATTTACTCAATTCAACGTTAAACGAGGACTAAGAAATGAAGACGGATCGGGTGTTCTTGTGGGACTTACAAAAATCGGGAATGTAGTTGGTTACGAACGTATGCCTGAAGGAGGCTTAAAAGCCATTCCGGGTAAATTATTTTATCGTGGACTTGACGTTGAAGACATTGTTCACGGATTGATAGCTGATAAACGCTTCGGGTTCGAAGAGGTAGCCTATTTGCTGTTATCGGGCAATCTGCCGGATAAAGAAGAGTTAGGTGCTTTTCTTGAATTAATTAATGAAAATATGCCTCTCGAGCAAAAAACGACGATGAATATTCTGGACCTTGAAGGACAGAACATTATGAACATCCTTGCCCGGAGCGTATTGGAAATGTACACATTCGATCCAAACCCGGACGATACATCCAGAGACAATCTGATGCGTCAGTCTATACAGCTGATTTCCAAGTTCCCCACGATTATTGCTTATGCTTATAATATTTTCCGACATAGTACTCAGGGCAGATCTTTGCACATCCGTCACCCGAAAGAAAATCTTTCCATAGCAGAAAACTTCTTGTTTATGCTTAAAAAGGATTATACAGAGCTAGAGGCACGCACATTAGATTTATTGTTGGTTTTACAGGCAGAACACGGAGGTGGTAACAACTCTACATTTACAGTACGCGTAACAAGTTCTACAGGCACAGACACCTATTCGGCTATTGCTGCAGGCATAGGGTCTTTGAAGGGACCGCTTCACGGTGGCGCCAATCTACAGGTTGTAGACATGTTTAATCATCTGAAAGAGAATATCAGTGACTGGAAAAGCGTTAAGGAAATAGATAAATATTTCAACTGTATGCTCCGTAAGGAAGTGTACGATAAATCGGGTTTGATATACGGTATCGGCCATGCAGTTTATACAATTTCAGACCCCCGTGCTATACTGCTTAAAGAGCTGGCAAGGGATCTTGCTAAAGAAAAAGGCCGCGAAGAGGAATTTGCTTTCTTGGAATTACTGGAGGACAGAGCTATTGAGACATTCTCTAATTTTAAAGGAAACAAATCCGGCAAACGGGTATCGTCCAATGTAGATTTCTATTCTGGATTCGTATACGAAATGATAGGTCTGCCTCAGGAAATATACACGCCGCTCTTTGCAATGTCTCGTATTGTAGGATGGACGGCACACCGTATCGAAGAGCTTAATTTTGAAGGGAAACGTATTATTCGTCCGGCTTATAAGAATGTATTGGAAGAACGTCCGTATATTCCTATCAACGAAAGAATCTGATTCGTTAGTATTAAGCTATAAAAAAAGGAATGTTTCTGGTGTGTACCAGTTACATTCCTTTTTTTGGGTTATTCCGGGAAGTTAATCCTTTTTACTGCAATCAATTTATCGAACTTCGAGCCAAAAGGCCTGTGGTAAACCATAATTCGGTATTCATTGGACGTCTGACTAAAGTTGCCTTCTACAGGAGCTGTTTCTCCTTTTTGCTGTCCGTCTGGAACAAAAAGATACTGATAATTATAGGTTCCTTGCTTTAGTAAAACCGATTTTTCGTATTGTCTGGCATCTTCATTATACTCCATACGGCTATTTTCGTTCAATACATTATTAAACAAATTTCCCGAAATATGTATATTCCCATTTACAATTGGTTTTGAAGCCAGAGAGAAGTGTACAATATAATAATCGGCCTCGGTATCCGGATCTTCAACCTGCGAACTTCGTATAACGTATTGTCCGTTTTGATCCTGATCGTATAAGTAAGGTTTATCGCTACGCACTCTATCCTGATAGAGATCAATATGATAATAGGGACGATGGAACTGGATCCGCTGTACCCCCATGCCATTGTATTTATTACTTAAAAATTCAATTCGTCTATATTCGTTACCTGCTGCAAATATTAAATCCCTATTAAACTGATAAATAATACGATCTTTAGCTATGGTTAATGGTTGGATATTTTTCACCATATTGTCACATCTGTTGTTCTGATAGATCTGTACTTTCAAATCGGATTGAGGAGCTGTGATTTCATAATTTGGATGTACAATTTCAAAACCAATTTGTTGATGCTCCTTATTAACGTCGATGTCTGTATTCGAACTTACAGTCGCTGCAACGTTCACTTTTGGCTCTACAATAGAAAAGCAAGCTGTAAAAACAATATCCTTTGGCCGGTCTTCATTATAAACCTTTACAACATAGTTTCCGGAAACCTTGAATTTTATATCATTGTTTGGCAAAAACAACCTGTAATTGGTGTAGAAAGTAGTTGTGTTAAGCGAATTGGCAAAATCATCTATGGATAAATTCTGAAAGCCGCTCATATATTCCAGCGATGATAGGACAGAAGGAGTCCAGTCCGCATTGCAATGGGTAATAGTGTACGCATACCTTCCATAGCCGTGACTTAAAGCATCGAAATTAATTTCGATAACCTTTCTGCTATTCAACTCTATTACAGGAGTGGAAAAAGTTTCGCCTTGAACTTTAACCTGCAACGTTTTTATCTGTTTATGTTTAACCTCCGTGCAATATGTTTCCTGACAATTGCCCGTTACAAATAAAAAGCTTAAAATCAGTACTAATAATTCGAATCGTTTCATTTTAAATTATGTTTTAAAGAAACCCTGAGGTCTCTTTCTATCTGGGTGCAAAATTATGGAATTATTTCTCTATTTATTTCTACTTTCCTGCTATAAAGCATAAAAAATTTATTTACTTTTGCGGGAAATTACACATAAACAATTTTACTTGTATCATGGCAAATGTGATAAAGATTAAAAAGGGTTTAGACATTAATCTGAAAGGTAAAGCTTCGGAAGTATTGTTAACCGGCGGAAAATCAAATAGCTATGCTATTATTCCCGACCATTTTAACGGTGTTTTCCCGAAAGTTGTTGCTAAAGTAGGAGACAAGGTCAAAGCCGGTTCTGTATTGATAATTGATAAGAACCGCCCCGAAATCAAGTTTGTTTCGCCTGTTAGTGGTGAAGTTACAGCCGTTAACAGAGGAGAAAAACGCAAACTGCTTAGCATCGTGGTTACACCGGATGCGCAGATTGAGTATGAAGAGTTTGGCAAAAAAAATGTTGCTTCTTTAAATGCAGAAGCGATAAAGGAGTCTATCCTGCAAGCAGGTATCTGGCCCTTTATTAAGCAACGCCCTTACGATATCGTGGCTTCGCCCTCCGATTCGCCACGCGACATTTTTGTTTCATCATTCTTCTCTGCTCCGTTAGCTCCTAATTTTGATTTTATTCTGAAAGGTCAGGAAGCTGATTTTCAGACAGGATTGGATGCTTTAGCCAAACTTACGTCGGGCAAAGTATACATGGGGGTACGAAAAGGTTCTTCTGTTGTAGCTAAAAACGTAGAAGTAATTGAAATTGAAGGCCCGCATCCGGCAGGAAACGTAGGGGTGCAGATTAACAATGTTAAGCCGGTTAATAAAGGTGAAGTGGTTTGGACCGTTTTGCCTACAGATGTGATTCTGATTGGCCGTTTGTTTAACAAAGGAATTGCCGACTTCACCAGACTTGTTGCCATAACTGGTTCTGAAACAACTGAAAGAGGATATGTTAAGGCGATAGCAGGTTGTACAATCGAAAGTATTGTTGGAAATAAGATATTATCAAACAATCATATCCGTATTATCAGCGGAAACGTATTGGTTGGAACCAAAGTTTCTAAAACCGACTATCTGGGTTCATACGACAATCAGATTACTGTAATTCCGGAAGGAGATGACAACGATGAATTCTTTGGATGGGCTACACCTGGACTAGATAAATTTAGTGCAAGCCGCACTTACTTTTCATGGTTACTTGGCGGGAAAAACAAAGAGTATGTTATAGACGCCCGCATCAGAGGTGGTAAGAGAGCTATGATTATGTCTAACGAGTACGACAAAGTATTCCCTATGGACATTTTACCGGAATACCTTCTAAAGGCTATCATCGCATTTGATATAGATAAGATGGAAAATCTGGGTATTTACGAAGTTGCTCCTGAAGATTTTGCTCTTTGTGAATTTGTAGACACTTCTAAGATCGAGATACAAAAAATTGTTCGCGAAGGATTAGATATGTTACACAAGGAAATGATTTAACAACATTAAAAATTGAATACATTGAAAGCGTTAAGGAATTATCTCAACACGATTAAGCCTAACTTTGAGAAGGGCGGAAAGCTGGCGATGTTCCATTCTGTATTTGAAGGTTTTGAAACGTTCTTATTCGTTCCTAACCATACTTCAAAATCCGGAGTGCACATTCACGATAGCGTGGATTCAAAGCGTACCATGACTGTGGTAATTTTAGCTTTGTTACCTGCTTTGCTTTTTGGTATGTATAATATCGGATACCAGCACAATCTTGCGATTGGAATGGATCCGGGATTTATCATGACATTTGTTTTTGGATTTCTGGCAGTTTTGCCTAAAATTATAGTATCGTATGTGGTTGGTCTTGGTATCGAATTTGCCATTGCCCAGGTTAAAGGACACGAAATACAGGAAGGATTCCTTGTATCTGGTATTCTTATTCCTTTAATTGTACCTATTGATACTCCACTGTGGATGATTGCTGTCGCTACTGCCTTTGCCGTAGTATTTGCAAAAGAAGTTTTTGGTGGAACCGGTTACAACATCTTTAATGTGGCTTTGGTTACACGTGCATTCTTATTCTTTGCTTACCCGGCAGCAATGTCTGGTGATAAAGTGTTTGTTCGTACAGGTGATACCTTCGGTCTTGGATCAGGAAATGTTGTAGATGCTTTTTCCGGAGCAACACCTCTCGGACAGATTGCAACTTCGACAACTGCCGAGCCTCATATGACTGATATTCTTGGAAATGCTATTTCTTCGATGGATATGTTTATCGGATTGATTCCCGGATCAATTGGAGAAACTTCTACACTTGCAATCTTGATTGGTGCCGCAATCCTTATCTTTACAGGTATCGGTAGCTGGAAAACCATGTTATCAGTATTTGTTGGTGGTGGAGCTATGGCCGCTCTCTTTAATGTTTTTGGAACAACAGCTGCGATGAATGTATCACCGCTTGATCACCTATTGTTGGGTGGTTTTGCTTTTGGTGCTGTATTTATGGCTACAGACCCTGTTACTTCTGCCAGAACCGAAACCGGTAAATATATCTATGGCTTCCTTATCGGGGTTATGGCTATTTTTATCCGTGTACTTAACCCTGGTTATCCAGAAGGAATGATGCTTGCCATTCTGTTGTTAAATGCATTTGCTCCTCTGATCGATTTCTATGTTGTAGATTCCAATGTTAAACGTCGTTTGAAACGAGCAATAAAGTAACCTTTATAAAAAACAACACTATGAATAGAGATAGTAATATATATACTATAGTTTATGCGTCTGTAATGGTAATTCTGGTAGCTTTTGGACTAGCATTTACCTCACAGTCACTAAAAAGCTATCAGAAGAAGAACGAGGATATCGACAAAATGAAGCAAATCCTCCGTTCGGTGCGTGTACAAGCTACTGCCGAAAATGCAGAGTCTCTTTATAAAGAATTGATTAAGGAATCTTTCCTTGTAGATGAGAATGGTAATAAAACTGAAGGGGATGCCTTTACTACCGATGTGGTAAAAGCTTTTGCTGGGAAAAAACCATTACCTGTTTATGTTGCTACGGTTGACGGAAGCACAAAATACATTTTATGTATGCAGGGAGCCGGACTTTGGGGTCCGCTTTGGGGATACTTGTCTATTGATGACGATAAAAACACAGTGTTTGGTTCTGACTTCAGTCACGCCGGAGAAACTCCGGGATTAGGAGCCGAAATTGTTACACCGGCGTTTAGTGATCAGTTTAAAGGCAAGAAACTCTTCAATGCAGAAGGAGAGTTCAAATCCATTGCAATTGTGAAGCCAGGCAAAACTGCCGAAGGACAAGATTATGTAGACGGTATCTCGGGTGGTACAATCACCAGCCAGGGTGTTGATAAAATGATCTTTGACAGTATGAGTGGTTATGTTAAATTTTTAACCTCACAAAAACAGTAAGAAGATGGGATTATTATCTAATAAAAATAAAGCGGTATTGTTAGGCCCGTTGAGCCAAAACAATCCTGTAATCGTTCAGGTACTAGGTATTTGTTCGGCTTTGGCTGTTACATCCAAATTGGAACCGGCCTTGGTAATGGCAATTTCGGTTACGGCTGTAATTGCTTTTGCTAATGTTATTATTTCTTTGTTACGCAATACAATTCCAAATCGTATTCGTATTATCGTACAGTTGGTAGTTTGTGCCGCATTGGTAACAATCGTTAGCGAGGTTTTGAAGGCATTTGCTTACGATGTAAACAAACAGCTGTCTGTATTTGTAGGTCTTATTATCACGAACTGTATTTTGATGGGACGTCTTGAAGCATTTGCTTTGGGTAACGGTCCGTGGGAATCTTTTCTGGATGGTATCGGTAATGGATTAGGCTATGGCATTATTTTGGTGATCATTGCATTTTTCCGCGAACTGCTTGGTTCGGGAACTTTGTTAGGTTTCAAGGTAATACCTCAGGCATTCTATGACTTCGGTTATGTTAATAATGGTTTGGTAATCCTTCCTCCGATGGCCATCTTCGCTGTAGCGATCATCGTTTGGGTGCACCGTTCCAGAAACAAGAACCTACAAGAAAATTAATACGAAACTATAAATTGGTAATAGAATGGAACAATTATTAAGTACATTTCTCCGGTCAATCTTTGTAGACAACATGATTTTCGCATACTATCTGGGTATGTGTTCTTTCTTGGCTGTTTCCAAAAATGTTAAGACCGCCCTTGGATTAGGAGTGGCTGTAACGTTCATCCTTGTATGTACGTTACCAATCAACTATATGCTTGAAAATTATGTATTGAAAGAAGGTGCACTAAGTTGGATTAGCGAAGATTTTGCTTCTGTAAATCTTAGCTTCTTGTCTTTCATAATCTTTATTGCGGTTATCGCATCGTTTACTCAGTTAGTAGAAATGGTTGTTGAGAGATTTGCTCCGGCATTGCATGCGTCTTTAGGTATCTTCCTTCCTCTTATCGCTGTTAACTGTGCTATTTTAGGAGGTTCTTTGTTCATGCAACAAAAAGCTTTCCCTAACGTAGGAGTAGCTACTGTTTATGGATTAGGTTCTGGAATTGGTTGGATGCTTGCAATTATCGGTATGGCAGCCATTCGTGAAAGATTACAGTATTCTGATGTTCCAAAACCTTTAAAGGGATTGGGTATAACATTCATCATCACTGGTTTGATGGGTATTGCTTTCATGAGTTTCTCAGGGATTAAAATTTAAGTATTAACTCGATAAACGAAATAGTAAGATGACTTTATTAATGTCGGGCGGACTAACAATCGCTATCAGTGCCATTGTTTTCTTATTGATTACATTGATATTGGTAGTAGCCTTGTTATATGCCAAAGCAAAATTAGTACCATCCGGAAATGTTAAGGTGGTAGTAAACGACGAGAAACAGTTTGAAGCACCCATTGGTGGAACTGTCCTTGGAACACTTCAGTCTCAGGGAATATTCCTTTCTTCTGCTTGTGGTGGTAGTGGTAGCTGCGGACAATGCCGTTGTCAGGTTGAAGAAGGTGGTGGTAATATTTTACCTACCGAAGTTGGATTCTTTTCTCGTAAACAAATTAAAGATCACTGGCGCTTGGGTTGTCAGACCAAAGTGAAAGAAGATATGGTTATTCGTGTACCTGAAGAGGTATTTGGTGTAAAATCATGGGAGTGCGAAGTTGTATCGAACAACAACGTGGCTTCATTTATCAAGGAATTTGTTGTTAAACTGCCGGAAGGAGAGAAGCTTAACTTCAAACCGGGTAGCTATGCTCAGATTGTAATTCCTAAATTCGACATCAAATATTCGGACATGGATATCGATGATCGTTTCAAATCGGAATGGGACAAATTTAAGTTGTGGCCACTTACTTGCAAGAACGAAGAAGAAACAATCCGTGCCTATTCAATGGCCAACTATCCTGCAGAAGGAAATATCATTACATTGAACGTACGTATTGCAACTCCTCCTTTCGACAGAAGTACAGGTACTTGGAAAGCGGGTGTTAAACCTGGTATTGCTTCCTCTTATATCTTCTCTTTAAAACCGGGAGATAAGGTTACAATGTCTGGTCCTTATGGAGACTTCCACATTCTGGAAACAAATAATGAAATGTTGTACATTGGTGGTGGTGCCGGTATGGCTCCGCTTCGTGCTCAACTGCTTCACTTATTCAATACTGTTAAGACAGGTAGAAAAGTTTCTTATTGGTATGGTGCCCGTTCGAAGAACGAAATTTTCTATGAAGAAGATTTCCGCGCTATCGAAAAGGAATTCCCTAACTTTAAGTTCCACATCGGTCTTTCTGAACCTCGTCCTGAAGATAACTGGACTGGCATGGTAGGTTTCATCCACCAGGTTATTTATGATAATTACTTGAAAGATCATGAAGCTCCTGAAGATATTGAATACTACATGTGTGGTCCTGGTCCGATGTCTAATGCTGTTAAAGTAATGTTAGACAATCTGGGTGTTGCAAAAGAAAACATCTTGTTCGACGACTTCGGAGCATAATTGCTTCCAGACAATATAATTTTAGAGAGGACTATCAAACGATAGTCCTCTCTTTTTATATATACATGTGATCACTTCCTTTTTTCAGGACGGGTCATAAAACTGATTTAATGCAAAAACATCTGTCATCTGTCATTTTTAGGCTTTAAAATAATGAATACCATGTAATTATAAAATGACAGATGTCCAAATTCATCTATCATCAACTGTCATCTGTCACCCTTTATTCTGAGTTTAATTGCCAATTCTTTGTATTATGTAGATTATCTACTTATTTTTGAAGCGGAGTATAACATGGTAATCCTTCCTAACTCTACATAAACTAAAAGTTTCTATTCTGTAAATAAACACGATGCCTTAACAGAATAAGGACTTACTATACGATGTACTATTATTTTTATAACGGAGCACTATTCGTTTGGCATATATTCACTTTGCGTTTGACAATTGTTGAACGCAAGTTATCCATATGTCTACTTTGCATTCAACAATTGTCAAACGAATAGATTGTAACTATGAAATAAATAGATTGTAGTTATGAAAATAATAGTATCCCTAATACTTTGAAATAGCAGGTAATATACAATCATCAACCTACATACTAGAACTCTGGACACCTTCCCTAAATCCATCCTAAAATAGGTTACACAGATGGATATGCCAGAAGTAGAGTTGTGGTTGGGTACACATAAGAATAGCAGTAAAAAAAATAGGCGGCAATGAAACTTAGTCATGCCGCCTACTTCTATACGATTTCTTATTAATTGAAATAAAGCCTTATTTCTTTCGGTTCTTTAATTTCTACAACGTCTTTACGTAATCCTTTGGCGGTCGTATACTCAATGGTATATTCTCCCGGTTCGGGAAGTGTTACGGTAAGATATAGGTTCATATCATCCGTCGGACCAGCCGTTTTACCAGAAGCAACAGTATCACCCTTGGCATTCTTTATGGTAATTGTTTCCGCAACACGGCCATCAGAATCGAGCGTACATTGCTCGGCCTTATACATACGTATCGTAACGGCTATACCCTTTGCCTTTTCAACCAGCTGTTTCTGATATAGCTCGATGTAGCGGTCGGTCACATCTACACCTCCCACGGTAGAATCCCTGCGGGCCCAGACCATTGGGAACGCCAATCCGTCGTGTTTGTAGGAGGTTGCGTAGATCCAATGGATCGGATTGCTTTTATCAGCTTTTCCGGCACGGTCTAAAAACCATCCTTTATTTAATGCATCCGGATAGTATTCTGTAAAATACCATTGTCCGTCAATATAAACTTCACTCCAGTTGTGGTTTCCTTCTTTCGATACCCAAAGAGGAGTACCCGCTACGCGGGATGGAATACCTGCTGCCCTAAACGCATCGGTAAGCAGGATGGACAACCCCGAGCATGAGGCCATGCTTATCTTCATGGATTCGGAAGGCGACTGATTAGGTTTTTTACGTTTTGTATTGTATTCTACCTTAACCAGTCCGCGTAACGATTTATTGATTGTATCTACAGCTTGGTGTATATCGGTAAGGTCTTTTACAAGGGGATATAGCATATCGTAAAATGCCGGTCGCCAGTCTTCTCTGGTTTCATCCATAGATGCATAGGGTAGTACCTCATTGTAAAAAACAGGAAGCGGCACCTCTTTTGCCCATGGAAAAGTTTCTCTGGCTTTATAGGCCAACTTTACATTGGAAGTAAGCAACTCTGCAGGCAAGGTATCAAGGTCGGCTTTGCTCATATAGGCAATAAGAAAAGCCATTCCTTCCCGTTGCGAGGCAGGAAGGTTTTTGATGGACGCTTCTAATTCCTTTTTTCTTTCCGGTGTTACCTTACTTAAAGATTCGACGGTTTTGGATTTGATTGAGGGAGATACTTGTTTGTACACTCCGGAACAGGAGACAAGCAAGCAGACTGAGAACAGGATAAATAATCTACTCATATTATTAAAATGGTTATTTAGTTTTGGAAAGTAGGTTTCCGATTTGCAAATATATAAAATAATAATTCTTTTTTGTAAGTTATGTAATATCCTGCAGCAATTTACGTTTAATAAGCATCAAATATATATACCCTAAAACAGTAACAGATTATGAAACCTATAATTCTATCTTTCTTTGTAATCATTTTCTTTACTGCCCTGTTTTTGGACAATAAGGAAAATAAGCCGGTTGTGATGGAAAGAAAGGTTACAAGCTCGGCCGAATTCAAAAATATAACTAAGTCAGATTCTATCTTAACCAAATTTGTTATACAAAACAATGGTTTAAAATAATTGAAATTCAACTTTATTATGTACGTTTGTAAAAACTACTAATGTTGAATTTGTTTGAACGGACTGCTGTATAATTATCTTCATAGAGTAATTAACAGACAGCATGTTCAATTTTTATTTAATTATTCTTTGTATGAAAAACCACTATTTGAATGTTTCTGTATGCACATTAATTACTCTTTTATTTACTGCATGTGCAAAAATCAATCCTCCGGTAAATGAGTTATATAGGTTTAACCAGTTGGGGTTTTATCCTTCTCAAGAAAAAATAGCAGTGCTGGATACTGTTGTTTCCGGACCTTTTTATATTAAAGAGCTTAACTCCGGGAAGGTAGTTTACGAGGGCCTGGTTTCTCAGCCCCGGTTGTCTGTCTTTTCGGAAAAGGAAACCGTTGTTATCCCTTTCTCCCAACTCCGCACTATTGGTACTTATTTCATCGAAATTCCGGAAGTAGGTAAATCTTTGCCATTTGAAATTAAAGATTCGCTCTTTTCATCCCTGTCCAAAGCATCACTCAAGGCTTTCTATTTACAACGTTCGGGTACGGCTATAGAAGCGGAATTTGCCGGAAAATGGGAGAGACCTGCCGGTCATCCTGATACTTTGGTACGGATACATCCTTCGGCTGCAACAGCTGTTAGTCCGGCAGAATCTTTAATTTCTTCGCCCAAAGGTTGGTACGATGCAGGCGATTATAACAAATACATCGTGAATTCCGGTTTTACAGTGGGAATTCTGCTTTCATTGTACGAAGATTATCCACAGTATGCACAGAGCGTTTCGGTTCAGATTCCGGAAAGCGCGAATCAAACTCCCGATTTATTGGACGAGATCTGGTGGAATCTGGAATGGATGCTTTCCATGCAGGATCCGTCGGATGGAGGAGTGTATCATAAGTTAACAACTCCTTCATTCGAAGGAATGATTAAACCCACCGAATGCAAACAACCGCGTTATGTGATCGAAAAGTCTGTTACAGCTACGCTTGATTTTGCCGCATCAATGGCACAAGCATCAAGGGTGTTTGCGCCCTTTGAAAAGGATTATCCGGAGGTTTCACAAAAAATGCTTCAGGCATCCATTCGCGCTTTCAATTGGGCTTTACAACATCCGGATGCATTGTATAATCAGAGAAAAATGAATGCGAACTTCAAACCGGCAGTTTCTACGGGTGGATACGAGGATCGTTCTGCTACGGATGAGTTTTTCTGGGCAGCCACAGAATTATATATAACTACAGGCAACGTAAAATATACGAGTTACGTAAAACAATATCTGCCCGAATCGTTTATTTTGCCTGTATGGGGCAATGTATCCGGACTGGCACAGATGTCATTAATCAGACACCGTGACATGCTGGAGAAGGAGATGGGTACTCTGTCTGATTCTGCCGGAAAGCAACTTATTAATTATGCGAATAGTTGTTTGGCAGGAGTAGAGCTTGCTCCCTACGCCACTGCCTATGGCCGATCTGCAAAAGATTTCTTTTGGGGATGTAATTCAGACAAGGCGTCCAATCAGGGTATTGCATTTCTGTATGCATATAGGCTAACTAAAGATCGTCGTTATCTGACCAATGCATTACATTCAATGGATTATTTATTAGGGAGAAATGCCACCGGTTATTGTTATGTAACCGGATTTGGCCATAAATCGCCGTTAAATCCGCATCACAGACTTGCAGCAAGCGACGGTATTGATGAGCCGCTTCCGGGATTTCTGGTTGGAGGCCCGAACCCCGGTAAACAGGACGGGTGCGAATATCCGTCTTTAGTTCCCGACGAGGCTTATATTGACATTTTACCCTCTTATGCCTCCAACGAAATTGCCATCAACTGGCAAGGTATGTTTACTTATTATGTAATGGCTCTGGATGCTACGTTAAGGGATATAAAATAAACGTAGTTTATATAATGGAATCGTACATCGGGATTTCATTCAGATAGGTATAGCTGCCGGTTTCGAAATCGATCCGGCAACAAAAATGCTGCATTCCATTGCTCACTACCAGGTATCTTACCTTCAAAACCATATTATAACGTATAATCTGGTCGATTACAGACTGTTTTATAGCTACCGTGGGGGATTTATACTCTGCAATAAAAACAGGGGTTAAAAAACGGTTGTAAGCAACCGTATCACATCGTTTATTGGTTCCGTTAAGAACTATACTGATTTCGTTGGCTATAAGTTCTTTGGGAAAGCCTTTTTCAGTAATAAGATAATTAACAAAATGTTGTCTTACCCATTCTTCGGGAGTCAGGGTCACGTATTTCTTACGTATTGGATCTAAAATTAGGTGTTTTCCGTTCTTTTCGGATATTTTAGGAACGAAGGATGGGAGGTTTAATGAGAACATTTGTTACTTTTGTTGAGACTTTTTAGTGTAAAATATCCCCTCAAAGGTAGTGATTTATGAAAACAAAACAAGAAATAGTTGAAAATTGGTTGCCTAGATATACGGAACGGAAGCTCGAAGATTTTACAAAGTATATTTTGCTCACCAATTTTACGAAGTATGTGGAATTATTTGCCGAGACCTTTAATGTACCCATACTGGGACTTAAATCGTCTATGCCTAACGCTTCGGCCGAAGGTATAACCATTATCAATTTTGGTATGGGTAGTGCAAATGCGGCCACTGTTATGGATCTGCTATCTGCTATCAAACCAAAGGCTGTATTGTTTCTGGGTAAATGCGGCGGACTGAAAAAGAGTAATAATCTGGGCGATTATCTGTTGCCTATCGCTGCCATTCGGGGCGAAGGCACATCCGACGAGTATTTACCCAAAGAGGTTCCTTCGTTGCCTGCATTTTCCATGTTAAGGGCTATTTCTTCCGCCATAAGGGATCAAGGGCGCGATTATTGGACAGGTACGGTTTACACTACCAACCGCCGGGTGTGGGAATACGATAATGAGTTTAAATCTTACCTGGTAAAAACCCATGCAACCGGTATAGATATGGAAACGGCAACGTTGCTTACTGCCGGTTTTGCAAATGAGATCCCTACAGGTGCACTGTTGATGATTTCGGATAAACCTATGGACGAAAGCGGGGTTAAAACGGAGGAGAGTGATAAGATGGTGACTCAGAACTTTGCTCCCGAGCATGTCAACCTCGGTATCGAAGCTCTGCGACAAATCATCAAAGGCAACAAAACAATCAGACACATACGTTTTAGCTGGTAATTTAAAAATATGGCCAAGAAAGAATATACATTCGAAGAGTTATCCAGAGATATTGTTCAGAAAAAGTTCAGTCCCGTCTATTTCTTTATGGGGGAAGAACCCTTTTTTATGGATAAACTTACCGATTTGCTTATCAATAATGTTTTATCGGAAGAGGAAAAAGATTTTAATCAACTTGTTTTTTATGGTGCTGATACCGAAGCAAGTGCCATTATCAATGCGGCCCGCCGTTTTCCGATGATGTCTAAATACCAACTTATTGTTGTTAGGGAAGCCCAGCTTATAAAAGATATCGAAGAGCTGAACCACTATGTGCAAAATCCGCTTCAATCTACAGTGTTGGTTGTTAATTACAAATATAAAAATTTGGATAGAAGAAGGGCTTTAGCCGGATCTGTGGATAAAACAGGCATATTATTCGAGTCTAAAAAGGTTGCCGACTATAAAATGCCTGCTTTTATCGGCAGCATGTTACAACAACAAAATATTGCTATCGATGCGAAAGCATCGCAGATGTTGGCCGACTTCTTAGGAAATGACTTAAGTCGGCTTACTAAGGAGCTGGACAAGCTATCTTTGCTTCTTCCTGGTAATCTGCCTAAAAAAATTACTCCCGAACTTGTAGAGCAAAACATTGGTATAAGCAAGGAGTTTAATAATTTTGAGCTTATAAAGGCGCTTGCATCCAAAGACAAACTCAAAGTAAACCGAATTATCCATTATTTTGATAAGAATCCCAAAAACAATCCTATACAGGCAACCTTACCAGTGTTATTTAATTACTTCTCTAATTTATTGATATGCTATTATAGTAAGGATCGATCCGAAAATGGATTAATGCAGGCATTGGGACTGAAAAACAGTTTTCAGGTCAAAGATTATGCTATGGGAATCAAGAACTACTCGGCCATGAAAGTCTTCAATCTGATATCTGATATACGTACCTGCGATGCTAAATCAAAAGGAGTAGAGAATATTTCTTTTTCAGATGGAGAACTGCTTAAAGAATTAATATACAAAATACTTCATTAGAATTTATTTTATCTGATATTTTACAAGAAGTAAATATTCTATGTCTGTAAGTTTAAAAATCTAAACTCAGATTCATTTTTCAATAGCACTAGTTATTCTTTTGCACAAAATCTACTCAATTAAAGGGATTATTGCTGGTTTGTTGTTTACAAACGTACAGCAATAATCCCTTTTCTAGCTGTATTATAGTCAATTAGCCCAAAAGGAACCCTCCGAGAATCGAATATTTTACATTACACGAATAGTTGTTCACAAATATAGCCATTTTACTCCAGTAGCAGTCCAACATAACAAAAATCACAAAGTATACAAGCGTAAACTAAGCCAATTTGGCATTTCTAAATATTTTTAGAGAATATAGACAATATACATCTGTAATCATTAATATGGAATATGTAGGTTTATCAATCTATACAAATGATTGTTTACATTTGTATAGATTGTTGTTTACACCGTATTAGATGGTTCACAATTATAACAATACACAATTGTATACAAATGGAGTAGGGGATGTCATTTTGGATAATCCTAATGTAAATTTGCCTATGTTATCGTATTCCAATCAATTATGATAGTCAAGTTGAGAGTTCCTTTAATTTATTCCTTCATTAATTTACAACTGTTACCTATTTGATGTAAATTCACTATTCAAACATCAATTCAACCATTCATATTTTACTGAATACCAATACAATATAGATTTAATATAAACCTTTGATTTAAACAATGGTTTGACCTGATATACCTGTTTCACTTTGTAAACATTACATATGTATACCGCTGTTTACAATCATAAAGTTTAAATTTATAATTATAAATTGTATATTTGTAAACTATTGTTTACCTTTGTTCGAAATTACATTTGTTTACAAAAAAAGAGAAAATAAGACACAATGTCAGCATTAATATACCTTTTCTATTAAATATTATTCAGATGAAAGATAGAATTTTGAGAATCATGGAACATGAAGGAATTTCACCTTCTAAATTTGCTGAAGAGATTGGCATTCAAAGATCAGCCATGTCTCATATTATTTCTGGACGCAATAATCCCAGTTTGGATGTGCTGACAAAAATTATGCAACGATTTACTTACGTGGATACAGATTGGCTATTGTTCGGTAAAGGAACGATGGTTAAAAATGGAATTACTAAAATCGAAGAGCCTAATTTATTTCGCGAGAATGAGATTAATCCGCCCATTGTACAGATCGAACCCGAATATCGCAAGCACGCGGAGTTCAGCAAACCCGAAATTACAACAAAAAACACTGGTATTGAACAGATTAAATACGAAGAACGGAGCTCTAAAAATGTAAGTAAAATAATGATTTTTTATTCGGATAACACTTTCGAGACCTTTACTCCCGAAAAAAACAAGAAAGAATAAAATTCTATTGGCTTTAAGCCGCTTTATCTTTTATCTTTGTATCCAAATTGTGATATATATATGAAGAAGTATTTACTGGATTTAAAGGTTGCAGATAATGTTCGCCTTCATCCAAATTATTGTCTCCTGAAACTAACTTCAGAAGAAACTCTTCCCGAAATGATTCCAGGACAATTTGTTGAAGTTCGAGTAGATGGTTCATCTTCGACCTTTCTTAGACGTCCAATTTCTGTTAATTATGTGGATAAAGATCGGAATGAATTATGGTTGCTTGTCCAACTAATTGGTGATGGCACCCGCCGAATGGCCGAATACAGACAGGGAGATACGATGAATGTTGTATTGCCTTTAGGTAATGGTTTTACAATTCCAGATTCGGATCAGGAAGAAAAGAATTTACTACTGGTTGGTGGTGGAGTTGGAACAGCGCCAATGCTGTTTTTGGGTGCTGTTTTAAAATCCAAAGGCTTTCATCCAATCTTTCTACTGGGAGGAAGAACGCAGAATGATGTATTGCAGTTAGACGATTTTGCAAAATTCGGCGAAGTTTGCATTACTACTGAAGATGGTTCTTTAGGCGAAAAGGGATTTGTAACAAATCATTCGATTTTGAACACAAAGTTGTTTGATACAATTTATACCTGTGGCCCTAAACCTATGATGGTAGCTGTGGCAAAATATGCTGCTGGCAAAGATATTTCATGTGAAGTGTCTCTTGAAAATACCATGGCTTGTGGGTTCGGAGCCTGCCTTTGTTGTGTAGAAAATACAGTAGAAGGACATGTGTGTGTTTGCACAGAAGGTCCGGTTTTTAATACTAGAAAATTAAAATGGCAAATTTAAATGTAAATATAGGGAATCTACAATTGAAAAACCCGGTGATGACCGCCTCTGGGACTTTTGGTTATGGCATCGAGTTTGCCGATTTTGTAGATTTAACTCAAATTGGAGGTATATTCGTTAAAGGTACAACAATTGAACACCGCGAAGGCAATCCATATCCTCGTATGGCAGAAACTCCCGCCGGAATGCTTAATGCAGTTGGACTTCAAAACAAGGGTGCCGATTATTTTGCGAATAACATCTATCCGAATATAAAGGATATTGATACACACATGATTGTAAATGTGAGTGGATCTACCGTAGAAACTTACGTTGAATGTGCCGAAAAAATTGCTGCTTTAGATAAGATTCCAGCTATTGAATTAAATATTTCTTGTCCAAACGTTAAGCACGGAGGAATGGCTTTCGGTGTTACTTGCGCTGGAGCAGCAGAAGTGGTTCGCGCCGTAAGAAAGGTATACCCCAAAACATTGATAGTTAAACTTTCGCCCAATGTAACCGACGTAACGGAAATTGCTAGAGCCGTCGAAGCTGAAGGTGCTGATGCTGTTTCTCTTATAAATACCCTTCTGGGAATGGCAATCGATGCCGACAAAAGAAAACCGATATTATCGACAGTTACAGGTGGACTTTCCGGACCATGTGTAAAACCTATTGCACTGAGAATGGTTTGGCAAACTTACAATGCTGTTAAAATACCCATTATTGGCTTAGGGGGGATATCCAATTGGAAAGATGCAGTAGAATTTATGCTGGCAGGCTCTTCTGCAATTCAAATTGGAACATATAACTTCGTTGATCCGGCAATTTCTGTAAAAACAGTTGAAGGAATCAACGATTATCTAGATAAGCATGGATTCAAATCTGTAACAGAAATTATTGGAGCTCTTGAAGTCTAATAATAAATAGTATGTAATATTTGTAATTACAAACTTAATTATTTAAGTTTGTAATTACAATAAACATATTTACCTTCTAATCTCTTACATATGAATTTCAGTAATGCCATTGATGATTTGCTAACTTTACTCCAGAGCTTAACAGTTACTCCGTATACTGCTATGTTGAAATTGTTAGTTAGTTTTGTCCTTGGTGCTATTGTTGGATTTGAAAGACAGTTTAGAAGGCATGATGCCGGAATGAGAACCTTTACATTGATTTGTATGGGGTCGACTGCGGCAATGCTTCTTTCTATTTGGATTCCTCAATCGTATCCTAACTTTCTAAATGGAGATCCGGGAAGAATAGCAGCTCAAGTCTTAACTGGAATAGGCTTTTTAGGAGCAGGCGCAATTATACAGAGTCATGGCAGCGTACACGGCTTAACAACAGCTGCTTGTATTTGGGTTATGGCTGTAATTGGACTAACTGTTGGGGCTGGAATGTATATTACAGCTATTATTACAACAATTTTCACATTAATCGTACTTGTTTCTCTCGAAAGTTTAGAAAAGCGGATGTGGCTTGATGGAGTCAATAAAATTCTATCGATAACTTGCAATACGGCAACTCCTGATCTTCGAACTATACGAAGTATTATTGAAAATAGGAATATATTTATTGTCAGCCTTTCCTACGAACAAAATTACGATAAGAATATTGCAGTAATTACGTTTAAAGTGAATGTCAAAGCAAAATCTTCTTATACAGAATTATTTAACCAAATTCGCTCATTAGGTTATATATCCCAAATAAAGCTATTAGCTTAACGAAAGTCTTTTACATATTAGCATATCTAACATGATTATTTACTTATTATAATTATGTATCCAATATATTTTATAATCACCATTATGTTTAATACTATTTGCGATAACATGTATCCTATCTTAAAAATAGATAGATATTACTAATTAGCCGTATGAACTATTCTAAAACAACTAGAAAATAAAACAAACTTTATTAATTTATTTTTTGTTTTATAATTGAGTTGATTTGCCAAGTACCATCCTAACAAGTGTACTAGATGAATTTGATTAAAATAGTTATTTAATTATAAGGAGGTGCATATGAAAACGGTTAAATTTAAACTTATTAGTGCTTTATTACTACTGATGATTGTGTTTAGTCTAACAAATTGCATTATTAGTAAAGACGACAAAAAAGAATACGATCAACTTAAGGCACGCTGTGAACTTGAAAGTCAAAACAAAAGTACAGTCAGGCAGGTTTTTGAAGCTATAAATGCCAGAGACTTCGAAAAAATGAGAACTTTTTATGCTCCTGAATATAAGATGACTGGTCCACGTTTGCCGAACGCCTACACTATCGACTCTTTAATTCAGTATATACAAAGAGATATAGCTGTATTTCCAGATTGGAAATATAGTGTAGAGAATATGGTAGCACAGGGTGATACTGTAGCAGTTAAAATAGCCCAGTTTGGCGTTCAAGCAAATGATTATATGGGTATTAAACCTAAAGCAAATCAAATCTCAAGAGCGGCCATTTTTATTACGGTTTTCTCCAACGGAAAACTTAAAGAAACATGGATTCTGCAAGATAACCTGGGATTTATGGAGCAAATTGGAATGCAATTGACTGTTAAACCAGAAGATAAGACTAAAGGAAAGAAATAAATCGAGATTTTAATCTTATTCGCTTCTAACCTATTATTAATATTCGTTATTAATCCTTTCGGGACTAAATAGAAGTATTAACCATAAGTAAAGGTCAACTAAAATAAAAAAGTCCGAGGATGTTATGCCTCGGACTTTTCTTTATTATTTAGTATATCTACGCATTTTTATGAATAGTATTTTTTAATGTAAACTTATTTATTATTAGTTCTATTTCTCCAAATTGTATCATGGCATTAAATAGTCTAATTCTATTATATGTATATATGTCTTCCAAATAAATATTTCGTTCTTTAATGGTATTATCGCCTAACAGTTGTTCCCGACGAGTCCCTCTTAGAAGTGGTTTTGCGGGTGTCTCCCATTCCATCCCATTCCACAATGCAATGTTACAGAAACTTGTGTCTGTAACAAGTCCATTCTTTACGATTAGAATATCATCGGCATCATTACGCAAATCAAACAATTGATTAATCCGATTACGATCAGTGCTCTTGTATTTATAATTTATTTCGTTATCAAAAACAAGACTCAGACAGTTTATAGATGGCAGTTTATAAGGTTGATAACTAACATCGATTATCTCTTGGTCATATATTACTCTGCATTTTGTTCGTTCAAAATGTGTCTCAGCATTAATATAATTTTCAAGATTAATGAACGTGGAGGATCCAAATAACTCTTTACGAGTAGTATTAAAGCGTTTATTATGAAAGGAAAGATTCTGAATCTGTCCTTTTTCTATACAAATTGATTCAATATAGCGGCACATATACTTTCTGTATCATTTCGTTATACTCTGATTCTATATTGCTTTTTGCTGTAATACCTCCGCCACTTTTAAAATAGAATTTGCCGTCGGCATGTTCTATAAAACGGATCATTACAGTACTATCCAATCTTTCACCATCAAAATAGCCAGCAATACCTGTATAAAATCCTCTTATATGTGTTTCGGATTCACTTATAATTGACTGTGTCTTCATTTTAGGCGCTCCTGTAATTGAGCCGGCAGGTAATAAGGCAAAAAGAATATCACCCAGCTTGGCACTATAATCAACAGGAAGCTTTCCTTTTATTTCGGAACTTACTTGAAGCAAAGAACCTTTATTTGTCGTAATTTTATCCAAATAGCGGTATTTACTTACTGTAACTTCTTTTGCAACAATACTCAAATCATTTCTAATCAGATCAACAATTGTTGCATGCTCTGCAGACTCTTTCAAATCATTCAGAATGCAATGCTCAGCATCCGGTAATGAGGCATCTATTGTTCCTTTCATGGGATAGGAATAAATCTCGCCATTTTGTATACGAACAAATATTTCTGGCGAAAAAAATACAAACCGATCTTTAAACCACATTTTATATAGGGAATCCGATCGAAGAAAAAGCTCCTGCAACGAAAGATTTGTTTCAACCAGAGTAGCACAAGTAAGGTTGGTTAAATACGAATTCCCTTCGTTAATATTTTTGATCACAGTTTGAAATGATCGTTTATAATTTTCCCACGACACAGGCTTCACCACCCATTCTATATCTTTATCTAATTTTGTTGTCCATTCAGGATTACCCATTAGCTCCCCTCCTGCTCTATTTATATTACAAGCATTATCAACATTCGTGAAGCCATTCAAATTGAATAAGCATTCTTTAGAGTCGATAAGATGAGGTTCTTCTATAAAGATTTCAGCCTGATCATAATCAATGATAAATAGAAAAGGCTTGCCCGATTTACCTAGCAGGTTCATACGGTCAAGCGCTTCTTGTTTAGTAAAAAGTTTCATTTTATTTTAGGAAACGTTCGGTTAATCCTCCAAAAGCATCTATACGGCGATCTCTAAAAAATGGCCACCAACGGCGTACATTCTCACTTCTTGTTTTATCAATTTCTACAACCTGAATCTTTTCATCCAAGTTCGGAAAACTTACAAGCAATTCGCCCTGCGGTCCAGCAACAAAACTATTTCCCCAAAACTGGATACCATTCGTTTGCCCCGAAGGATCAGGTTCATGTCCGGTTCTGTTCACAGAAATTACTGGTATTCCATTTGCAACTGCATGAGCACGTTGAGAAATAACCCATGCACCAAGTTGTCTGTCTTTCTCATCAGAAGGATCACTACTCTCCCACCCAATTGCTGTAGGATAAATAAGCATTTCTGCACCACGCATGGCCATCAGACGCGCAGCTTCCGGATACCATTGATCCCAACAAACCAATACGCCCAAACGTCCAACAGAAGTATCAATCGGTTCGAAACCTAAATCACCTGGTGTAAAATAGAATTTCTCGTAATAAGCAGGATCATCAGGAATATGCATTTTTCTGTATTTACCAGCAATGCTGCCGTCGCGTTCCAAAACAACTGCAGTATTATGATATAAACCAGGAGCTCTTTTTTCAAACAAAGAGAGTACAATCACGACTCCTAATTCTTTTGCCAGAGCTCCAAATATTTCTGTAGAAGGTCCCGGAATAGACTCTGCAAGGTCAAAAAGAGTAGTATCTTCTGTCTGACAAAAATAGAGTCCATTATGTAACTCCTGCAAAACGATTAGTTCGGCACCATCTTTTGCACAACTGCAGATACCAGCTTTCAATCTTTCGATATTATCAGCTATATTACCTGTATTTTTTTGTTGAATTAAACCTACTTTCAATTTCATACTTCTATTCTTTTATAAAACCTTCTGGATATTGCATGGTAACACAATGAAGAGATCCGTGTTGTTTTATCAACGGTAAACAATTAATTCCTACAATTTCACGGTCTGGGAAAGCCTTTCTCAACTGACTGATGGCCTCATTATCTTTAGGAGAATTATAGGTTGGCAATAATACAGCACCATTGATAATAAGAAAATTAGCATAAGTAGCTGGCAAACGTTCACCATTATTCCATTCCACTTTATCAGCCATTGGCAAATCAATAAGTCTATATGGTTTATTATCGAGCGTACGGAACTCCTTAAGCTGTTCTTCCATCTCTTTAAGCTCTGCAAAATGTTCATCAGCTTCATCATCACATTTTACATAGGCAATAGTATCCTCGTTACAAAGACGAGCCAATGTATCAACATGACTATCGGTATCATCTCCGGCTAAATATCCACTTTCGAGCCACAAAACCTGCTTAAACCCAAAAATATCTTTAAGTTGATTTTCGATCTCTTCCCTGCATAAATACTCATTGCGATTGAGAGACAATAAACATTCTGCCGTTGTTAGTAATGTACCCTTTCCATCAGATTCGAGACTACCTCCTTCCAGTACGAATGGCTGCATATTTAGAGGTAAAACTTCGTCAGCAAATGTATCCGACATAAACAACCGTCTAGTAATCAGATTATCTTTATCTGCTGCAAACTTCATCCCCCAGCCGTTAAAAACAAAGTCGTAAACCGCTGGAGTGCCATCGATAAATACAGAAATACCACCATGATCTCTGGCCCAGGTGTCGTTCGTATCCATTTCACGGAAAATCACCTTGCTATAATCTACATCTCCCAGCTGCTGTTTTACAATCTCCTGATCAGCACATACGATAAGAAGCTTCTCCCGTTTAATAATTTCGTGCGCAATGGAAACAAAGCAAGGAATAACTTCTTCCAAAATAGGAGCCCAATCGGTATCCTCATGTGGCCATGTAAGTTGTACTGCACTTTGTGGTACCCACTCGGCCGGAAATAGTATATCTACATTCTCTCCTTTCATCTTTCTTCAATATTTCTTTATGATAAACTCCCCATAATTTCTATTACCATGCAATGTAACAGAAATCAGGTCGTAATGCATGGCAAAGATACAAAAAAAACAGAGAGGCAACACTTCCGAAAAAGTACTGCCCCTCCAATATAAATCAAAACAAAAAATTACTTGAAAATCCGCGCAGCAAAACCTCCACCCGGAGCCATCTTGATTTGCAGCTTTTTATTGGCTGGAATCGTAATGATTTCTTTTTTGTAGTCCCTGCCGGCTCTGTCGGCATTAACCCCGTCTTTAAAAACTTCCGCCTTAAATGTACCTTCTCCCAAAAAAGAAAGATCCAACACTAGTTCTCGCGAATCCCAGTTTGTGAGTGCCCCAATATACCAATCGGCTCCATTTCTTCTTGCAATAGCAACATATTCAGAGACTTTACCTTCTAAAGACACTGTTTGATCCCAAACTGTTGGAACTGAAGCGATGAATTCCGTACACTCTTCTTCGCGCATATAATTAGAAGGATTGTCGCATAACATGTTAAACGGTGATTCAAAAATAACATAGGTCGCCAGCTGCCGGCAGCGGGTTCCCTGGCTCATCGGCTCTGAATTAATAGGTCTATAGCTACCTCTTGCGGCATTTCGCATCGCCCCTTGCGTGTAATCCATTGGACCTGCAATCATGCGAATGAATGGAATAGTAACATCGTAAGTAACCATGTCGTAAGATTCCGGCGACCATTTTAATTGCTCCAGACCGTTTACTCCTTCGTAATTGATTACGTTCGGATACGTTCTATTTAAACCTGTTGGTTTAAACACACCATGAAAATCCACCATCATTTTATATTTTGCACAAATCCGGGCAGCTTCGTATAAGAAATTTACCATCTGCTGGTCGTCACGATCCATAAAATCTACTTTAAAGCCTTTTACTCCCATTTCGGCATAATGCTTAACCACTTTTTCCATATCACGGTGGAAGGCCCAATAACCGGCCCAAAGAATTATATCCACATTCTTCGATTTTCCGTACTCAACAAGACCTTTAAGGTCAATCTCAGGAATAACCTGCATCAGATCTGCTTTTAAATTAACAGACCACCCTTCATCCAGAATAACATAACCAATACCGTGGGCTGATGCAAAATCAATGTAGTATTTGTAAGTTTCATTATTTATGCCTGCCTTAAAGTCTACACCATAAATATTCCAGTCATTCCACCAATCCCAGGCAACTTTCCCCGGTTTAACCCAAGACACATCTCCCGCGCGATTGGGAGAAGCAAGGCGAAATACCATATCATTATCAGTCAGCTGTTTATCCGATTCAGAAACGATAAAAGCGCGCCATGGGAAAGTTCTTGTGCCAGTAGTCTTAGCTATAAAGTCTTCGCGTTGCTTAACCAACATTTGCAAGCGGTTATGACCTCCCTGTTCAACTGTTTTCGGATAAGGAGCATGAACCGCCTTCAATGATGGCTTTTCTGTAGAATTATTTAGAAACATGCCGGGAAAATCTTCCAGATCAGCCTCGGTAATACATAACTTTTTACCATTATCAAGTGTAACCAGAAATGGTAAAATCATAAGTCTGCCCGAGTTTAATTCCGTAATTGGCTCATTTACATAAGGTTGTTCGAAAGAATTAAAAAACTGCTGCTCGAAAGTAGGAGCTTTACTATTAACATACGGGGCAAAAGTCTCATAATTCTTACTGAAGTTATAAGATGCCTCTTCAGATTTAACAATAATATCACCTTTTTTCCGAGTTACAAAGCGATAAGCCAATCCATCATTATAAGCTCTGAATTCAATAGACCAATTACCTTTAAAATTCAAGCTCATTCCGTTATAAGAATCGGCAACCTCCGCCTTTTTATAAAATGGAGAAGGAATAACCTTATTGACAGCGCTTCTAGTTACTTTAGCAACTTTAGCATGTAAGCCAAGGATCTCATCTCCTTCAAGAGACATTGATATTGAAGATGGAGCCAGTACCTCTGTTTCTTCATGCGAAACTGAAAATGAGATAATTTTATCTACATTAACTACGGTTTTTAATTTACCGTCGGGAGAATCTAACTGATAACTTTTTTGAGCCATGGCCTGCAGGCCAGAAGCTAGAAATAAGGTTAGACATACAATTTTGCAATTCATGGTTTTTTTATTTTATAATTTATATCGCAAAGATAAGAGCTTTTACAAATTTTTAGTTTTTAAAAATGTATTATCTTTGTCAGTTTTGTATCAAATTTCAATCAAATACTATGTTAAAATTAAAGATTACAAGTTTATTTATGCTTTGTCTGTTTCTGTTACCAGCAAATGCACAGCAAAAATGGTTTAATCCGATGAATACGGATTACCCGGTTGTTCAGAATCAAGGATGGACAAAAGAAATTGGCAATTCTTATGCTCGTTTACCCCAAAGAGCAAAAAACGAAGTGAGGGAACCTCTATGGAATTTATCACGCAATTCGGCAGGTCTTGCCATTCACTTCTATTCAAATGCAAATAATATTACCATTCGCTACAATGTGGAAGGATCTTATTCTATGCCTCACATGCCTAATACAGGAGTTTCTGGGATCGATCTTTATGCAATAGACAGTGATGGAAATCTGAAGTTAGCTTCCGGCAGCTATAAGTGGGGAGATACAATCTCTTTTAACTACAAGATTGATGCAAAAGACAAATACCATAACATGGGATTCGAATATCGTCTTTATTTACCAACTTATACATCTGTTAAGTGGTTAGAAATTGGGATTCCGGAAAATGCAGATTTAGAATTCATTCCTTTACGAGAAGAGTTACCCATAGTAGCCTATGGCACCTCCATAACTCAGGGGGCATGTGCAACCCGTCCAGGCATGGCATGGACAAATATAGTATCACGTTCGTTGGATTTACCTGTGATTAATCTTGGATTTTCGGGAAATGGCAAATTAGAAAAGGAGGTGATAAACTATATTAATGAACTGGATGCTCAACTATATATTCTAGACTGTTTACCCAATCTTCCCGGGTATAAAGAAGAGGATGTATTTAAAAAGGTTGTAGATGCCGTAAAGCAAATCCGGTCAAAACACAACACTCCTATTTTGTTGACCGAACACGCAGGATATAGCAATGCGGGCTTAGATACAACCCGCCTGAGAGATTATACAATTCCGAATAAAGCTTCTCGAAAAGCCTACGAAAGCTTATTAGCAGATGGTGTTAAAGATTTGTGGTATCTTTCTAACGAAGAATTGAATTTTTCGATGGACAGTTGGGTTGATTATGTGCATCCTTCAGATTTAGGAATGCAATTTTATGCTGATGCGTATAATAAAAAAATACGTGAAATTTTAAAAATGCCCAAAGGAAGCCTCATTACTACCTGCCCGGTTACTCAACGTAGAGAACCAGGAAACTATGAATGGCTAAAACGTCACCGCGAAATCCTTCAAATGAATAAAGCAAATCCTCCGAAAGCCGTTGTATTTGGCAATTCAATCATGCATTTTTGGGGAGGAGAGCCCAAAGGGCCGCGTTCGACGGGAAAAGATAGCTGGGAAGCATATATGGAGCCACTTGGCTTCCGTAACTTTGGCTATGGATGGGATCGGATTGAAAATGTATTATGGCGTGTATACCATGGTGAGCTTGATGGATATAAGGCCGACCGAATTCTTATTAAAATCGGGACGAATAATTTTGGAGTGAACAGTGATAAAGAGATTTTGGCAGGATTGGATTTTCTTTATACGGCAATCCGTCAGCGTCAACCCGAAGCAACAGTTACAGTACTAGGTATTTTACCTCGGAGAGGTATGGAAAAAAGAGTTGCGTCAATAAACAAAGAGATTAGTAAATTAGCAAAGAAACAGGGTTTTATATATAAAAACGTGAACAAAGACCTGCTTCTTTCTAATGGACAAATTAATGAGTCACTCTTTGGAGACGGCTTACATCCAAATGCCGAGGGTTACAAAATAATAGGTAAAAAGATTACCGAATAAAGGATAGTCCTTTTACCCATTATTACTTAACAGACAATACATCAAATCTGAGATTTATTTTCTAAAATTAATCAGGTTTGATGTATTCGTTTACAATACAAAATGTACCCGAAGCCTTGGCAACCATTACATCATCGCAATATATTTCACATTCACTGAAATGAACTCTTCTACCAGCTTTAATTAAGATCCCTTTGGCAATAAGTTCATTTCCCCATGCACCCCTTAGAAAGGAAACTTTAAGCTCAGCCGTTAATACATCCAAATTTACCGGAGTTACTGTATAAGCTGCAAAACCGGCTATAGTATCGGCAAGTGCTGCTACTACCCCACCGTGAATAACTCCACTATATTGTTTATGTTCTGCTGCTAATGGCATTTTAGCTTCAACCTTACCTTCTTCAATGCTTGTAAATTCTATACCCAGATGATTTAAATAAGGATTTTCTTTCACACGATTGATCAACTTTGATTTTATCTCGGCGTCCATATATTCTTTTTACCCGCAAAATTAGTTAATACTGCGAAGAAAGCCCTATCTTTGTCGTTTAAAAATTAAAATAACATCGTATTATACTTTGTAACATATGAGCGAGATCAATATTAAAGAGGAAGAAGGAAAAAAGAGTCTTAACTTTATAGAGGCTTTCGTAGAGAGTGATTTGGCTGCTGGAAAGAACGGCAAAAGAATTCAAACCCGTTTTCCGCCGGAGCCTAACGGTTACCTGCATATCGGTCATGCCAAAGCGATTTGTCTGGACTTTGGAATTGCCGAACGTTATAACGGGATTTGCAACCTGCGTTTTGACGATACCAATCCGGTCAAGGAGGATGTTGAGTATGTAGACTCTATAATGGAAGACATCAAATGGCTTGGCTTTCATTGGGAAAATGTATATTACGCTTCAGATTATTTTCCTCAATTATGGGATTTTGCTGTTCGTCTTATTAAGGAAGGCAAAGCCTATGTGGACGAACAAAGTGCAGAAATTATCGCTCAACAGAAAGGCACTCCTACCCAACCGGGAACAAACAGTCCTTTTCGCGATCGCCCGGTAGAAGAAAGTCTTGATTTGTTTAATCGGATGAATCAAGGAGACTTTGAAGAAGGCAGCATGGTATTACGTGCCAAAATCGATATGGCTTCAAGCAACATGCACTTCCGCGATCCTATCATATATCGTATCATAAAACACCCGCATCATCGTACCGGCACACAGTGGAAAGCTTATCCGATGTATGATTTTGCGCATGGTGAAAGTGATTATTTTGAAGGAGTGACTCATTCACTGTGTACATTAGAATTTGAGGTTCACCGTCCTTTATATGATTATTTTATTGATTTGCTTAAGAAAGACGACGATTACCGTCCACGTCAGATTGAATTTAACCGACTGAATCTTACCTATACAGTAATGAGTAAACGTAAGTTGCTGCAATTGGTTAAAGAAGGACTTGTAAATGGATGGGATGATCCGCGAATGCCTACCATATGCGGTTTTAGACGCAGAGGATTTACCCCCTCTTCTATCCGTAGCTTTATCAACAAGATCGGCTATACAAAATACGATGGTATTATCGATGTAGCACTATTGGAACATGCTGTTAGAGAAGATCTGAATGCTACAGCTCCAAGAGTTTCGGCAGTATTGGATCCTATAAAATTAATCATTACAAACTACCCGGAAGGGAAGGTTGAAATGATGGAAGCAATTAATAATCCGGAAGATCCGACTCAGGGAAGCCATGAAATAGCTTTCTCACGCGAATTATTTATTGAAAGAGAAGACTTTATGGAAGATGCTCCTAAGAAATTTTTCCGTATGACTCCCGGTCAAGAGGTTCGATTGAAGAATGCTTATATTGTAAAATGTACCGGATGTAAGAAAAACGAGGCAGGAGAAATTGAAGAGATATATGCCGAGTATGATGAGTTGACTAAAAGCGGAATGCCTGAAAGCAATCGTAAAGTTAAGGGAACTCTGCATTGGGTATCTGCTGAACATAGTTTACCTGCAGAAGTTCGTCTTTATGACCGATTATTCACTGTTGAGAATCCATCGGAAGATAAAGAAAAAGACTTCCTTGAACTTCTTAATCCTGACTCGCTAAAGGTTTTGACAAATTGCCGGGTTGAAGCAGAGTTACAGCACGCAAAACCTTATGATAACTTCCAGTTTCAGCGTCTGGGCTACTTTAATGTAGATCCGGATAGCAATAGTGAAAAGATTGTTTTTAACAGAACAGTATCACTTAAAGATACATGGAGTAAAGTGAAAGATAAATAATTAGATAGAATTAATGATGAAAAAAAACATTTCGCAACTGTTAGAGAAATTCAAAACAGGTTTGGCGGAAGGAAAAGATCCCTATTTCGATTCTGAAGAAATAGAGGATCTTTTGAATGGTATTAGTGATGAGGAAGCAAAAGAATACTTAATTCCAATTTTGGAATTGGGACTAAGACTGTATCCTTTTAATCAATCTTTACTCATCAAACGTATTGAAAAAGAATGTATTAATGAAAATTATGAGACGGCATTATCGTATGCCGAGGAGTTAAAGCACGTTGATGATCCGGATCTTCATGTGGCACGTTTGGAATGTTTCTGTATGTTAGAGGAATATCACAAAGCGGTAACGTATCTTGATAATTTAGAGGCAGAAAAAAACGAATACTTAGAAGAGGTATATGATTCCTTTATCAATGTACTAGCCGAAAATGAGCTATATACAGTAGGTATAACTTTTGCTAAAAAGGCAATTAAGTTATTTCCAGATAACGATGATATTCAATTAGCACTTTTATATATTTATTTTGACTACGAAAAGAATAAAGAAGCAATAAAGCTGGCGACTAAGCTTACAGACAAAATGCCCTACTCCTACGATGTTTGGTATATGCTCGGCGCTTCTTACGCTAGAATAGAAGAATTCAACAAAGCAATTGAGGCTTTAGAATTTGCACTCACATGCAAAGATAGTCTGGAAGCGAAAATGCTTAAAGGTTTTTGTCTTGCCGGAATCAAGAATTACAAGGAAGCCTTGGAAATCAATCTTGAAGTAAATAAAGAAAAACCTACAAGTCTTGTTCAACAAGCAATTGTACAGTGTTATAGCTATATGGGACAGAACGAAAAAGCCAAACTTTTATCAAGATTTCTGATCGAAGTGTACAAGGGAAGCTGTCCGAGATCGATACTTGGCTGCTATCTTAATACTTGTATGGTCACATCGCAGGACGAAGAAATGATTGATGCCCTAAAAACCCTGGCGTCCAGTGGATCACAGCATAAAATGCATCAATTTCTTCAGATGATGGTTAGCAGTTTAATGGATCTTGAGGATAGCACCGATTATTCCGACGAAATTCTAAAACTCAAAATAGAATTTGGAGGCAATATGAATTTATTTCAGGATATGCTGTTTAAAAAAGGTTTTTTTCATTTTGCAGCCGGCGAAGTTCGTTCTGCCTTGCAATATCTGGAAGAACTGGAAGAAGAAAATTCGGATTATTATCTGCTTCACCCATTATTAACTTTATGTTATCTTGAAACAGGCAATAAAGATAGATTCTTGAATCAGATATCTTTTTTACCGAAAGATAAATTGACAGTACTTTCAAAGATAAATCATATACATTTTAATCCGGTGCATGATAAAATTATGCCGAGGAGCAAAGATCTTAGCAGTATATTAATAAAGAATATAAACAACTACAATTAATCTATGAAAAGAGGAGTCAAAGATTATGGAATGTTGATGCTCAAAGGCATAGCCATGGGAGCAGCCGATGTAGTTCCCGGTGTATCCGGAGGAACAGTAGCATTTATAGTAGGAATCTATGAAGAGCTTATCAACTCTATTAAAAGTATAAATCCGACAAACTTAAAACTACTGTTTTCATTACGAATAGCCGAATTCTGGAAAGCGATAAATGCGAATTTTCTACTTGCGTTGGTTAGTGGAATCGCGATAAGTATCTTTTCATTGGCAAAACTTATCACATATTTACTTGAAAATGAACCCGTGTTGGTTTGGGCATTTTTCTTTGGACTTGTGTTAAGTTCCACCTATTTTGTAGCAAAAACCATTACGCAATGGGATTGGAAGACTTACTTGTTCTTTGTTATCGGAACAGTGGGTGCCTATTTTATCACAGTAGCCACCCCAACAGAAACGCCTAACAATCTGTTCTTTATATTTTTATGTGGGGCAATTGCTATCTGCGCCATGATATTGCCCGGAATCTCAGGAAGCTTTATTCTGGTTCTGCTGGGCAAGTATTTCTATATCATGAGTGCTGTCAAATCTCTCGACATCGTTGTAATGTTAGTATTTATTTGCGGTGCATTTATCGGTATTACTAGCTTTTCAAATGTACTTTCATTTTTATTGAGAAGATTCCATAATACGACAATAGCTACATTAGCAGGTTTTATGCTTGGCTCATTAAACAAAGTGTGGCCATGGAAAGAAACAGTAGAAACCTATGTAGATAGTCACGGCCACATCAAACCATTGGTTGAAGAAAATATTCTGCCGAACACCCTTTTGTGGGAAGGTATAGGATTGATGCTTTTCGGCTTTATACTTGTTTATGTATTGGAAAAAATCTCTCAAAAGAAGTAATTTCATCGAAATAGAATCTATAAAAGTCCTGATCAATGTTTTGATCAGGACTTTTTTTATACCTTGTTTCAGAGGTTAATAAACAGATTCATAGCTGTTTATTTGATTAATCATTACATATTAAAAATATGTGATATTGGGAAAAGAAAAAAAATAAACGTCTGTTTTTAAAAGAAATAATTAACTTTGACCCACTCGAATGTGTTTAACATAGTAGATTATTGTTTTAAAAAAGTGATAATATGGCAAAGGTAAAGGGAGCGGTTGTTGTTAATACAGAACGATGCAAGGGATGCAATCTGTGTGTAGTTGCGTGTCCTTGTGATGTATTAGAGTTGCATCCGCGCGAAGTAAACAACAAAGGATATCATTATGTGTATATGAAATCTCCCGACGACTGCATTGGTTGTGCAAGTTGTGGGGTGGTTTGTCCGGACGGTTGTCTGACCGTATACAGAGTTAAATTATAAATGAAATCAATCTGAAACAGATATGGCAGAAGAAGTAAAATTGATGAAGGGAAACGAAGCTATCGCTCATGCAGCAATACGTAACGGAGTAGATGGCTATTTTGGATATCCCATCACACCCCAATCGGAAATATTGGAAACCTTGACAGCCGAAGCGCCTTGGGAAACTACAGGAATGGTAGTTTTACAAGCTGAAAGTGAAGTTGCGGCTATTAATATGGTATACGGAGGTGCAGGGTGTGGCAAAAAAGCCATGACATCCTCGTCGAGTCCCGGTATTAGTTTAAAACAAGAAGGTATATCTTATATTGCAGGGGCCGAGTTACCTTGCCTTATCGTGAATGTTATGCGTGGAGGTCCTGGTTTAGGAACAATCCAACCTAGTCAGGCCGACTATTTCCAAACAGTGAAAGGTGGCGGACATGGTGATTACCGCTTAATAACCCTGGCACCCTCTTCGGTTCAGGAAATGGCCGATTTTGTTGGTTTAGGTTTCGACCTTGCGTTCAAATATAATAATCCGTCTATGATTCTTGCAGATGGTATTATTGGTCAGATGATGGAAAAAGTGGTGCTACCTCCATTCAAGCCCCGTCGTACAGACGATGAAATCCGCAAAGAATGCCCTTGGGCAACTCTTGGAAAAGTTGGAGGTCGTAAACGCAATGTTATCACTTCCCTCGAACTCGATGCCGCAGTTATGGAAGAAAACAACCTTCGTTTTCAAGCTAAATACAAGAAAATTGAAGAAAATGAGGTTCGCTTTCAGGAAATTATGTGTGAAGATGCAGAGTATCTGTTAGTTGCTTTCGGATCTTCAGCCAGAATTTGTCAGAAAGTTGTTGAATTGGCAAGGGAACAAGGAATTAAACTCGGTTTACTTCGTCCTATTACACTATGGCCATTCCCTACAAACATATTGAAAGAATATGCCGAAAAGGTAAAAGGAATGCTGGTGGTTGAACTAAACGCCGGTCAGATGGTAGAAGATGTACGCTTAGCCGTAAATGGCAAAGTGAAGGTCGAACACTTTGGTCGTCTTGGAGGTATTGTATTTACTCCGGATGAGATATTACATGCATTAAAAGAAAAATTATTCTGAACCGATTATGCGCGACAACAAACTTGACAAAATACTTACCATTATTTTTATGGTACTAGCTATTGCAGCTGTAGTATGTTACTTTGCAGTAGATGATAGAACCGTATTCTTGTATTGTGGCGGAGCTGCGATATGCTTGCGCTTAGTGCAGTATTTTATGCGTTTTGTACATTAAAAAGGATCAATTATGGAACTAAAAGATATTATAAACCCGGCTAATTTGGTTTACGAAAAGCCCAGATTAATGAATGAAAACGCCATGCACTACTGTCCGGGATGTAGTCACGGTGTTATCCACAAGCTGATTGGTGAAGTTATAGACGAAATGGGCCTCGAAGAGAAAACCATTGGTATAGCTCCTGTTGGATGTGGTGTATTTGCCTACAACTATCTTGATATTGACTGGCAGGAAGCTGCACATGGTCGTGCACCGGCCATTGCTTCGGCAATTAAAAGGCTTAATCCTGATAAAATGGTATTTACGTATCAGGGAGATGGCGATTTGGCTGCTATCGGTACTGCAGAAACAATCCATGCAGCTAACCGAGGTGAAAATATAGTTATTGTGTTTATCAATAACGGTATTTATGGGATGACAGGCGGACAGATGGCCCCTACAACTCTTGAAGGTATGGCAACATCTACAACTCCAAACGGCCGCGATATTTCGTTAAACGGATATCCGCTTAAAATATCAAATCTTTTGGCGCAGCTGGATGGTACCTGTCTGGTTACCCGACAAAGCGTGCATACGCCCGGTGCTGTTAAAAAAGCAAAGAAAATGCTTCGCAAGGCCTTCGAAAATGCCATGGCTAATAAAGGGACTTCTATTGTCGAGTTTGTTTCTACGTGCAATGCCGGTTGGAAAATGACTCCCGATGATGCGAACAAATGGATGGAAAAGAATATGTTCCCTGCCTATCCGTTGGGAGACTTAAAGAATATTGATTAAGTAATATAAAATAGCTACATGAAACACGAAATTATTATTGCCGGATTTGGAGGACAAGGTGTTCTTTCCATGGGAAAGATTCTTGCATATTCCGGACTAATGGAAGGAAAAGAAGTGAGCTGGATGCCATCTTACGGCCCTGAACAGCGTGGAGGAACTGCAAATGTAACCGTAATTCTGAGTGACGATCCTGTTAGCTCCCCTATTCTAAATGAATTCGACATCGCTATTATTCTTAATCAGCCTTCGATGGATAAGTTTGAAAGTAAGGTTAAACCCGGAGGAATACTTATTTATGATGGTTATGGCATTCACAATGTGATTAAAAGAGAAGATATCAGTATTTACAGAGTAGATGCTATGGATGCAGCAACCGAGATGGGTAACGAAAAAGCATTCAATATGCTCATTCTTGGAGGTCTGCTGAAGGTATGTCCGATGGTAAAACTGGAAAACGTATTACTCGGATTAAAGAAATCTCTTCCTGAAAGACATCATAAACTTATTCCAATGAATGAAGAAGCCATTAAGAAAGGAATGGAAATCATTCGTCAGGCATAAGCCAGATTGTAAGTTATACATTCACTATACAAAGCCGGAAGGAACATTTCTTCCGGCTTTTTTTATTATTCTGCCCAGTCCTGTTAATTTTATAGCACAGTTTTTAATTTATATCTCATCTATTATTTAACAAACCCAATAATTAAGTACATTTGCAATTAATACATACAAATGTATTTACGCCAATTTATTACTAAATCAAACAAATTATTATGAAGATTATGAAAAAAGTTTTCTATGGGTTACTTCTTGGCCTGTTTTTTACACCTGTAATGGGACAATCTTATTCGGTAAATAAAGAAGCCTTCTCTGTTAAATTACATGGCAATGCTTACATTACTTCGGGGAAGCCTGTTGCCGAAATTTCGGATAAAGGTCTTATCGCCTGGACAAATCAGTCCGATGTTATCTCAACTTATATTTATTCGGATAAGCCTCAAACATGCATGTTGTATATCCAAGGTACAAAACAAAAGGGTGATGCATCGCTTGAAGTGCTGGTGGGAAAACAGAAGTTTACAGTTCGGCTTATGGATGGGCAAAGCCTGGATAAAGTTGCGGTAGGAAAAATAAAACTATCCAACTCCGGATATCATGCAATCAAATTAAAGGGAGTAAAGAAAAAAGGGACAGAATTTGCCCGGATAGAATCTTTTATACTTGAAGGCATTGAAGGAAACGTAAACTATGTTGGCGATTTCTCTCCCTATTGGGGAAGTAGAGGGCCATCGGTTCATCTCAATTACGCAATGCCCGAACAGACAACCGAATGGTTTTACAACGAGGTTACCGTACCCGTAAATGAAGATGTTATAGGCAGTTACTATATGGCTAACGGCTTTGGAGAAGGCTACTTTGGCATGCAATGCAATTCGGAAAGCGAACGCAGGGTTTTATTTTCGGTATGGAGCCCTTTTGATACCCAGGATCCGAAATTAATTCCGGATGAAGACAAGATCAAAGTATTACGTAAAGGAAAGGACGTTCATATCGGCGAGTTTGGAAACGAAGGATCAGGCGGACAGAGTTTTTTACGTTATAACTGGAAGTCGGGTGTTACTTACAAATTCCTTACTCACATTAAACCCGATGGAGCAGGAAATACCATTTACACAGCCTATTTTTATGCAACCGACCAAAATGAATGGAAGTTGATTGCCAGTTTTTCCCGTCCTAAAACAAACACCTATTACACCCGCGCACATTCGTTTTTAGAAAACTTCATTCCATCGCAAGGATATCTAAGCAGAAAAGTATGTTTCACCAATCAGTATTGTCTCGGCACAGATGGAATCTGGCGTCCGGTAATAAAAGCAACTTTTACTCACGATGCAACTGCCAATGCCAAAGCAAGGCTTGATTATGCCGGAGGTGTAACCGAAAATAATGCATTTTTCCTAAAGAACTGTGGTTTCTTTAATGATAAGACCAGTTATGGAACTAAACTGGAAAGAATCAATTCCGGCAAGGAGCCTGTCATAGATTTCAACGCGCTTAACAATCTGTGATATCATTTTTTTGTTTTATCTTTGCGCTCAATGAAACAGTTCATACATATAGTACTGCTATCCGTCTTGTTCAGCGGAGCCTTACAAGCCCAGCGGTCGGGAGAATCAAGGAAAAGAGGAGGATTTTCTCTTTCCGGATTGTCGTCGCCAACCAGCATGCCAGCTGACAGCCTCGTTACGGATAGTACAAGATTGAATTCAAAAAGAATAACAGCCTTTAGGCTTACAGATAAGATAGGCGACACATATATTGCGCCGATGGACACCAACCGTATGAATTACTACAACAGCACGCTTGTAGAAGGTAAATCGGTTGCCATAGGCTATTTAGGCAATCTTGGGTCGCCCCTTCAGTCTAAAATATTCTCAGAGCGTAAGGAAGAACGGGATTTTATCTTTGCAGACGCATATGATTATTACCTGACGACCCCCACAAATGCTAATTTTTTCGATACCAAAATACCCTATTCCAATCTGATGTACACCACAATGGGTGGAAGTACTCAAAAGGAAGAGCAGTTAAAAGGCACGCTTACAAGCAATTTTGGAAAAAAAGTGAATGTGGGGGCCGATCTGGACTATATCTACGGACGTGGTTATTACAACTCCAACGGCACTAAATTATTAAGCTATCGTTTGTTCGGAAATTATATTTCAGATCGCTATCAAGTGTATGCATATCTGGCTAGTTCCAATTTTGTTAATTTTGAAAACGGAGGTATTACGAACGACCGTTACATAACTCATCCGGACGATTATACAGACGGAAGAAGAGTTACCGACACAAAAAATATTCCTGTTCGCTATTCCAATACATGGAATCGGGTACGTGGCAAACAGTTTTTCGCTACTCACCGGTACAATTTAGGATTTATGCGTACTACAGAGGGAACCGACGAGAATGGTGATCCCAAAGAAGAATTTGTACCTGTATCCAGCATTATTCATACGTTGGAATATAAAGACAATAAACGCCGTTTTATAACCCACGATGCTGTTGGAGTAGATTCCAGCTATGTAAACAACTACATTGACGGATCAGTAAACGACTCCACCTCTTATTGGTCTATAAAAAATACGTTTGCCCTTTCTTTACGGGAAGGATTTCAGGATTGGGCCAAATTCGGACTGACGGCATTTATCAATATAGACAAAAGTCGTTATCGATTGATGGATTCTATTCCGCGCAACAAATATATTTACGACGAAGTATCTACTTTTGTAGGTGGAGAACTTTCTAAAAGACAAGGTAGCATATTAACATATGTGGCTCGGGGAGAATTAGGAATAGTAGGGCCCGACGCCGGAGAATTCCGTTTAACCGGAGAACTTAAAACCAGCTTTCCTCTTTTCCGCAAAGAGGCGTCCATAAAGGCTGTGGGATATATCAAAAACCTCACTCCGGCATTTTATCAGCGTCATTACCACAGTAAATACTTTTGGTGGGATTATAAATTAAAGAATATACAACGGGTATATGCCGGCGCAGAAGTGAATCTTGAATCTACCCGTACAAACCTGTCAGCCGGTGTTGAAAGTATACAGAATTACGTGTATTTCAATACACAAGGTACTCCGGATCAGTTTGAGAGCAATCTTCAGGTTATAACCGCCCGTCTTAAGCAAGATTTTCGTTTCGGTGCTTTTAATTGGGAAAACGAAGCCGTATATCAATTAAGCAGCGAAAAAAAGATTTTACCATTGCCCCAGCTTAGCCTGTATAGCAACATGTATCTGGGTGTAAAACTGGCAAAGGTACTTACTCTACAATTGGGAGCGGATGTACATTATCATACATCCTATTATGCACCCTACTATCAGCCGGCAACCCAACAGTTCCAGCTTCAGGATGAAGTTGAAGTGGGTAACTATCCGTTGATCAACGCTTATGCGAACCTACACCTTAAACAGGCCCGATTCTTTGTGATGTTCTACAATGTAGGCTCCAAATTTGTTGATCCTGAATATTTCTCGCTTCCCCACTACCCGCTCAATCCAATGAGTATGAAGATGGGTATCTCAGTTACTTTTAATGATTAACAGCCTATGAAGTTTAAAAAGCTATATAGTTTGTACGGCCTATTGCTTATAGTGTCTTTGGCAACCATGTGGCTTCTTTATCCTTATATAACAAGGAAACCCCTGCATCGTGACTATGAAGAGATAAAGAAAGAGGGGGTATTGCGTATTGTTACAGAGTACAATAGTTCCGGATATTACATAAAGGGAGATACCATTGAGGGATTTCAATACGAACTAAGTCAGGTTATTTCTGAAATTTCGGGTCTTGAGGTAGAAATACATCTTGACATGAATCTTTCTACCAGCTTCGAAGGGTTATCTACGGGTAAATACGACATTATTGCCCGCAATATACCTGTAAGCAGTAATATGAAGGAAAATTATCTTTTTACCGACCCCATTGTTCTGAATAAACAGGTTCTGGTACAACGAACCGAGGAGGCAAACCAGGGAATAAAGCCAATCCGCAATCAGCTTGATCTTGCTCAGAGACGTTTGTATGTTCCAAAAGACTCGCCTGCCAAGCTTCGTATCGAAAACCTTTCGCACGAGATTGGAGATACGATTTATGTATCAGAAGACGAACTGTACTCTACCGAACAGCTGATAATTATGGTTGCAAAAGGGGATATAGACTTTGCAGTGTGCGATCTGCAACTTGCTAAAAAATCGGCGACTCAGTTTCCGGGAGTTATTGACATTGATACCGACATTAGTTTTACGCAGTTGCAATCGTGGGCCGTAAGAAAAAACTCACCTGTACTTTTGGATAGTATCAATAGTTGGTTTAATCAGATTAAACAGTCGGGCCGTTACGAAAATATATACAAAAGGTATTATAGCGATAAATAGTTCCATAATATGGAATGAATAAGCATCAAACAACTTCAGCAAGCTGAATATTGCTAAAAAATACCTATCTTTACCGTGTAAATAAAGTTATAAGATGAGATTTGATGAACTAGATCTGGAAGATGCAGTCCTGGATGGCCTGGATGCCATGAACTTTCAGGAAACAACCCCTGTGCAGGAGTTAACCATACCGGTTATATTGGAGGGAAAAGATATTATTGCCTGTGCGCAGACAGGAACAGGAAAAACTGCAGCTTATGTGCTCCCTGTTATCAATGAGTTGAGCAAAGGAACACATCCTTCAAATGCAGTGAATGCTATAATCATGGCCCCAACCCGTGAACTTGCACAGCAGATCGATCAGCAAATCGAAGGTTTTACCTACTTTATACCGGTTTCGGCCGTTGCCATTTACGGAGGTACCGACGGTGTTGCCTGGGAACAACAAAGCAGGGGACTTAAAATGGGTGCCGATATTGTTATCGCAACACCCGGACGACTTATCTCGCACATAAAGCTTGGCGGAGTAGATTTATCTAAAGTATCTTTCTTTATCCTGGATGAAGCCGATAGAATGTTGGATATGGGATTTTTTGACGACATTATGTCAATACATAAGTTACTCCCTCCTACCTGTCAGACTATCATGTTTTCGGCCACCATGCCTCCCAAAATCAGAACTTTGGCGAAGACTATCCTAAAGGATCCTGAAGAAATTAAAATTGCTATCTCGCGCCCTCCCGAAACTATACTACAATCTGCCTACATCTGTTATGATATACAGAAATTACGTATACTGGAAGATTTGTTTGCTAAAAGCAGGCCACAACGGGTAATTATATTCTCTTCGTCCAAGTTAAAGGTTAAAGAACTTGCCTTTGCCATCAAACGGATGAAGTTTAATGTGGCTGCCATGCATTCGGACCTCGAACAGGCCAAACGGGAAGAGGTTATGAAAGATTTCAAGAACGGAAGAATAGACATACTTGTGGCTACTGATATTGTTGCCAGGGGGATCGATATTGACGACATCAAGCTGGTGATCAATTTTGATATTCCGCACGATCCCGAAGATTACGTACACCGTATCGGACGTACGGCCCGTGGTACTAATGGCGAAGGTTTGGCCATCACATTCGTTGCAGAACACGAACAGGCACAGTTTTCGCGCATTGAAAAGTTCCTCGAAAAAAATATCTACAAAATTCCTGTACCGGCCGAATTTGGAGAAACACCGGCTTATGAACCTGAGAAGCATCCGGAAGGAAGGGGATTCAGACGGCCTGGTGGCGGAGATAAGGGCAGAACAGGCCATGGTGGTGGAAACAGACAGGGAGGGCGTTCGAACTTCCGTAAAGGTCCCCGTCCAGCCAATAAATGATGATAGTATTCTTTCTGTAACTTTATTTTATTGATCTTGCATCGATACAGATAAAATAGGTGGCCGCTTAATCTTGCGGCCTCTGTTGTTTTTATAGGATTCCGGACTCTCCCACCCCCTACCCGGATAACGTTTGTATATTAAGCATTCCAGCATCAACCAGATTCATTACAGTCTTTAATTAGAAAGCAGTTGTAATCTATAACGCGCATAACGAAGAGCTAATCGTTGGACCTAGGTTGTTTTTTCGTTGGACCAAGGTCAACATATCGTTGAACCAAGGTTGAGATATCGTTGAACCCAGGTCCAACGATTAGTTCTTCGTAATAAAATTATTTAATCTCGGTATAGAAAAGGTTTATTTATAAGACCACAGGTATAAATATATTCAAGTATGCTCCGGCAAATAAACGATAAAACCATAGATTTTACGCAGCGAGCTCACATCATACAATAAACAATAACAACTAAACATTATTTAACATATATAGAAACACAAGCATACCAGCAAGTTAACCTCATTTAGTTAAAAAAAAAGCAGTAAACACCGTGAAACCCCTTGCAGGGTAAATAAAAATGTCTACTTTTGCACTCGGGTAAGTCCTATACGGCATGCTCCCTCGGAATCCCCCAGGGCTTGACCGCAGCAAGGGTACTTGGTTGTAGCGGCGCGATGTAGTAAGCTTACCCACCTGCCTCTTTAGCTCAGTTGGCCAGAGCACGTGATTTGTAATCTCGGGGTCGTTG
>Ga0074193_1000375_pt1 | contig 78317 bp, 56 predicted proteins | sample EPASupsiteHSE605_FD_64523 | JGI IMG/M metagenome (GOLD analysis project Ga0074193, IMG submission 64523) | Bioremediated contaminated groundwater from EPA Superfund site, New Mexico - Sample HSE6-05 | ecosystem: Environmental > Aquatic > Deep subsurface > Groundwater > Contaminated ... | reverse complement strand
CAATCATTTCGGGGATATTAATGTAAATTGGAGATCCTTGTTCATCATAACCAATTGGAAACATTTGGGATAATTCTTGAACTGAACGACTATAGATAAGGAAATTGAATGGAACATTGCCATATATCGTGTCTGGAATAATTGAATTGACATCAAATGATTTCACAAATCCTTCAAATGCTGTGAATGTTGATTCAATTTGAGGTTTGATTTGAGCTCCATATGATGAGTCAAGATACTCAGCAGCACTTTTGAATGCATATTGATATATATATGAAACTTTATAATTATAAACAAGAGAAGTGTATAGATTGAATGTTGTTGAGGTAACATCAGTCATCAATGATAATGAACGTCCATCCTCAATCTTGCCAGATATTCCTCTCCATTTATAGCTGTTGATTGAATAACTATCGACACTTAAACAACTCCAATTCATCATTATAAATCTTTCATAAGCTTCAACAAACTCAGGATATGTAACACTGTCTCGATATAATCCATAGTAATCAAGAACACCTGGTAAAGAAATCAAAATGGATGGACCTTCATTGCCATTCTTCTTATCTGATAAGAAGATCTTTCCAAGATTATAGTTATAATAACCAGGATATGATAAACCTGTAATAACATTCTTCTTCAAAAAGTCTCCAAAATTACTGTTTGGAACAAAGACTATAACTAATCCACTTGTCGAAATAATCTCACCACTTGAAATCCCATTACCAATGACAACTTTGGCATTCTCAAATGAATCGGTATATAGACGAAATTCTCCTATTTGTAATGGATTGATGAATTTATAATTGAATGTAATTCCCTTTGTATTAATATATGCACGAGGTTCAAGACTGAGGGGATCTGTTTCATTAAAATCAATAGATGAAAGTCGATGACCAACAAATTCTCCATCAATGAATGTCACCTTCTTGCAATTTTCAGGGATCTTTGATAAGAAAAATGTAATATTAAGATTTGAACTATACCTACATTCAACATTAAGAACTGAACCTGGGGAGAGGATTACAAAATCAATGCCTTTTTCGGTAGTATCAGGTGTGATAGTAGTGATCAGAGCCTCAAAGTTGTCAAATAGAATCACTGTCCTTGTGTTGGCAGAATAGGAAATATGCTTCCCTTCTTCAATCTGCACTGTCTCTATTTTGCTAAGTCCTGTTAATGTATTTATAGTAACATCTGCAGCATTTAATAGTATGATAAGGAAACCAAACATCTGGAAAAATGATTTTTTTCTGAAATCAGATTCTGATAAAAAGTACCGTTGAAATGAACAAATATCAACAAAATCATTTCAAATTTTAAACTAGTTTTATCTTCTATTCAGAATATTGATAAAAAATGGAGGGTGGGATAGATCAAATATGGGTTCCCAAATAAGATATCGGAACGATCATGTTACTTTAATCCTATCAATCAATATTAAATAATTCTTTGTTTTCTTTGTTAATCTTTGAGGATTATCTTTATATTGAGTTTAAGAATAGCAAACTGTATTCTGTTGCTATTGTTTGATAATTTGGAAAAGAATTAAAGAACATTAAGCTTTGGATTCAAATTGACTTGTTACTTTTTCATGGATTTGATTGTTTCATTTTGATTGGTTGATATAAAGCCCCATAATACATTTTAACCAAATTTTGGCAATAAATGAACTCATATGAGTTCAATTTGATTGAATTAGTTGAGTATCTTGAAATGTATTTGATGTCATATGCAATCCAATGATCTTTTGTATCATATACTCAATGTTTCTCACTTCAAACCATAAGATGTCAAGATATTCAAGAACAAGGAGAATGAAAGAAAAAAATTCTCAACAGGGCATGTTTCTGATCAATTAAATTTTACTCCAAATATTACTTTTAAGAACATAAAATAGTGTCACAATCCCATGAGGGATTTGAGTAGTTTTTCTAAATTTATCAATTAATTGATATTTCTCATATCCCTAAAATGGAAAAAGCTTTGCTAGAAGAATGTACTCCGGATGTATATAATTCTATAATTTGTTCCTTATGATCCATTCTCTGCCAAAGATAACCATAGAAATTGATTGAATCATTGAAAAATAAATATAATGTTGTCACTTCATTATTTTTATAATATGCTCCAATGATGTTTTAAAAATGAGATAGGAACAAAAATTACGGAAAAAAGACATCTTGGGGGCTTTCTTTTGAATCAGACAATATTTTTAGAATCACAATCATCGAAAAAATTAGCCTTCGGCTGGATTTTTCGTTATTGTTGTACTCATTGTTAGATGTGTTTTGTTCTTCTGTTAATTTTTGATGGTCATTTCCTTTGTCCCTGTAGCTAGTATTTCCATTTCTCTCAACTGGTTGATTCATCTCCAAATTTGTATACATAAAGTATGATCTACGTGTACTTGATTCATAGATGAGTCATAAGCATTTTCCAAAAAAAAAATAAGCCATCGGCGGGACTCGAACCCGCAACCCCAAGATTAAGAGTCTTATGCTCTATCCGATTGAGCTACGAAGGCTGACATTTTTTAACAAATAGAAGATTTTATAATTACTATAATTAACTAATCCAAACAATTCAAATTAGAATTGGAGATTTTGGTTTTTTGTATGAAATGAGAATATGGATTAAAATCAAATTATATACTTTAATAATTTTCTATTTTCTCAAATGTCAATTAAAGAGAGTGTTTTTAGTTATGAACACATTAAAGAAATCAGCTTGGGGAATGCCAAAATATCAAAGATTTTTTTTAAATCCAGTATTGTTATTTTAGTTCAGAATTCCAGCCTTATTTCTGCAATCAATGTTCATAATCGAAAAATCATCACACTAACCAGGAATAATACATCAAATTTGAGTGAAATATTTTGTTCAGATATAAATACGGATAGATCTCATTTTGTTACTGGTTTGATTAATGGTGAGATATTATTATGGTCTTTTAACTCTAAAACTGTCGATCAAGTTGGAAAAATATCCGATCCAATAGTTCATATATCATTTTTATCTAATTCTTTATCTGCTTTGTGTGACGATGTTTTTGGTAATGTATACCAGATACAGTTTAATCAAGGAATGTTTCGTAACAAAATAACTATCACCCAAATGTACCGTTTTGAACAAGAACTTACTGCTTTTAGTGTGAAAGGCGACTTTTTGTATACTTCTAATCAATTTGGTACTTCAGTTTTTAGTATTGGTAGCACTCTAACATGTGTGTGGTCAGATAGTATAGTGTCAAGAGGATTTTCTTTCTTTACTGCGAATAAAGATACTTTTATAGCAAGAATTGCTGATCATGAGGTTTTGCTATCAGATTCAAAAGGGTTAATCATTAAATCATATAAGTTTAGTCAGACACCTTCATCAATCTCAATTGTTGGCCATGACTCCATACTTGCGATGTTCAACGGATTATGTATGTTAACAATAGGGGACAAACTATTCAGTTTTGATACCCCAAATGGAATTGCTGATATTTATGGAGATAGTATATTCATTTATAACAATGGCTTACATCGAGTTTGGATTGTTCCTTTATCTGAGAGAATAAGAAAATTATGCCAAGATAAGAATTATGAAGCAGCTTTGATGCAGATTAGTTCTTTTAAAGATGTTGAAGATCTGAATAGTATAATTCAATCTTACTACGACTCTCTCTCTTTTAAAATTGATTTCTTTATTGGAATTGTTGAGAAATTTGGATTTTTTACCTATCTCTTTAATTTACCACCATCTCCTAAGAAATATAGTATATATGATTCTATTCTCTCCAAAACAGACATATTTTGGCCTTTTACTTTTGGTTTCATAAAAGAAATTTTTGAAATTTTCCCTAAAGATCAGCGTATTCCTCCATTTTTCAACAACGTGAACATACGATTTGATTGGATAGAATTTTTAATTGGGAAATTTTTGGAACAAGGTTTTTTCAAAATGGCCGAAAAAGTCTCTTATGAATATTGTGGAGATATTTATATGACTTTAAGTATATTACATTATATAGAAGATTTTTCAAGGATTTATGAGATAATGAATAATGTTTTATTAGTTGGTTCCAATCTGAGAGAACAAGAGAGTATAATTCAGTTTATCATCAATACGAATCCATATGATTTAGTACTGTATGATATGTCTAATTTCGATAAAATATTTACTTTTGTAATATCTGGGCTTAGAATATCTGAAGAGATCATGTCTCGATTAGTGGAGCAATTCTCTATTTTTTTGCCCCCTCATTCTCTTATATGGCAATTTATTGCACCCATAATGAACCGAAAAAAGATTAATAGTTCAGCTGTTCGGAATGTTATTGATTTTTTGATTAATGGACCAAATGAACTATTTGAATTCAAATTGTCATTATTTAAAGTTCTTTCAGAAATCCCTTCATCAAATCTTAAAGAACTTCTTCAAATAGCAAGATATCTTAAGTCTTATGAACAGGAAATGTCAATTTGCAAAGCAACACATGATGTTGATGAATTTATTAATTGTATTATTGCTAATGGAGTCCAGAGTTACTATAATGAAATATTATCAATCACCAGGTCTCAAAATGAATTAAAAGATGCGTTATTAAGATATGGTTATCATCTATTAGCCATAAACCCTGAGGAGTATTGTAAGCTGATGGTCTCTTTTTCAGACATCACATTATTTCAGAAATCTTTTAATTTGTTTTCTAAGAAATCCGAGTATTTATGGCATCTCTTAGTTAATTCATTTCAATACCCTCTTATTATTAATGAATGTTCAGAAAAAGAAGCTTTTCAATATATTAGTTTTATGTGTTTATATCGACCACACAGGGTATACCAATCACTCATTGAACTTGGTAACTTGCCACTTGACAAGGTTTTAATATTGTGCAAAGAACGAGGTATTGTTGATTCATATTTATATATTTGCAGAATTACTCATGATTTGGAAAAAGCAATAAGTTTCGGCACAAAAGCTCTTCAAGCAGCTCTAATGGATGGTGATGCTTCATCAATTGTTCAACAAATCGTTTTATTTTTAGATTTTTCTCGAGAAGAGCAAGAAATTAAAAAGTTTTGGATGGTTTTTTTCGAGTCTTTCCAATTACCATTATATGCACATACAAGAAATCCACAAAAATTAGAAATTATCATTGGACACTTCTCTAAGTTTATGGAGTCCATGATCCAAGTTGTTGATGCTGGAGAAATCTCCCAATCATTTGTTCATTCATTTTCATTTTTAACATTTAGAATAGCAAATCCCATTATATTGCATTTTTTCAAGTCAATTCGAGAAAAAACACAATTCACTAATACATATTCCGAGATATTAAACCATGAAATTGTTGAATCGGAAATAGACTATTTTAAGAGGAAGAATCTTGCAGTTGTTTATAAAGGAGAGTGTTGCGCGAAGTGTTCTCGGCAATTTTCTTCTTCTGATTTTATTGCTTCAAATTGTGGACATGTTTTTCATGTAGATTGTGCTCAAGATTTTTGGTGTCCAATATGCCAGATCAAAATTTCCAAAATTGATACATCATCTTGTTTGAAAGGTATTGATTATTTTGAACAACTCGATTATATGGAAAAATCATTGACCAAATCAAAAATAGTCGAGAAGACAACAAATAAGAGCTCACTTTGTGGATCAAATCAACTAACCAAACCAAAAATCGGAAAAGAGATTATTGTCACCTTGTAGATATTTTAATCATATTTCATTAAGGGATTTTGCTAATTCAGCAACATATTTATATGTTTGCTTCTGAAGATCAATTAACGAATCTTTATTACATCCAGCAGGAGTAGCAACAAGAATCCTATATACACATGTTTGTGGTTCATCAAAACCTAAAAATCTATCTTCGTTCCAACATTGCATATTCACTTCTGCTTTTCTGTTATTTTGGGTAACATAACAATGATCGCCATTCTCATATATCATTGTATTGTTTTCCAGTCTTACAAATTTTCCCAAAGTATTGTACTGGTCTTTAACTTCATCTAATAAAGAAACTTTATAAGGTGTTTTTGATATTTCTGTTTTGTATAATGGTAACAAGGGTACATATGAAACCCCTTTTGAATACAAATTCGCCAAAGCAGAATAATAGTCTTTGTGCGATTTTCCATACTCTTCAATATCACTGAGAATTGCATCAATAATAGTCACTCCAAAAGGTTTCCTGTTATCAATCTTTCCAAATGTCGAGACAAAAAGTTTGAAGACCATTTGCTCGAATCGATTTAAAGGCTTTTCATGTCTGGACCGATGATTATCCTTCTTCTTTTGGATATACACTTTAAGAAACCGCAATAATGTATCAAAAAACATGCTATTCCCCTTCTTATTAGCTTTTTTCATCAAAGATTCTCCTTTGGCAACCAATTTTTCCTGAAGTTGAATCCCTTTAAGTATTGAGGGTGTCAATTTATCTACTATTTTCATTTTCTCAACTTCAAAAGCCAAACATGTATTAGAACAGTTACTATGTTTGTTATACCATTCATCAGATCCATCACAACAGTCACATATTCCATCCCCAACACTCCATTTTGGAATCTCCGAGCTAATATAGCCAGAGTTATTACAATAAAAGGTTCCATTAGGAAATGAATCAGTGCCAGGTTCATCGGATCCGTCATCACAGTCAACAAAGTTATCATTAATTTTTTCAATTCCGACAACTTTCTTTCCATCAAAGCATGTAAACGTATTTGAAACCAAATCAATGTTTTTACGATATATTTCCCAGGTGGAAGGGTGAGACCCAATAGGAGGCAGAGTTATGGAAAGAAGTGCAATTAGCATTAAACAAAAATCTTTACAAATCTACCCGGACCCGCATTTGGTGATTTCCTGGCTTTCTGATGGATGTATTTGCATTGGTGTTTCAACAGTATCTAATAGGGGTGAAAGTTTCGATGGCAATATGCAGTGACTTGATCTTTTCTTAGTAAAAGTTTTTGCATGAGGCTTGTGCATCATACAAAGAATAGAATTCCTCTGTAAATCTGCAGCAATCGAGCTAAGAGCGATTGTTTTCGAAGGGTGATTGATTGTTGCGACCGAAGTTAATACAGTGAGTGCTTTTGATCTTTCAATTTGTTCTATTGTTGGCAACGAGAATGATTGTAATGTTTCGTCTTCTTTGACATAAAGGAGCCCACATCTATTACCTTGAGCATCTTGATAATTAGAACACGAGAACACAGTATACACCGAATCGCCTCCAAAGCGTTCAATCCCAAGTGGAACACACTGATGAGCCCTAATAATATGTTTCAAGTGGAATGATTTAAGAAACCCCTCCACTGCTTTTGTACCATATGTCATCCCATTCCCCCTTGATGATCTGAAAAAGTCTTTGCAGTCTTTGGAAGGATCGGACCATACCAAATCGCATGCAATACTGTTGTCATATGTTGTTAAGGGGCGTTTCATCCTTTGAAGTTGCCTAATTCCTGTTATTTGAGGAGAAATACCTCCATGAACCGCGAAAATTGACTCACCAACTATTGCAGTTAATGGCATCCAATCAAATGCCGAATTGAATGCTTCATATGCATCTTCTCTCTTATAGAGGGACATAATTTCTTCTTTGAAACCATATGTCTCGTTTACTCTCGCGAATTCATGGTTTCCACGCAACATAACAACCTGATTGGGATACAAAACAACGAGAGCAAATAGTAACATTACTATTTCAACAGAATACTGGCCTCTATCGACATAGTCACCAAGAAATAAAAACCTGTTTCTTGGAGGCAGCCCCGACATGATGAGTATCCTGAGCAAATCAAAAATGTTTCCATGCAAATCACCAACAATATACACAGGAGCCTGAACCAGAACTAGTGACTCAGATGTTTTAAACTGAAGTTTGGCTCGTTCACACATTTCTATACAACTTTGTTCATCAAATGTAGGAATGGGAACACTCACCCCTATCTCCCCTATTTGATCAGAGTTCAACTTAAATATATCAGAAAAAGAATACAATATCTTTTTGGATATGCTGGGTATCTGCACTGAATCCTCCATATTTGATTATACATTTCAGAGAGATTATTTGACTGGTCTTAAAAAGTGGGAAATATTCTTCTCAAAAGTCCCGTTCTCAAATCAGGTTAAAAACAAGAGCCTTGTGCTAATAATGTGTTTAATATGTATTTTGATCATTATTATTGGTTTCAAAATGGTTTTTATGTATTATCCCAAAGCGGTTTTTTTAATGAAGGAAATTGGGGATGAGTCATTTTTGAAGGAAATTGAGGGTCGCCATCCATCAATTGTATGGATTTTGATGTTTTTTGTTGCGAATTCGAAAGCTTCAGATTCTATATTGCAAAGGTTCAAAAAAGCTTCAGATATTTCCAATGGGATGGTGCAACTCGGGATTATTAATGTTAGTCGCTATCCATCATTTGAAAAAAGGTATAATATAACCAAATATCCTTATTTTCGAATATATTATGATGGTGGAGATGTTCAGTTTTCTGGTCCTTTTAAACCTGATGGATTTATCAGTGCAGCAGCGTCACACATAATGGATTACACGCAAAAGGCCACTATTTTATGGAAGAACCAGTCAAAATCACATCCATGTGCAATTTTTTTCACCAATGGAAAAGTTCCACATTATTGGAAGGCAATTTCTGCTCATTATGCTAGATTCCCAATACGTATTGGTGTTAGTGATGACAAAGATGTTTTTGAAACTTTTAGTGTTTCCGAATACCCTGCAATTGTGTTCGCAAATGAAGGAAATGTTAGTTTTTATGAAGGAGAATACGATTTTGTATCGCTCAAGAACGCCATTGATAGATTTTTCCCTAATCGAATAGGAAATCTGTACATTTCAAATGAAGGGTATATATACCACCAGATATCTTCGTTTTCTCAACTATGTACATCAAAGAAGAATTGTATCATTTTCATTTCTAAGGAGATTACCAAAGAGATTGATGATCTTCGAAGTAATTTAATCAAGGACAAATTTATAACTTTATACGCAAATGAACAAATGCCATATAATTTTATGAATCAAACCGAAGGAGTTTGGATTTATTGTCCCAGAAAGGAAGGGTTTATCTATGTATCTGATCATAAAGACATAGGAATTATGTTAGATAGAATTCGTGATGGCGGAGCACCTTGGCAAAAGAAGAATTTTCTTTTAGGGATACCTGAAGAGAATGTACCTGAGAAAAAGGTAAACAAGAAGAAACAGAAGAACAAGAAGGATAAAGGAGAAAAGGACTTGTAAACGATTAGTAAAATAAATGAACAGATTTTCTGATATTAAAGTTACCTTAAATAGGATTTCTCTGAACAAAGTCACGGCATTTTTTAGTTTTTTCTCTTTCATTTTTTGTGTTTATATGATTTCTCTCTTTGGAATGACATTTGACAAATTTTTCCCATCATTAAGCTTTTTACCAGCAATATATTGTGTTACCATTTTATCATTTGCAATTTTAGCGATATTATCCATTGTTTTTCTGTATTTGAACTATTTTCCAGCAAAGAAAGGCTTTTTTATCGCAAATGCCTCAGTATCTCTTGTGTTTACTTCAGTTTTTTGTCTGATTTACTTTTTAAAGTATGGAAAAGGTAGAGATAGAGATAATTTTATAGTCCCTTTTTATGATTATATATACAAATACCCCGAATCTGAAGAAGTCATTTTTATACTGAACAAACTCAAGTTTAGGGAATTATTCCAAAGAGAAAAGCTACAGGCATTACAAGATTATTTAGGAAATCGAACATCAACTGCTAGCCGTATCACATTGCTATTGAGCACAATATGGGCTATAATTACAGCATATCAACTATTAGAATTCAATACATCGGACTCTGCTGAAGTGTATCAAATTGATATGCCAGTTGATAATGATATGTAGATTCATCAATATCATGATCAATTTGTATATCAATGTAACAAAGCCAAAAGCATTGCAATTACTAGTGATAATCAATTATAAATACCTCTTTTACTCATGATCAATCAACAAATCAATATCTCAAATGAAATGAAGATTGGGAACATATACATATCACTCTTTCTTATTAATAAATCACTTGATAACATCCCCATTTCACATTCAAAATCGTATGTCCTTCCAGCATTCTTTTTTTTAATTTCTTCTAATGATCTCTGTATGAGAGGTATATCAGCATTACAATGAAGAGAATCGAAGAATTGTAATTGATAAGTGATTTTATTAGTGAATGAATTATTATTTGATGTTGATACTGCTGTTGAAGTAGAGAATGATGATAATAAATGAATGAGAAATTTCTAGAGATCCTTCATAAATGCAGAAAAGAGTGTCTTGATTCATGTTGTGGATAATGTTGGAATAACATTTTATCCCAAACTCGAAATGAATTATAATTCGTAAAACTCATTATTCTTTGTGAATTCTATTCGAATTATCATTTTTTTCACTTACCATCCAGAATTCTGGCCAAAAGAATAAAAGTGACAAATGCTTCTGTTTTTCTCTCTTGTTTCATACAAAGTAACAAACGCAAATATTAAAGGGCTTAAGTCATCTTTATCGAAAACGGATTATTCTGTTGTTCTTTTCTATTCGAATAAGTTTTCATCAGCTAAAAGGCTCCTTAATATGATGAATGTAATTTCCAATAAATTTGAAGGCAAAGTGAACATAATTACTGCAGATATTGATGTTATGCCTGATTTAAAGTCCCAATATGGTGTGAATAAGGTTTCTAAAATTGGAATTTTTTACAAAAGTGATTTCCGTATGTTTTTTACTGGAGAATACACTGCTCCAGTTATTATTGATTTTATTGAATCTCTTTATAAAACCCAATTGCGCTATATCAATGATAGTTTTGATTTATTCGAGTTTCAAGAACTTCGTCCTGCAAATTTAGTTATTACACAATCTGAATTCGAAGAGAAAGGCCACCAATTAGCTCTATCATTCTCAAATCTTATGCACATAGGTATAGTTTGTGATTCGAATCTTGTTAGAGAGCTAAACTTGGCGCCATTTACAGTTACAAGGCCTATGGATTTTTTCCAGAAAGAACTGACAACTTATGATGTCTCGAAGTTCCAATTGTTCGCAACATCCCCTTATGAACGTATTGCATTCCAGGATCATCTCACCGCATCATCAAAAGAGAAGACATTATGTATTTTGCTTGATGAAGAGAATCCACTTCATGTATACAAAATGTCAACTATTTTCCGCGAATCTGAAAAGATATTGGCTTCTAATTACGGATTCCAATACTGCGATTTCTTCAATTGCCCTCAATTCGTTCGTCAAATCGGAATAGCAAGGTTCACTAACCCTATATACTTTATTCATGGAAGAGTCAGAATGAGCAACGGTTTCGATATATACCAACAGCCTCTTCAATCACCAAAACACGTTATCGATTGGATCAAATTTATTGCCCTCGGAATTTCTCCACCAAAATCTCCTAATTCACTAGATATCCCTCGCTTATATGCCGATGAATTCATTCCTGTGGCTCTGAATCCCAAACTCGATGTAGCACTGTTTGTTGCAACCCCTGGACAGAAAGACTATAAACTTGCCAGACAAAATGTGATTCATCTAATACAAATATTCGATGGAATTGATACAGTTCGTTTCTACGAGTTCGACCCCCAAACAGAACATGTTCAGGGTTTACAAATCCCAAAATCTGACAATCCCCAGTTATCAATTTGGCCTGCCTCAGAAATTCCTAGTGGGTCAGTTTTTGCGGCAAATTACCCTTTAGAGGTAATTGTTGAAAACTTTTTGAAGGTCGTCAAATCCAAAATCCACCAATCCACCTTAAAGGTAATTGGAGAAAGGCTGAAAGCAATCCAGTCATCATAAATACCAAAATGTTGATATTATTTTACAAACGGTTTTTCTGAATCACATAAATAATGTCGGTCCAAAATGGCGTCCAATTATTCCGCGTAGTCTGCGAAAAGATATCTAAAGGAGAATTAAGTGTCGAAGAAGCGCTTGCAGAAATCAAAGATATTGATTTCTTGCAATTTTCCATTGATGACATAAAATTGGTGCAGGATGCCAAATGGCTTCCAGATAAAGAAACAGTCAGCATTTTGAGATCATGGATGAGGCACCAAGACCAGGTTTTATTGGAAATGAGAGCCTACTTAGTTTTAACACCTTCAATTGGAAAGGACAGATTAATTGAATTCATTGAATCGATCAAAACACCTTCTTTGAAAACTAATATGGGTATCCAAAATATTTTCTATACAATTGCAACTGCTGGAGGTACCAGGAGCTTCATTAACCCTGCTGAATATGGATTGGTCACTGTTGATGCCATTCCCAAGATTTCTGATGCCAAAAAATTGTTTTCTCTATTTTCTCAAGATCCTAATGACTTTTTATCAACTTCTCCCCAGCAAAATACCAGCTTCACTGTTGGTCTCCCACCATTTTTGAAGGTTCAAGTCGAATCGTACACTCTTGGTACTCCAGCTCAACCAGGAAACAAGAAAGGCGGTCTTCAAGGATGGCTTCTCCAAGGATCAAATGATCCCAACGTATTCACTAAGACTATTGATCAGGTTAATGGTGATAAACAACTCGAAGATGAAAAGAAGTTGGCCACATATAGTGTCAGCAATCCAAATGCGGGATTCTTTAGGTACATTCGCTTAACAAGTACATCTCAAAACCATCTAGGAAACCTTCAGATTATTGCAAGAGGATTTGATGTGTCTGGTCTTTTAATCATTGCTAAAGAGTAAGTCATTTATTTGTTTTCATGTTAAAGTATCCACTTCAAAAACCAGTAACTTTAGATACCCTTGATTGTTTTCTCCTCTTGATACTTACAGTTATTTCTATTGGATCTAGAATGTGGAGAATAGATCACCCGGATGAAGTTGTATTTGATGAAGTGTATTTTGGTAATTTTTCTAATTATTATTTAAAAGGGATATATTTTTATGACATACATCCACCATTTGGCAAATTAGTTATGTATGTAATGGCAATGCTCTCAGAATATGACGGATCAATTCAATTTGAAGGACGTCCTTCCCCAAAGCATGACGATTCCCAATATATCATATTAAGATTAACTCCCGCGTTTTATGGTGGTTTGTGTGCTCCTCTTCTTTATTTTGCTTCACGCTTTTCTTCATTCAGCCATACTGCATCCTTCATGGCAGGCTTTTTCTCGATATGTGATACATCTCTGCTTACAGAGCAGAGATTTATCTTAAGTGATGGAATGTTGCACTTCTTTTCCTGTTTATTTCTTGCCATTTTTTCATATTCGATGCAGAAGCGTCCATATACCAAAGAGTGGGTTCTCTGGACAGTAATATCTGGAATATCCCTTGGAGCGTGCTGTTCTTGTAAAAATACAGCATGGGGACTTGCTGTATTTGCTGTTGGAATACATTTTATTCAAGTATTGCAAATCCATAAGAAATTTGATGATCTATTAATGACTGACATTGTATGGAGGGGATTATATCTTGCCATTCCAAGTTTAGTTGTATTTTTTGGAAGCTTTGCAGCTCATTTCATTCTCTTGCCTTATCATGGTCCAGGGGTGGGATTCATGTCAGATGCAAATAGAAAACATTTTATAAATCCACAACATAATAATTCTCAAATTCTGGCCAAGAGGATCATGTCGCCATCACTATTAAGCAGAATCATATCTCTTTTTATAGATATGCATATGGGAAATATGGGTCTTACACAGTTTCATCCATCCGAATCACGTCCTCATAATTGGCCTTTGCTCACAGGAAGATGGGTTGACTTTTGGAATGGACATGGGGCCGAAATTCACTGTCTTGGTAATGTCATTGTATATTACCTTGCGTTTTTCAGCATTTTCCCTATTCTAGCTGCATACAAGAAACCAAACTGGGTATTAGGAATGAGATATGTTATTGGGTGGTCTTTGTCTTATTTTCCATTTTATCTCATCCCGAGGTCTATGTATCTTTACCACTATCTAATACCTTTGATGATAGGTTGCATAAATGTTGGTATATCATTAGATTTGTGGCTACCATCATACTGGAGAGGCTTTGTAGGATTGATACTAATGGCCGCATCATTGTATGGATTCTACTTATGGTCACCTATGTCTTATGGTTCTCTCCACCATGATAATTCATATACAATTTGGATCAAAAATTGGATGTACGGGGATGAGGTCTTCAGATCCAGATCCTTAAGCAGGTCGAAATAAATTTGACACTTGAATGGAATCAAAGACTCTTAAAGTTGTGTTTGTTGGAGACAGCCATGTTGGAAAGACATCTATTATACACAAGATGGCTGTATCTGACAATTTTGATATTGATACTATTAAAAATACGATCGGTTCTGCTACCTATCAAATAATTCGTGAATACGAGAATAAGAACCATATAATTGAAATCTGGGACACCGCAGGACAAGAAATATATCAGTCTATGGTACCTTCATATTCGAAAAATTCTGTTTTGGCTCTGATTGTTTTTGATCTTACCAAAGATATAACTTTTGCTAATGTTGAAAGTTGGGCCAATATGTTAAAGAATGCTTCTGGTTTAAACAGATTTATTATTGTTGGGAATAAATGTGATTTGGAGAATAAAACTGTAAAAATCGAAGATGTTCAAGAGCTCTGTCAATCATTATCATGCGAATTTATCTTTGTTTCTGCCAAAAATGGACAAGGAATTGATATTTTGACAAATATGATATCCCATTTGGCATTCCAGTCATTAATAAATAATGAGACAGAAGTAATTTCATCTAAGACTTTGAATTTAAAGGATACCCAACAAACCCAAAACAAGTGTTGTTGGTTTTAAATAAATCGAAAGAAACTTTAATCTAAACAGATTCTAATTCTTAAAATGATGAAGAAAAGAATCAAGTCCATCCGCTTGTTCTTTTTCAGGTTCCCATTGTGGTGGAGGGCTTTCAGCTTTCGCAGGAATCGGTCTTGGGGGAGAAGGAGGAACTGTGGGTGGATACCCCATTGTTGGAGGAGTAAAGCTCTCATCTGGAGGCCTACCTATTATTTGGGAAGGGAAGGGAGGTGGATAATGAACAGGCGATTGAGTGGATTGCAAATCAAGCTGTGTGTGCGTAACAAAGCTTGGAGGAGTAGCATAGGCGAACTTATTTGGGACATTCCCGAAAAGTAATCCTGATGACATTGAAACAGGTGTCCTCCTTGCAAGAGATAGGAAATTTGATGTATTGGGCCGATCTTTTGTGATTTGCCTGTAGTGATATCTGCATTGCACATCAGACCTATTACCCAAAAAGGAAGCAATTTTTGTCCAAGCTTTCTCACCATACACATGAACCAGTTGTATTAAATGCGCATCTTCTTCAGGAGACCAATGCTTTTTGCATATCCTTGGATTTAAACCTCTGGCCCATCTCTGTGAGCATTGAGCCCTGGTTCTATTATTCCCGACAAATGTAGCAACTTGTGACCAGTTATCAAGCCCGAATTTATATATCCCTCCAACAAGCCGTTGATCCTCATAGCTGCTCCATGTTCGCGTTTTTTTCCTGTTATGTTCATCCATTGATTCAGGATCCCCGTCAGTAGATGGAATAGGATCATCCTTCAGGTTGGCAATATCTTTTACATGAATAAGAGGATCATTCCTACCTAGAATCGATAAAAACATCTGGTTGCAATAATCAAAATTCCTTGAATCGTTTAAATACGATTCTAGTGTATGGGCAAGTTGATCATACGTTTGGGTATCAATGGTGGGATAAAGACCCTCTACATAAGAGAGTCCGACCTCAACAAGAACCGCTATACCCAGTTTCTCTTCAGTCATTTCCGGATCTGATGTAAACTGACAATATTGATAACAATTTTTGAATTTCAAGCGATTATTTCGGTTTTTTATTTGTCCTTTCAATTTTTATTATTATTTCAATCAAGTTGTTCAATTTCTTGGGATGTTATAAAAACTTCATCATCTGGAATTAATTCGGGGTGTTCATCTATGCTACCACCTGATTTTAGGAGCGCTTCTCTTTGAATTCTTTTGAATTCCTCCATGTTCCTCATATGTTTTTCATCGGCTTCACGCTTTATATTTTCCCTCTCAATTTTTTCTCCTTGTTTTCCGCCCTGAGCCCAGGCATTTGCGAGTCTTCGATCATTTTCTTCGATAGGTGCATCATCAAGATAGCGCAAATCATTGTTTTGGATAATCATTTTCCTTCGGTAATTCTCCATTTTTCTAGGGAGTTGGTTTCCTTCGAGTCGCAGTACTCTAAGCTGAGGGAGGGCTGAGAATAGTACACAAACATCTTCATTCTCAATCTTGTTATGGGAAAGGTTGAGTATACTTAGTGATTGAAGTTCAACTAAGCCTTTGAGATCATCATAGGAGGATAATCGATTGTGATCAATCTCCAAAGTATTCAATTCCTTGCATCCGGACAAGTTTTCGATTTTCAAAATATAATTAGAAGATAATACAAGGGTTTTAAGAGATGTAAGTTCCTCAAGACCTTCAATTTTCTCAATTATATTATTTTGGAGATACAAACATGTTAGATTCTTCAGTGCTGATATGTTCTCAATTCTATTAATTGCATTATTATTCAACCAAAGAGCTTTAACATTGATATACGGTTCTAATAATTGTATCTTTCCAATCCCTAAATAATGCAAATATAAAACATCATTCAACTCTGGTGTAGTGTATCCACTGTGTTTTTTGAGCGATTGCTTTAATATTTTGTGCGTTATTGCATTCCCAGTATCCTCTTCTTCTTCGAACATAATAATAACGAGAATATTAATGATCAAAGAAGAGCAATCAGCGTAATCATGAAGAAATGATATTTATTTATCATGAATACAGACACAAATAAGACTAAGGATATTTCTTACAAAATTGTTATTCCGGAAGATTCATCAACAGTGGGGGATCTTGTCCTGGATGATAATCAGATTAAAACGAGAGAAGGCGGGTTTTGTGGCGAAGCATTAATAATTTGGCTTGTAGCTGTTTGGGGCGAAGAAACATCATATCTTGGTAAGGTAGATTGGTCTTCAAACATTTTTACATGTGAATTGACCGAAGTTCAATCAGATAATCAGCCTAATCACATATCTACCAGCGAAGTGAGTGTGAAGAAATATGAACACAAATCAATTGTTAGAGATTTTTGCGCAGCTGTCCCATTGGTCGTCAATCTTCTTCAGCATCCGGCAAAAAACTCGAAACTTACAGTTTGGAAAGATGATTTCAGTACCATCGTTACATCAAAGTCGATTTCGATTACATTACCAATCGCATTTATGACATCTTTTAAAGCTGAGACAGATCACCTTTCGATATCAATCGATTTTTCGGGTTCAGCGATTGAGGTTGATAATTTCGAGCTTCATTTTGCGCCAATGATTAGTAACACGCTTTCTGAATACGAACAGGCGTTTGCTCTGAGAAAAGTTCCAAACAACAGCAGCTATATTCTATCCATGGCATCAAGTGAGTCTATCAGACTTCTCGGTAACCTTCAGCTAGCTCTGTCAGTTAATTGGAACAGATTCTCTATGATCTCTCACTTTCTGATTGCTTCTCCACTCCCACCATCACAGGTAGGATTGGTATGGATTGTGCCAAACCTTGAAAAACTTAAACAAGCTCCACTTGCGGTAGAGATCACAAACATATCCCAATCAGAATTGGATTTATCAATTGAGTTAACAGATAGACCTCTGATCCCACTCCTTAAAACTATCTCTGTCGAAAAACTTCAGCCTAACGAAAGAAGAATAATCGATGTTCCTTGCGTCCCTTGCGTTACCGGGCTTCATGAACTCGGTTACTCTATAAAAATAGCAAACCATGTTTACAGGCCACTTTTCAAAACCCTAATAAACATCAAGTAAATCAAGGCAACTTTTTCAAAACCCATACAGAAATATTCTATCAATTTTTCGTAAATTTTTTTTTTCTGAGACGATTGTCAAAAAGTTTACATTGTGATGAAGACTAAAAGTGGGAAGATTCGCTTGCCTGAGGTGCTAGGGGACTATAAAAACATCAGTAAACACGGCAGCGGATCATATGCTAGAGTTTATTCAGGTTGTCACAAGGATACGAATATGTCTGTTGCGATTAAAGTTTCGAGTTTGGAAGACGACGAACAAGCCAAATATATCACAGAAAAAGAGATTGAAATCATGAGGCTGCTCGATCACCCGTTTATTGCACCGATTTATGACGTTATCGATTATATGGGATCTCAATGCATTGTAATGGAGTATGTTGATGGTGTTAACCTTCGTGACTATGTAAATACATACCGTTGTATATCAGACTCTATGGTCAGAAGGATAATTTTGCAAATGGCTTCAATTTTGTTTTATCTCCATAATGAATTACACATAGTTCACAGAGATATCAAAGCCGAAAACATTTTACTAGATGATGTTTTAAATATTAGGCTTATTGACTTTGGTATGAGTAAGATTTTTGATAAAGGTTTGACCACTAAATGTGGATCACCAAATTACGTAGCGCCGGAAATTTTAAAGGGAGAAGAATACCAAGAACCTGTGGATATATGGAGTTTCGGGGTTTTATTATTTGCCATTAAGACATTGGAACTTCCGTTTGTTGAAAAGACCGATAATAAGTTGCGTGAACTCATAATTGACACAGAGCCGACTTACCCCAGTCATATAAATTCGGATCTACTGGATTTGATTAAAAAAATGCTTATTAAAGACCCAAAGCAGCGAATTACATTAAATGGTATTGTTAGTCACCCATTCATCACTACTAATGAGAAAAATGAAATTTGTAGATATGATTCAAGTTTTCTTGATGGAATGAGGCTGAAAGGGAATGGTTTTCAAATTATAACCAATCCAGATGTTATTAATCAACTGAGAAACTTTCATTTCAAGTTTGATGAATCTGAAATTGTTAATGGACTGATGAATAATTCTCTTGGAGGGATTGTATCTATATACAGGGGTTTTTTTAGAGAATTAATAACAAAACTTATGGCAAATACTGATGAAGAATTTCTAAAGCCCGAAAAAAGACCATTGTTTTTAAATAACGGCTTTGATTTATCTAAGGTGAAAGAAAAATCAAAACTAACTGATCCGAGTATTAAGCTTCATTGCCTTATGGATTGCACTGCCATTTCCAAATCATCACGAATCAGGAAAACTCCTTCCAAAGTTAAGAAACAGTATATAGGCAGTGTTATAAATACCGGCAAAACTCCAAATATTGTCATTCCATCCCTGCAAAATGCTCGATTTGAAGATCAATTCAATCCTAAAAAAGACAAAAGAATATGAGATATTAGGAATACTTTATTAGATCAGTCCGAATCCTTCAGTATGTTCTAGTGCAATCAAGAGTTTGTTTTTAAGATCTTCTTTTGTTTCATAATCAGGAAGAGAAAAGATATTGAAACATGTATGTGAAACAGGTAATTTTGTTGAGTCGCCTGTTCTTTGAATAATTAACTCTATGGTCGATAATCCCCCTGCTGGTGCTCTGTCAGTCCCAGTTGCGAATAGAAGGAATTTCCTTTTTTGTTCTTGAGAAAACTCTGAAAATACCTCCCAGAACCAAGCCACTACCTTTGAATCTTTTGAATATCCATCAACATATTTTGCATGATCTTTGAAAGATTCCCAATCAAACACCTCTTCGCCACTGACAATTATATCTAATTCGCTTGGTGATAGTGTTTCAAATATCCTATCATTACAAAGTTTCAAAAAACCCTTTTGAAATGATGAAAACTCTTTTTCAACTGATTGTACCAATGCCCATGATAAATATAAATCTATATATTTTTCTAAATTTTCATTTGTAACAGGAATACTAGAACCATTCTCAACAAGATTAGTTTCTTTAATCATCCCAAATATATCTTGAGTTACAGAAAATGTTAAACCAGCTTCCTCAACATTTAATCCAGCTTCCCTAAGAGAAAGCAAAGATTTCAAACCATTTGCCGCAGATTCATCAATCTCAGCCAAATCCTGCAAAGTTGGATTTGTGTTTCTGAGTCTTTTATATAAGAATAATGGAAATCTGATTGGAAGAGTAATAGAGTTATATATTGCCAGCCCAACTACAGTTCCCAGTACAGAGAAGTTAATTGATGGCTCAAATGATGATCTTCTAAACCAATAATACTTTGAATCAATTAAATCAAACATCCCATGATCAGGTGAAAACAATTCTCCAATCAACAAAAAGAAGAACTCCCTGGAAATTCCGCCTGCATCGACGCCCTGCTCCCCTTTGAATACAACAAGGAGCCTTTTCCCAAGCTCAGCAGCACTTGTTTTGGAAATAATTCTCACTGTATCATCAACCAAATTATTTCGATTAACCTCGAGGACAAAACTGATATCTCTTTGCGAAACCCTGTTGGTATTGAGTATTTGAGAATATAAAAGTTCTCTAGTAACTTGTGCTTGAATTTTTTCAAAGAAGGCCTTCAATAGTATATACTTGACATTGAGATTAATTGTAGAGAAGTGCTTAAACTGGAATAATTCCCTTACATCTTCTGATTGTTTCAAACTAAGAAAAACACGATCGGTAAATAAATCATTATAAAATGTTTTTGTTAAAACAGGTCTATCAGCATTGCTTGCTGATTGAGATAGAAGTCCAATAAACTGATTATACTCTGGAAAAGGTGTTGATACAAATGATCCTTGTATATTATTGAGCAAACTCAGGGTAAAATTGTACTGTATTATCATGTTAAACCTACAAATCAAATTAGGATATTTAGAAATTATTAAGAATAACTCATTTGAAATCATTGGATCTAATGTCAATACATGATTGATATACATTAGCATCATTTCTGATGGATCACATTTTAACTCTTGAAAATAAAAGCATAAAACAGCACACACCAGCAAACCCCTAATATGATGATAAGTCTTAGTGTTTTCTGATGACAAATGATGTTTTATCAATAACTCGAACGAACCCCTAAACCTTTGAAATACAGGCCTATTTTTTTGCATATATTCCATTATGGTAATTATTAAACCTTCGTCAAAAGGATTCCTCCAAAGCTTCAAATCGTTTTCGATAGAAAATAGATACATGATCGATTCGGGAGTATCAACAAGGGACTTAATACAATTTTCCAATTTTGTCATATCAGAAATATCGCCGCTTGTCGATAGTTTCTTCATCTCCAAATCAAAATCTCTAGCTGATTCCATAATTCTCGGGTTCAATATGTGTGGAAGCATACCCTTACAATATATACTCTTAAAAGTTCCCGATAAATCAAAAGCTAATTTTGCTGCTTGATTTTTCATATTTTCTTGAGTAAACTTGTGCTTAAACTGAGAGCAGGATTTGCAATTTTCATTATCACATAAAACACTATTGCAGCCTTCAGTAAATTGGAAGAATAAGGCATGTACGATTTCTTTCTTGCTTATAGACATTTATATGAGATAACCGCCAGCACTTTTCGGGATAAATGGCCAGGAAATCCCATCCTTGTAAAGTATTACCGTTAACATTGATTTTATCAGCAACGTTTCCATTTCAATTTTGTGAGTGTTTCTGGCAAATCCCTCTGAAAACATCATCATTGAAGTTGAAATAATCGCCTGTTCATAAAATTGATTTATTTAAATAACGGACTATTCATTTTATCAATGGGAAGTGGAAGTGGTTCTGGTTCTGGTTCAAAGCACTCTGAGCATCATTCTGAAAAGCACTCAGGTAGTGGTTCTGGTTCAAAGCACTCTGAGCATCATTCTGAAAAACACTCAGGTAGTGGGTCTGGTTCAAAGCACTCTGAGAAGAAGTCAAGCCATCATTCGGAGCATCATTCAGAGAAGCATTCAGAGAAGCATCACAGCGAACCAAAGCATAATGATCACAAAGAAGAGAAGAAGCCAGAAATCAAGAAGGATGATAAGAAGGCTCCAGCAAAGAGCGGTTGCTGCCTTTTATTATAAAAGCACATGATTTTATTTTACAAATGGTATTGGCCGTAGGTCATTATCTAAGCAGTAATTGCAAATGTCAACCTTAAGTTGTTCTTTCGTAATAACTATTGATTGGTTCAAGTTTCCTCTTGATAATGTGTCGAAAGGCCATATAGGATAAAGGCGGAACTGATTGAGAAGCTGATAAACAAGAGAAACATTCTTATCTGATGTTAAATCATTCGTAGTGAGTTGAGAATACAATGGTGAGACTTCTGACATGAAAAGCGCAATCGAAGGAGCCAGGGTTGAGTCACATGCTTGCTCCATTATCTTGGAAACACCATTGAGAAATGTACTATTCATATGCTTGAGAATTCTAAAAGGAACAAATGATAAGACTTTTGTTAATACATGAAAAGAAATAGAATATGATAGGGTGCTGTGTATATCAAGTGATAGTTGCACACATTTCTTTTTTGGGCTTTTTACAGAGTCTTTGGGTATGATAATATGTTCCTTTATAGATTTAATCAGACCATCTTTTGTCAGAGTTTTTGCAAGTGCCTCGCCACAAAATACATGCTTTAAATGAAATAAAACTAGCAACATATCAATACAGGCCATAGATAGCACAGGGTTTACAGGATCTTTTGATTCAGAAAAGGTCTGTATTAGCTTTTTTGATACATTACCTAGAATGGGAAACAATTGTCGAACAAAAGCATCAAGATAGATATTCTGTTTTGCTTTTGCGGGAGAAATACCGAAAAAATACTGTTCTCGGTTTTTTTTTGCTCTCCTCGCAATTTGTTCAAGACTTTTGTATGCCTGAGGAGTATCCTTGTATTGTAGAAACCAAAAATTGTTTAAATTGTCTAAAGAGGAAGAAACATTATGGGATAATGAAGAATCAATCATATAGGGTTCCATCCATTCCGAATCCATAGCTGTCAATAATTTCATCTGCAAAATACAAATAATAGTGAGAATATAATTGGTTTCTATATCCGTTTCACTCGAAATCAATATGTTATAATAGCTAAACAAAAGAGATACAATCACTTGGATTGGTAATTGTGTAATTGGAAGAGATATACCAATTAATAGTAATATTCCCTCCGGAAATGGCTTTTTAATCAACTTTTGGCATGCTAAAAACACATTGTATGAAGCTAAAACCCTCATTATTTCGGAAAACGTTTTTTCTTCTGTTCCCTCCCCTTTTATCATCTGAAGAATCATTGAAGGGGCATCTTTGGTCTTTTCCATGTTATTTATTAGCTGTTTGATTAAATTGAAATCGAATTTGGAATTACTAGTAATATTTGACCTCTGGAACACGCAAAATGGCGAGAGATAGTCCAAAACTCTCATATAAATGCTATGATCATATTCTTCCTTCTCTTCGACCAAAGGAATATTAATAATAATCTGTTCGAAATTTTGCTTCATATTATTTAAAAGTTGTTCTTCATTTAGAGCGCTGAATTTAGGTGAAATTAGCAAATATTTTAATGATTCTTCTTTTCGTTGAATTATGTGTTTCTGCTTTTTGCAGTAACTCAAGATATGTTGTTGATTCTAGTGTTTTTATGGTTGAAGGCTGCTTGTTTTCATCTCTTAGTACTACTTTATCAGGCTCAGTTGTATATGGAAAAGATGTATCTGGGTCATTAAACGTTGTCAATTGTATGTTTTATTGTTGCACATCTGTTATTTCGGGTGGTGCCATTTATTATGATTGCACAGGGAGTGGTAGCAGTTGTTTTAACAAGGTTTGTGGTAGGATGTGTTTTTTTAGCGGCGATTATATTTCAGGTAGCGAAAGAGGACATTTCGGATATATATTGACATCACAGTCTAAGAATAATAGTATTTTTTATTTATCAATTGTTGAATGTGCTCCTGAAATGAAGAATGGTGTTGGGTCCATTTGTTTGAGATACGGCAAACAAATTGTTAAAGATTCGAACTCATCGAATAACAAATGCTATTACTCGGGATCCTTTGAAAGCATACATGGAAATTCAACAATTTTTTCTAGATGTACATACGTAAATAATCATATAACTAGGTTCCATAATCTGTATTTCAATGGCGGGTTTAATGAATGCATGATTGAATCATTAAACGTTATTGGAAACAATGGTCCTGATTGCGGAGTTCTTTCAATTCAACATATATGTCAGTACAATGTTAATAATAGCATATTTATAAATAATAGCCAGTATCTATTTGGATCTTATGGGGGATATGGGGGTAATTGTATTCTAACAGTAATGAAATGTTTTATTTCACATACTGGAGTTGTTAGTAATCCAATCAATGGAGGTGTTGTTAATCTTAACCAAATTGAGTATAAGGAAGTATCCACATTTTCTTTGGTGCATTTTAGTACATATTATTGTCCAGCCGATAATCAATTATTAGTTCCTACATCAAATAGTATTATTTCGAAAATGTTTTTGAGCATTTTCCAGATAGGAATCATCCATTGTGTCCTATGTTATTGAAATTAAGGATGATCATTTTTCGATGAAGCTTGTTACCAAACTACATAACGGATAGTTCACTTGCATTCTATATCATGGATTAATTATTCATATGTCTGATATTCGTTGTTTAATGAAAATTAATATTGAGTTCTTTTAATTAGAGATTATTTTGAAAAGCTATGAACAACATCTATTTTGATTGTTATCTATTTTTTCCAAATTAAATTCAGTAGTCATTTAACCTTGACATGTGTTTTAATGCCAAAGATACATGTATTAAATATGTTGTTTCAATGTATATCTTTTTAATAAACTTTCTTTATTGGATATTGAACTCTTTGTTCGAATCAAACCAAAGATTCGGTCTCAGTGACTTCGCAGTGTTGATTTGTACTTCTTTTACAACATGTTATCCAGAAATAGAAAAGAACAAAAATCAATAGAATTGTTAAACCCCCAAAAACAAAATTTGAGTATTGAAATATTGATCCTGTATGGAGACAAATGTTATCTGTATTATCAAGATCTAGCTTAATAACTTTTCTCCCTCCAAAGTATTTGTCTTTATATGTATTTGGCACAAAAACATTGGTTATATTTGGTAATTGAACACTTAAAGCAATATTTCGATCTCCCTTATAAATCAAACAACTTAAAAGATGGCATTCATAGAATGTATTGGATTCTAATGTTATTGTGGATGAATTGATTGATACTGTTGATAGGTGGACACAAAGGTAGAATACAAAATCCCCAATTGATGTAACACTTGATGGTATTGAGATTGAAGTTAATGCTGTGCATCTTGAGAAAGCAGATGATCCAATTGATGTAACACTTGAGGGTAGATTTATAGATGACAATGAAGAGCATCCGGAGAATGCATTGTCTCCAATTGATATAACACTTGATGGAATGATAATAGATGATAATGAAGTACATCCAGAGAATGTTGAATCCATAATTAATGAAATATTTGATGGAAGATTAATTGAAGATAATGAAGTACATTGAGAAAAAGCTGATGGTCCAATTGATGTAACACTTGAGGGTATATATATAGATGACAATGAAGAGCATCCGGAGAATGCATTGTCTCCAATCAATGTAACATTTGTTAGAATTTTAATTGATACTAAGTTTGAGCAAAATTGGAAATAGTTTGATGGGATTGAAGAAGAAAAACAATTTTCAATAATCACAGTAGTGATTGATTCTTGCTGTTGGAAGATCGATTGATAAAGGGTTAAATTATTATAAGAAATATTAACTTCAACTAAATTATCACAACCACTGAAGACTCCAGATCCGAAAGATTTAACATTGGATGGAATGTTGATTGATGAAATTGATGTGCATCCAGAAAATGCAAAATGCCCAATTGAAGTAACACTTGAGGAAATAATAAAAAAAGATAATGATGTGCAGCCTAAAAAGAGGCTATAAGCTATTGATGTTATACTTGAAGGAAGACTTATTGATTTCAAAGATGAACAATATGAAAATGCAGTGTCTCCAATTGAAGATAGGTTTGTGGGAAGGTTTACTGATTCTAAAGATGAACAGTTATAGAATACATATGATCCAATTGATATAACACTTGAGGGTAGATTTATAGATGACAATGAAGTACATTGAGAAAAAGCTGATGATCCAATTGATGTAACACTTGATGGGATAATTATGTATGATAGTGAAGAGCATCTGGAAAATGTTGAATCCATAATTAATGAAATATTTGATGGAAGATTAATTAAAGATAATGAAGTACATTGAGAAAAAGCAGATGATCCAATTGATGTAACACTTGAGGGTAGATTTATAGATGACAATGAAGAGCATCCGGAGAATGCATTGTCTCCAATTGATATAACACTTGATGGAATGATTATAGATGATAATGAAGTACATCCAGAGAATGTTGAATCCATAATTAATGAAATATTTGATGGAAGATTAATTGAAGATAATGAAGTACATTGAGAAAAAGCTGATGGTCCAATTGATGTAACACTTGAGGGTATATATATAGATGACAATGAAGAGCATCCGGAGAACGATCCATCTCCAATTGATATAACACTTGATGGGATATCTATGTATGATAGTGAAGAGCATCCGGAGAATGCATTGTATCCAATTGATATAACACTTGAAGGAAGATTAATTGAAGATAATGAAGTACATTGAGAAAAAGCATATAATCCAATTGATGTAACACTTGATGGGATACTAATGGAAGATAATGAAGTGCAACCAGAAAAGGCACAAACACCTATGAAAACTATCTTTGAAGGAATGTTAATTGTTGTTAATGAAGTGCATCCTGAGAATACATATGGGCTTAATTCAGATATACTTGATGAAAGGTTGATTGAAGCTAGTGATGTACAATTAGAAAATGCTAATGATCCTATTTCAGTAACACTTGATGGAATATTGACTGAAGACAATGATAAACAATCCTGAAAAGCGCTGTCGCTGATTGACCTGATATAAAACTTGGTGTTGTTAATAACCAAAGATTCATTAAGAACTAAGTCTTTAGGAGATTCATAGTATCCACTAACACTCACAGTGTTATATCCTTTAATAGTATAGTACAATCCTTCCCACATGAAGGACTCACCCACATTACTTGAGGTAGTTGATATGAATAGAAACCAAACAAGCATATATATGATGACATTGTTATTAACTCAAGATTGAGAAATGCTCAGAAAATAATAATAAGTCGTGTAGTATCCAAATATATTTTGTCAGAATGGTATACAATTCCAGCACTTTTGTTATAAAAAGTATAGAAAATTTGAGCCTCTGGACGAATTAAGGTGCAACACAAATTGAAAAAAATATAAATAATATATATTATTTTAAAATATTTATGTATTGATGCCTCATGGCTTCAAATCATTAACACATTAGGCATATCATTATCTTTTTGGAGAGTAAGAAATCTAGGCAAGAATTGAGAAAATAATTACTTGATTTTTTCATCAATTGTGATACCCATCAAATTGAGACTCCATAATTCTTTTCCATAATCTGTTTTTATATAAAACTGAACTATTGATCATGGAATAGTAAAGAAGGGTTTCTCAAGTGAACCAGGTGGAATTTCTATCTTCATCATATTGCTCTCATGAAAAATCGGGTAATTGTCCAATTTGGCTACTTTATGGCCATCAGATTGTTTATAACACTAATAGTTCAATGAACAATGCTTTATGGGTCTCAGGAATATATATTTATCATCCAAACCCTTTATCATGTTCACATTGTACATTTTCAAATAATAATGATGTTGAAAGTATTTGTGTTACTTTTGATCATGATTCTGGAACAATGTCTTATGCCAACTTTAATAATAATAGTCCTTCTGCTTATGGAGTTGTTCGTGTTATAGCGGTTCATATAAACTTTATTATTGCATATTCAATAATAATCAAAATGTCCTATTCTATATTAATTCAGGATCACTTGAATTGTCTCATTCATTCATATCTCACTCTGGAACCTTCTCAACTTCAACAGCAGTATCAACAGGAAATAATAATTCTTTTACTACGAGACAATCTTATCAAATCCAGTTCTTCAATTCACATTATTGTAATGCTGATATACCATTATTCACATCAAAAATTACAAATCATGTATTTTCACATGATTTATACTTTGTTAAACTTGTGATTTGGCATTTGGTCACGTATTCTGGAAAATTTACACAATCCATCGAATAAAATCAATTTGTAATACAATAAGTATTTTGGAACTCAATTGTATATTAATTGTATAAGCATCAATAAAGTAATAAAACCAAGCTTCAATAGGATATAATCAGAAATTCATTCATATTTGTTTCCCAAAAATCAATATCATTTATTATATAAAGCTCTAGAAATCAAAGCTTTGCATTCATATACTAGAGCTTCTTCTGCATCTGGATTCTCTGAAAGCATAATAAGCTCTTGAATCAGATTATCATTGCAAAGGATTGATTCAATAAAATGATTATTGTTTTGAATTTCACCTCTTCTTTCAATATCTTCGAAAGCTTCAACCATTATTTGCTGATTATGATTGTCTAAAGAAGAGAATATACTTGTAGCCATTTCAACAAAGCCATGTGATAAAATATCGTACAAAAGTCCATCATCAGTACTATCTATGAGTTGACTTATCAAAACAACCACTTGTTGATTAACATTGAAATTTCTCCCATTATGAAGTTCTTTTAAGCAAATATCAACTATACCTATTTCTACCATATAATCCTTGTTTTTATTATTCTCAGCAATCTCATTATACAAAACATAATGTTCTTCATATTGTTCAATACTCAACATTGTTACAAATATTTCAGATTTCATCAGCATTAAACCAAATTCTTCTATTTCACACACCATTTCAGACAAAAAATCTAAATATCTTTTCAAATACTTAGAATTTGTATAGCACAAATCAAATAAATACCCAAACAATGGGGTGTGAAAGAGTTCAAGAAATCTGCTCTTATGTGTTTTCACATATTTTCTTAAAGTTCTAAGGCCATCATTAATCTTATTATTATTAGCATCTATACAAAAGCCAATGATAGTGTCAAAAGCAAATGAACAATCATACTGAGCTTCTAAAAGCTTCCTTACCAAATGGAACACTTCAGTGGTAACATCAGAATTTATCTGAATATTTTCTAAAATCACATTATTAATCCCAAAATCACCAAGTTTTTGTGCAAATCTTTTAGAAATTGAAACCAAATTACCAAAAATTGAGAAAGTTAGTGAGTTCGGCACAAAATTCATAATAATAGGTATAAATTCATCAGTATATAGTGCCAAAAACTTAGATTTCCGGTAAGTTGTGACAATGCAAATTATATTTAACAACTCATCGATATGATTTGCAAATTCTTTTATCTGTAAAATTGATAACACATAATGAAAATGCTCATATTTTATTACACATTTCGAACTTTCGAGACAATCAGAAATCATATCAAATAAATCATGAAGATTAGTTGAATTATGTATTGAATCAAACAATAAATCAAGGTTTTCTTGTGAAAATATGCAATTTACATCTCTTTTTCTCATCCTTTCATCAAGGAAATCTCTTTTTTTTCTTTTTTCAATCATTAAAATGTGTTTCCAAATCCAGATTTTAGCTTTTTTTAGCAAAGTACATTTATAACTAATGAGAAGTGATGACTCATTTGATCTCGATTTTGCTTTATCATTAGATCTTGAAACGAAGAAATCCACGAAGACAATCAAGACAATATCTATTGATGAAGAAATTGACACCATATCTGGACAGGTTACCGATGCAGAAAGGACTTTAATGATAATAAAATCCCAAATCACCGATAAGAAGAATAGAAATTCTGAGGAGTTACGAAAGCTTAAAATGGAACTTGAAGAAAAACAAAATGAGTCTGAAAAGAATGTTAGGGATTGTTTTGGAAATAATCAAATTGAAGAAACCAGTTATATCCAAGAAGTTGATGATAACATATCCCAATATCAGCATAAATTTGATGAAGGATGCGATCAAATCGAAAACATGAAAGTTTTACGAAATCAAGTTAAAGGTCTTCATACTTATGGAAAGAAGATGGATCTTTCCAGAAAAATTGCAACTGAAAAGCATAAAATACGAGAAATTCACATAAGTGAAGTGCTAAACCAACAACAAGAGGAAATTTCAAACCAGATTAGTGAATCTAATTGGATTTCGAAACTTAAAATCCTAGAAAGCGAGATATTTGCGCTTCAACAAGCAAAAAGAGAGCTATTGTCATCTACTACTTTGCGAGAAAAGGAAATTCGAATCCAGATGGACTCAACTTCAAGGTCGCATGAGTCATTGCTTACAAAACTCAGATTAGAAGCAGAAAATCGCGAAAAAAGCTTCATCACCCATATAAAATCTGTTGAACAGCAGCTTCTAGATGAGGAGGAGAGGAAAAAATCTGAAACATATAGTTTCAATGAACAAATTAAGCAAATGAATCAGTCGAACAGTGCAATTAAGAAGAGAGGTACTAAGCAGCTCCAATTAATAATGAAAGATATTGAAGAATTGGAAAAAACAATACAAAGCAATAGCGAGAACCACGGATTATCGAGAGAAAGCGAGGAGAAATATATAAACCTTAAGGAATCTGTAACAAATATGAGGGAATTTCAGGCTTCACTCAAAAAAGAGTACCAGAAATATGTCTCTGAGATAAGGGAGCTAAAGGCGAATCTACAAAATTACCCTGGCGATCGTAAATATTAACCTTGTCATAATTATCGTATTTGACTGTCAAAATAGAGTCGCTGACATTTTGTCATACAATACAATGCTACAATTTCGGTGTCTTCCAATGTCGATGATAGCTAATTGGAAGGAGAATCAGTTAAATCGATGTAAAAGTTCTCCTCCATTTTATATTTCGATTGAAGGATGGAGGATGGATAATAGGATGCGTACTGCGGTTTATTCTATTGAAATCGGTGTTAAAACAGAGAACGATGTGATGATTTTTTGTTCTGAAAAAAGATTTTCAGCATTAAGAGCGGTTCATAAAGGTTTGGTTAAGTATGATGATATTAAACCTCTTCTTCAATGTTTTCCACCAAAAAAGTGCTTTGGAAAGAATGAGATTGAGTTTATTAGGAAGAGATTGAGTGATTTGAAAAAATACTTCGATCATATATCTTCAATACCAAGGCTAAGCAGATGTTCTGCGTTTAATGACTGTTTCTCGTTTCTGAATATCGAACAGTTATGGAATGAAGAGGTAGTACACCAACTTGAGGCATAGATTAACTAAATGTTTTTATTTTTTACTTATTTATTGTACAATGCCAACTTGTCTTTAAAAGACATTTTGGATGGTTCGTTTTTGTTTGGAGGTGCAATCACGTTATTCTTTATCGCTGAGTTGGCGCCTAAATTAGTATCTTTCTTGGCTATTGTGCTCGTATTATCTTTGTTAGTTGTGGCAGGATTATTATGTTTGGGAGTAGGGCTTGTTTTTACAGTGTGTGAACTTGGTTTAGCAATAGAATTATCTTTCTTTGTTGTGAGAGGATCGTTTGGTTTTGGAATAGAATCATCTTTCTTAGTCGTGATAGAATTATTTGGTTTCGGAATAGAGTCTTCTTTCTTTGTTGTGAGAGGATCATTTGGTTTAGCAATAGAATCATCTTTCTTAGTTGTGATAGTATTATTTGGTTTTGGAATAGAATCATCTTTCTTTGTTGTGAGAGGATCGTTTGGTTTAGGAATAGAATCATCTTTCTTAGTTGTGATAGTATTATTTGGTTTTGGAATAGAATCATCTTTCTGAGTCGTGATAGAATTATTTGGTTTAGGAATAGAATCATCTTTCTTAGTCGTGATAGAATTATTTGGTTTCGGAATAGAGTCTTCTTTCTTTGTTGTGAGAGGATCGTTTGGTTTATGAACAGAATCATCTTTCTTAGTCGTAATAGAATTATTTGGTTTTGGAATAGAATCATCTTTCTTAGTTGTTGAATTTGGATCATTTGGTTTAGGATTAGAATCATCTTTTTTCGTTATAGGGTTTAATGGCTTGCTAAGCATGTTTGAATCATTATTATTATCTTTTTGTATGATTCTTTTTGTATGATTTGGTGGCTGGTTATTCTGTTCTAAATCACTTATCTTTAAGATTCTTTCTTTCACTGAGTTAGGCAAAGGCACTCTATGCTTACGACTTATAGCCTCTGATGAATCAGAAGAAGTAATTTTAGCCTGGTTTTGTATATTGTTATTTCCACATTTTGGACCATTCTCGTTTAATTTACCTTCAGCGATGATTTCTTCCCTATGTTTCAATATAAATTCTTTTGAGTTCCTATCTCTCTTTCTAATTGCCCTTTTCCCAACTTCTTGGTGAATAACGATCTCAGGTGTTTTTTCTAAATAGCTTTCATTAAACTCTTTTTTCTCTACAAAGGTGGGATTTTTTACCTCTAGTTTATTCGGTGGGATGTTCTTAGCCATGCTAAAAAAAGCGATTTTGTCCTTCAAACTCATCAACGATTTGATTTGATCAAAAACACCCACCAAAACTTGATATCCATTATTTTTTCTATTTCTTTATTACTTATGTTTAATAATATGTGGACTTATTTATTGGCTGTTTCTCTTGTTTTTGGTTACGAGTTTTCGACCCTTTTTGTATCTTGTTACCTCGATTTGATGCAAAGGATTTTTTGTGGATCGATTTTTGGAATGATTTCTCAGTCATGGGTATTTTATATATTATCCTATTTTGTTGATAATGGTAGAAAGTGCTATTATTTAGTTTTAACCATATATTGTGTTTCAACATTAATATTACATTATGTGAATAGCAGAAAACCGAATATTTATTGTTTTTTTTTCAATAATGTCCAATTATTGACTTATTTGGTATTTTGTGGATTTATGATATATATTTTCTCTTCAACTTCTTTTTATAAAAATCTTTATACTAAAGGGGCTGGATTCTCTGATTTGCCTTTTCATTTGAATATCATATCATCTTTTACAGTTGGGTTTAATCAAAAAAGGAAGTCACTCTTCTCTGTATATTCTTCATTTTTTTATAATGAGTCCTTAGTTTATCCTTTTATAACAAATTATTATTCATCCTCTCTCATGAAATATGGAGAAACTGATTTTCGGAGTTCCATTTTGTACCCATCTCTTGTTGCAAGTTTTTCTCTTGTAATAGGTATTTATTCACTAACATTTTATTATTGCAGATCTCATATTGCCAGTTTTTTATCACTATTTATGTTTACCAGCTTAGGAGGAACAGGCTTTTTATCAATTCTTCGTGAAGACTGTGACTCGAATTATCAAAGAGATTATGTTCATGATTGGTGTCATGATCAGCGAGAGTTTTGGTTTCATTCAATAGTTCATTACATAATGCCTCAAAGGGGATCTTTATGGTCTTTACCTATTTGTATTTGGTCAATTCTGTTATTATTCATAGGAAATAAGTATAAAGACAAAAAGGTAATGTTTTTTTCGGGTGTAATGGTAAGTATTTTACCTATGATTCAGTTGCATTCATATGTAGCGATGGCTCAGTTTTCTATTTTTTTCTGTTTAATCACCTTTAGTTTTAAAAAAATGTTTATGGAGCATTTTTGGATATGGTTTAGTTTTGGACTACCAGCTCTGATGTTTGGAATACCTCAAGTCATTCCATTTCTACATCGTGTAAATAGAAATTTTGCAGCAATTGATCCAATTTGGAAAGAAAACAATTGGTCTCAGTGTACTTTTCCTTTTTTTGTTATGTGGTGGAGGAGCCTTGGGGTATTTTTTGTAATTTCTCTCTTTTTAGGGTGGATATATGCCTCAAAAGAGCAAATTTTAATGTATTTACCGTCATTGTTTGTATTCATTATAGCAAATATTGTTCGCTATCAACCTTGGGTACATGATAATACTAAAGTGTTTTATTCTGGATGGATTCCTGTTGCTTTGCCTTTTGTATCAAATTACCTCACAAAATTCATTAGAAACAATCTCAAGGGCATTCAAGCAACGATATCAATGATATATTTTGGACTTCTAGTTCTTTTTATCACATTGTCTGGCGTCCTAACAACAATTTCTATATGTAAATATTCAAGCCCATTATATAATGATGGAGGTTATGAATTTGGTCTTTGGGTCGCAGAAAATACACCAGTACAATCCGTGTTTCATTTCGATGCAATTCCGTCAAATCCGCCATCAAATATTGGAGGAAGACAACTTTTTTGTGGTTTTGGTGGATGGGTTTATAGTCATGGGTTGGATTTCTCAAGAGTTAGTTATGGAGAGAAACTTTCCAAAAATCATCATATAAAGAACTTATTTTTGGAGAATAATATCACATATTTAGGCTGTATTAACGACTCCAGTCAAAAATGTCCAAGAACTCGAGAAGATATTTGGAGTACAGTCTACTCAGATAGTATTCATACTTTGTATAAAATTGTATTATAAAAATTGTATAAAAAATTTTATTCTAATTCATATTGCTATACTGTGAAAGCCTTTGTGATAGTTCTTTTTCTATTTCTTTGCTGGTAATAATAATATATAGTTTTGTTTCAGGAATTTCAATTGGTCCTCTCACTAATCCAAGAAGCTCATCTGCAATTAAGGCTGCTTCTTCTGCTTTATCAGACATAAAATACTTTCTAATAATACAACCGGGTATTACAAATATTCTTTCTCTTTGCTCTTTCCATACAAGGAACTGCTTTTCAACTGTGGGAGGAATAATCCCACTTCCATATTTTGTTGAAATATTAGTTTTTAAAAACGAAAGTATATCATCAAGTGTAGTGCCGGAATCTAAGGCTTCTCTAAAACTCTCGGGAGAAACAAACGATGAAACAAATCCTTCAATTTCATAGGTAACTCTTGCAAATCTCTTTAGTAATTCTGTTTGTACCCTTGAAGATGGATATGCAGTGATTTTAAAATTAGTATCCATTAACAGCCAACCTGATGTGGAGAAAATATTGGATTTACCAAAAAAGTTCAAAACACTTTTTGTTGGATAGAACATTCCATTATTCTGATATATTAGACCGAGGGCAGAAAATGGTTTAATCAGAGACATTTGCGCATTTTTCAGGCTAGATGATGGATAGCCATGGCAGAATTGAAGAGTTCCAAGCATTAATAGAAATCTCATGCACCCTAGTAAGTCTTTAGATCCCACAAGATAAAACTTGACAATCCTCCAAATCTGTGTTTTGGAATTCAATAACAAAAATCTGTTACCATCTCTTGTGAGTTTTCCTTCAAAAGTAATCAAGTGAGAATCATGGAGAATCTTCCTTATCTCAGTATCTATGGTCGAAATAATTCCAAGCATGAACTCAAGTATTGAGTTCAGTCTTTCTATCGACCAATTATCAAGTATCGACTCATCAATTTTTTCCTTTATAACTTTTATTGGCTTTTTATCCTTATCTTCAGATGTGTTAAATAATGATGGACCAGAAAACTTCAATTTGTTCTCAGAATGTAAATCATCATTAGATTCGGAAATATTTTGCCCATAAGAATGCATCAAAACGTTTTTAACCTGGTCAATTACGGAAATCCATATTTTACCTCTCTTTTCTGATTGCTTAATAAGTCCAGATTCTTTTAGTTTCAAAAGAGAATGCTTATGAAGATCTAAATAGTGCGCTGGAGCCCATTTCTGAATAATCTCGAGTGGACACCCCTCCGGTAATAACAACAGCCGAAAAAGAACTTGCTGAGATAGCTCGGGCAATAATCGAATATATGTACGACATGTCTTACTATCAGAAATAAGAGCATTTATAAACTCGGGTGGCTGAGATGTGATGAATGTGAGCAAATCATCTATATCTTCCATCACTAAATTTGCCCTTCAGCGTAAAATAAATCTTGTAAAATGTCCAAAATGGTTATGAAACGATTATTATTGATTCAATCATTTATATGAATGTGGATTTGAATCGTATTCATAATGAAGTCATTCAAGAAAAACGATTTGGGATTATGTTAAAGGGCGAGATATCTCGTCTTCGTGAAAGTCTTGATGCTTCGATACGCCAAACGATTAGTTCTCTTCGCAATTTTGGTTTGCTTGATATCTGGTATCCGCGTCTTTCTGAAGCGGTAGTTACATCATTTTTGGCCTCAACTATTTTTACAAGGGAGAAAAGGCAGGTGTTTGATTCTCCCTCTGTATTAAATCTTCCGACAAATAAGACACTCAAAATCAATCAATTCTTGAAGGGATATCATGTTCATATACCCCTAATGGTTAAATGTGTTGATGAATACTTTTCAGAGAATAGAGAGTATCCGTCATACATTCCTTGCGAGTCTCCTAACCAGTTTTTTGCATCATCTACATTTCTATCTTTATTTGGGTATTGTTGGTGTGTTGAGCAGGGGGCTGCATACGTTGAAGCATTATGCCAACTCATGACTTATCAAATAAAACGATGCACAACAGTTACTTCTGAGAGTTTCCGCAATTCATTTATTCGGAATATTGTAAGGCAATTCATTCATGTAACTGGTGTTCAAAAGTATCTTCAGCTCTCCTTAACAAGCGTTTTCTTTGATTTTGTATATGATGAGACTTTATCATCTTATTCATCAGAAAGCAAAGAGTATTTTGATCGACTCATATGGCACGTTGGAAAATTCACTGAAAGAATGATCCAATATTTGCCTTTTATGCCATCTTTGCTCAGATATTTTTTCAAAAAAGCATATCAAACCGCACAAACAATTTTCGGCCCGGATTCAAATGAGCCCCAAATGCTTATTGAAGTCTTCTTCTTTGATCTACTATTACAGCCGGCTTTAACCAATCCCAAACTATTTGCTCTCTTCCCTGAGACATCTGTTGTTCCAAGAACCTCACATATCACTCTAATGACTAAGTTTTTCAGATGGTCAATATCTGAATCATCAATACCTGAGAAATACTCTTCATTTGGTTTTGCAGCTACCCCAGCTTTCAAGGCTTTGCAAGTTTTAAAGTTAGTTCGGATGATATGTGAGTACAATGGAGAAGTTGAAGGTGTATTTTCTTCTAAATTGCAACAAGTTTCGGATATGAGATACCATTTACTTCTCCTTTCCGTAGTTGATGTTCATTTCATCGCCAATATTATTAATCAAACTATTGATGTAGTGGAAGCTGATTCATCAGAAAAGGAAAAACTTAAGCAACTAACTTCATTCGAAATCAATTCATCTCCCAGCTCGGATGAGTTAATTGATTTCTGGTTTCAGGCTTATAAATTGCCAGTTCAACCTTTTAGCCCTCCAAATTTGAAGACGACTCCCAAGTTATACCTTCCTATTTTACCTACTCAAATCCCTCCACTTCCAAATGATAACTTAACTTCTATAGTTAACCATATGATTACATACCTTGAGAGTCTCACCCCAAGCAAAAGTGCTCCTTCCCAATTAATAGAGTTTTTGAATTATCAAGAAGCAAAGGCACTAGAAAATTCCTCAATTGAATATGTATCCAAAACTCACTCAGTTTTAGCCAAAATACGTACATGTGGGTTTAAAGAAGGAGATATTTTAACGAGGTTACAGCTTACAATACAGAAACGATTAGAGCAACATTCATCAGAATTGGCTAGTTCCTTTGAGCATCAAGAATGTTGTACTGTAATGGATTTAATGAAAAGAAAAGTTAAATTAATGAATGAACAATTAACTCCAATTTTGCATCAAAGCCTTTTGAGGCTCTTTTTACTTAAGAATAAGCAAATAGATCAAATTGTTAGGGAAAAAGAACAAATATTCATTTCCAACAAATCGGAATGGATAAAGTTTTTTGTTCAGTGCGCTAATGATATAGTTAAGTCTTCTTTTATGAACTCATTAGATAATAGCCATAAGCTTCCAATTATGAGGCAGTTACACAGTTCTGTTGTAACGATGATGCCATATGGATCTTTCATTAGTAGTTATCCAGGAATTAAAGGGACCAAAGAGTTTTCTGAGAGTTCATATCAAGCTCTCCATACCAAGTTTATGAAAGATGATTACTCACCAGTATTAGTGCAGTTATTTAAAGCTCCAAGTTGTTTTGAGAGCGCAATATCCGTATTAAAACGAGGAACATCAATTGGAGCGCCGCTTGAAAGATTACAAGGAGTTCAAGAGTCCATGAATGTGCTTCAAGATATCTATAGTTTTGAAGCAGGAGAAGGATGTCCTGGAGATGACTTTTTGCCATTATTCATTTATTGTTTGATAATGGCAAAATTGCCTAATCTCCTTCCCATTCTTGAGTATATCAAACATTTCTTGTTGTCCGCAGAAGAAGAAGTTAAGCTTTTAGAATCTAAGGAGAAATATGTTGCAACGACCTTCGTTACTGCAGCAGATCACATTATTGCCGAACTATCTAAACATTAGTTGTGCTAAATTTTATCCAGATTTAATGAAATCTCATGGTAACCAAAAAATACAGAATAGGATAGAAATAGTTAAGGTCAGCGTTTATCTAGTTTCTTTTGTAATATTAGCGGTTTCTTTGTTTTATCCATGGGTTAGATCCCGGTATTCTGCCAAAGAACAATTCAGATCAATATATTATAAGAATATCATTTCCCATTCCTCAGCAATGGTCGAAGAAATCGTGTCTTTTCTCAAAAAATATGAAATTGCGATTCGTTTCTTATCAAATATCGGCGATAATCCTCAAATTGTGACTTGTAGTGTTGATGATATTAGTAGGTTCATTAATGTTTCAAAAAGAATAAGAGATTCTATTGATCCTTCTCCAACGAGAGTTATTTGGTCTGAAGAAGATTCAATTTATTGTCATATCGAATGGTTATCTTATAATACTAGCAATTTTTCCATTTATATCGCTTTTAAGGTAACAGGAGAGCTTTTTATATTGAAAAAATATGGCATTGATACAGATTTCAATGATTTTGACCCCTTTTTGTCAGGGACTATTATTGGTGACTATACAACTCAAATGTCCGAGTTGTACACCAATTATACCAATAATAATATGGTTTCATGGACTAGTCCTTATCTTTTTAATAATGACAATAGTAATTTTACCCAGATATTTGGAGTATTCATGCAGCCGAGAAATGATAATTCTAGTAGGATTGTTACATCGATTAGTGTCAACTTTAGTTTTTTACATGAATCATTGGAAGATATAGTATCAAATTATTCCATTAAATATGTTTTGCTGAATCCATCAGATGAAGTTTTATTCGAAAACTCTCTCGGAGAGACTCATTTTGTCAATATCTCAGGGAAAACATTGTTTTTCCCAAAATTAAATGAATTAGATGATTCTTTGTGGGAACATGTTAATGGATTATTGCCTAATTTGACTGATGGTACAGTTTATGATGTTACTTACAATGATTCCAGCTACTTACTATTAAGTTCTTTGATATCCATAAGGAACACTACACATTTCAATCTTATTGTTGTTATTGATTTGGGACAAGAAATAGAATCTGTGTTTTTAAGCACCACTATAGTATTCGTTTCTTGCATTATTGTAATATTTTGTACATTTATTATCATGTGTTTTATTAATGTTCAGAAAAACAAATCTGTAGAACCAAAGATTCAAGAAACACCCCTCCCAGAATCGCTAGTTTTTGATTCTGTTCTTCTAAAACTAATATTTCGTCTTCGAAGAATTCAATTAGCACTTCCAGATGATCAGTCAATTAACAAACAAATTGATAGTTCTATATCCCAATTGACTTTAAATCCCGAACAAATTTTTTCAATTGAATGTATTAAGGGCTCAGATGATTATTTGAGCAATGTTTTGTCATTCGGGTCATTTGATTCATGTCCTTATGTTGATCAAAAAGTATATTCATATTTTAGCCAACTTGTATTATCTAAAGTTGGTAATTATCCAAATTTAGGAAAACTGGATTTTGATTATAGGTATCATCAATCATTACCAATTAATTCATTTGTTAAGCTTGCATTATCATATATCGATTCTCATAGTATTTACATGGACGAAATTGATCCAAGTTTATTTCTCTTATTTCTGAATCATATTGCAAAAAAACATCTCAGCTTTTTACTTGAAGCATCTGAAAATATTGTCGGAGTATCATATTTTTCGCTAGGTCCTTTTTCCTCATATTTTAAATCCCCTCTTGAACATCTCTCTGTGATGTTTTCGATTCTAATTATGTCATTATATAGGTTTGAGAATGAGAGTATGTTTTTTGGTGATGAGGCTATTCTATCAATGCAGATTAGGGATTTTTTTCTGGACTTTCATTTATTTATTCCCAATACAAATAGTATTATTATGAAATACCTTCATGTAACTTCAAGCAGTATTTTAGAATCAACTTTGCTATCTAAACAGCTTTCATTCATTGGCGAAATCATGACTGTATCCCAGGGTCCTGATTTTTCAATTGAGAACTACTCTCATCGGATACTAATATTCAAAGCAATTGTTATTCTCTCTTTTTATTCCAATATCTGGCATAAAGGTTCTCCAGATATACTGACAAAGAATAATCCAATCTACCAAAGAATCGCATTTTCCAAGGATTTGATCATTAATGATCACGTAAAATTCACCAAAAAGCATATAATATCCCCACTAATTGAAGTTTTAAACAAGTTCGAGCCTGTTGATAACCAGTTTTTTTTTCAATAATAAAATTGTTTTTAGTTTTTGCTCTTATATTGACGAAGAAGAAATGGATGAGAATTCAATTTCAATCTTTTATTGGCAGAATTCGTTTTTTTGATAAATCAAAAAAGGTAATTATCCATCCCTTTCACTTCACATGCATTGTTGTGTAGTGATTCCTGCAGAAACTTATAAAATTGCATCAAATATGATCATAAACCATCAAGATGTTGAAACCATAGTTTTAGTGATAACTTATCACATTCAAAAGCAAACAAAGTTTTAATTGATGAATTCTGAAAAAACACTTTTTGTTTACATCATAAACCATTCAATTTATTTTCCATAAAAGGGTAAAATATTCATAAAAATGGATACAAATGTCATTTTAAAAGCCTTGATTGATTTATGCAACCATATAAACGATTCATCAAGGAATGCTATCAATTTGAATTACTCGGAGAAAATTGATTTTGAGAATTCTTTAAAAAGTCCGGCAATAATGGATCAATATTTTTCTCAGAACACTATATTTTCGATTCAAGATATTATGAAGTATAATGATTTATATAGTTCTAATGTAAGTTCTCCAGAAAACGATAGTATTATGATGTTATATGAAATGATGTCTCTCCTTTTTCATCAAAAATTCCCCATTTCAATTGATTTAGCAAGTTTATTATGTTGCATTGTTAATATTCTCAAATGTTACGATGTTTCACCGAAGAATCGTGAATCTATTTTGAATATATCGAGTTATTTGTTTTCAGTTATCTATCCTATGTATGTTGAGACTGGGCCAAATGAGGTACCCTTTTCAGGAGTTATAATGATTTTTGAAATAATTAAGCAATGTAATCAATTATATATACCAAGAGAGGTGTTTTCTTTTTGTGCTAGATTAATCGATCAAAACTCAATCATTTATTCGATCAGAGAGGCTTTATTACTTCTAGAATCCAATAGAATTCCCACAATAGTTGATTTATCGTGTTTTTATTTAATATTGAGAAAGAGAATATCCGAAATTGATATTGATAGTATAAGGTTTCTATTTTTGATTGGTAAATTCCAGAATTCTGATATATGGAGAAGTGAAATTAAGCTACTATGCAACTGCATATATGAAAAGTTCAAAGAGCTTATGAAACAAGAGAAACCAACATTTTTTGGAAATAGTAATGATAAAGTGTATGTACCCTTAATACAGCCCCCTAAAGAGGATGAAATTATTGCATATTATGGAGGTTTTGCTACTGATAATCAAAATATGATGGTAATTATGAATTACAAAATCACAAAAATATTTAAGGAACTATTTACTTGTTTACAGAATACTAACATTAACATAGTTACTGTATTTTGTACTGAGTTATCTCAGATTATTTTTCATGATAACAATCGAGATTATTTGGATTTCTGTGTATTTGAATTTTTTGAATTTGTCAGAAATTGCAACATTTATGAGATTACTCTAAATATAGTTGACTACATTGCCAAATCCAAGTTTTTTAACATTCTAGAAACTATATTTTCTGAAGAATCATTATCATTATATAAGAGTATTTACCGAACTTACTTCGTGATATTTGTATTAAGTTTGAATAATTGTTTTATTTTAGATAGGCTTTTAAGGTCTTTATCTTTTAATAATGATGCCATAATATGCGAGACTTTATCAAGAATGATTTATTTTGCAAATACATCCCAATACTTATTGTTTCTTTATCCCAATCTCTTTGATAGTATTCTCAATATTTTTCTCAATCGAAATGTTCAAAAAAACGAAACCAAAATTGGATGTTGCTACTATTTTTTGTATCAGATCCTTGATGATCCTGTTTGTATTTCCAATATTTTAACTAACGAAGAAACCAGCAAATCTTTATTAGCCTGTCTTTTCAACGACAAGTATAAAGAGAAATCCATTTATATGATCATAAAAGGATTTAAATATATTAGAGCAGATAATTATAGTCGGACAATTACATTTTTCCAACAGATAATATCTCAAATTGAGGCCGAAAATCAAGTCGCCAATCTTTTTCAGGTATTTTTATCTTCAATTTCTAAGATTTTCCGATATAACCCAGCAATTTCCAAAGAATTCAACATATCATGCTCAACAGCATGTCGAATTGTTCATGGGATTGTTGATAAAGATGATATGATGTCATTTCTCGATTTTATGATGTTTTTTAATCTCGATTTGGATGATAAATATGTTCTAATACTCTCTCACAAAATTTGCCAAATTGGAGATCCAGAGAGATTTGTGCATAAACTTTATGGTCTTCTTCATGGGGTTCAATGTTCACTTTTTAGCCCATTCTACTATCCAATTATAAATGCTCATTATTTGAAGGTCCTTCTTCTAGTTTTGTCAAGTAATCAAAATTTTATAGTTACATTTCTTGAATTACTTTACACATCAGTGAAATCATCGAGATCTTTAAGTGAAGCAATTATTAAAACCAAGAGCGACATTTTATTGCTTTCAATCATCCAAAATTATGAACCACATTTTAACTATTCTGTTGATGGGTTTTCTTTTTTAATTAACATTCCTCTGAGTGCTTATTCCAGTTTCATTGTTCCAATGTTATTTGAAACAATTAGAGCATTTCCTGGAAACAATAGATTATCTCAGGTTTTGTATAATTTTGGAATGATGCCCATTTTAAGAGATATATATACAAAATCATTGTTTTATGTAATTCTACAAGCTCAGCAGTTGCCAACCCCATCATATTCAATAGATGTTAATCCAGTCTTCCAAATTATGGGCATTTCTGCATCGATGTTCTGTGAGTTTTCTTTTTCTTTTTGGATTAATTTGGATCCTCTTTTATTTTCCGAGCTCTTAGTCAATGATGTAATATTGTTTTGTGTTAATGATGACAGTAACAACAGATTATCCATATCTATCAAGGGAAACAATCTTGAGGTTACTCATGAAGAAAGTGAAAGGCGAACAAAGGTAGCCCTACTTACCGATGTTACTTCATTAAAGGGCTGGACTCATTATGTTTTTTCTTATGTTTCTAAACCCTCACCATCATTATCAATATCTAGAAACAAACAGAGTCCTGTATTGTCAGAATTTGTACCCATAATATTTAAAGGGAATACTTCTCTATCTATTGGTTATATTAATGAATTAGTGTCTTCGTCATCCAATAATTTTAGCATATTTGAGTTAGCCAACCCTTCCATATATGATAAGAAATTGTCTGTTGATGAAATTTCTATTTTATTTCATAACCGAGAGTATTCTCATCCGAGTTTATTTTTGTCAACCAGTGAATGGAAAGAGCCACAAATCCATAAAAAAATTAGCAAAAAGTTACAGGCCAGAGGGTCACAAATTCCCATTATTCAATCCTTAACTGATAGCAAAATCGTTGAATATTTAATCCATAAAGTTTTTGATATTCCTGAATTTGATCATTTCTTATCTTCGATCTTAGAAATAGTTTTTATTCAGTATCCAGAAGCAGTTTTGTCTAATAATGTTATTTCATTGCTCCTCGAAAACATTTCTAAGAATACCAAATACCTGACAATTGAACATTATCATCAGTTTTTTAATATTTATATTAGTACCAAAGGAAAACAAAATTCAATGCATTTTTTCCGTAATTTTTTAATGAATATTGACCTTTGGATTAAATCTGAAGAAGAAGTTTTTCGATATGTTTTGGTGCATTTGCAAAAGATTGCAATATCGTACATTACTGAGAATTCCGAGATTAATATATTTTCAGATACTCTCAGATCATTTTTATCAGTAGTCATAAAAGATGATTCAATATTGAACCATTTTTCCAAGAAAGATTTAATTCAAGATGAGTTCTTAAGTCTAATTATAAAATATGCAATAATTCTTGGGTCAAATAGTGATGTTGACACACTAATAGGTTTTTGTCTTGATGATACAAAAAATCCAAAGATCTATATGATTATCAATATTATCGAAGCATTAATACAGCTTGATCGTATTGAAAAATTGAAATCAGAATGTCTTTTCTATTTATTAATGAAAGAAACTATTCTTGAAAACGCTATTGACTCGATTTGCGCCCTCTCAACAATTCATAAAGAAAACTTTCATTCAACTTCACTATATTTAGTTGAATATTTTGGAATGATACCTGATCCTGAGAAATATATAAATGGTTTAACTCAAAAACTCGATAAGTATCCGAATATTCATTCGGTTCTATTTGGTTTGCAATGGGTGTCAAAAAAGTACAATTATCCTGATGATCTAGCATATCCACATAACTATACATTGAATCCTAGTGGAGACCTTTGGTTCCTCTTTCCCTTGCTTTGTGTGATTGATAATAATTTTTCTGGACAATATCTGTCTTTACTTATTAGAACAATCGTGGAAAACCCTTCAAAATCATCAGATGATGATCTTCGGGATATTTTTTTGATTATTGAGCTTTTTTGTCCAGATAAAATGGGTCATGTGTTTTCTATTGTAGTGAATTTATTAGAATTTAGCAAAATAGACTATTATACTCCACTATTTATTGTATTTAGTTCCATATTTCTTCATATATATTTAGGGTGTGATTCAAATAATTATCAAGGACATAGTATGGCATTGTTTTCTGCTTTGAATTTGAGCCCACCCATAATAGAATTAGCACTTACTCCAATTAGGACTTTTCAAGAACTTCAGTTCTATTCATCAAAGCCATTTGCCCCAAAATTCTTGAGATATGATATTGAACTTGTGAATGGAGTCATCAAAAATACTCTTCTTTTGGAGACTATTTTTAACAATTATTTCAATTCTGAGAAATATGCAGACTTGCAACGTCTTTCAGCTTGTTTTCTTATGAAATCTGATCCTCAGAAAAGGAATGATATATCTTTCGATATCCACCATTCTGATTTGCTTTTTGAAGATAAGGCGATTAAGGAGATCACCAAGAAAAAGATATCAATGTTTAATGAAATGAATGAGCGTATATTCTTGAGAGTCTATCATTCTTTGGAAAAATTAAGGAATGAAATAGTAGAACACATGATAAAATTACGAGATCTCCGAAAAAAATAGATCAAAACATCGCCTTTATCGTAGAAAGTTAAAACTATTATCAGTGCTGTCTCCAATTTCTCTAAGAGAAGGGTTACTGAAAATATCTCCGTCTGAAAAATCTGTCAGTGGGTTATTTGTTCTACCTTCAAATTCATTAAATTGATCAGCTTCGAAACTAAATGGTGCAAAATCTATGCTATTTGGCTTCGGTTCGTCGAGAGTTCTATGAATTGTTGGTGCAGATCTCGGAATAGTAAAAACCTGGGGTGAAATAGACCTTTTGTAATTAGACAAGTTATGAGGTTGAGGCTTGATAGTATCAATTGAAGGAACCTTTTGTTTAGCTAAAGCAAAACAGAGCTCCCTAGTTTTAGCCATCATTATGCATTTGTAATCTTCTTCTGTTATCCTAGAATGCGGAGACCAGCATGCAGCTTCAATGGCTTGGGCATGGTTTAATGCTCTCTTTTGAATCTCTAGATCTGCTGTACCTTCATGAAGCGCATCCCTAATAATACGCAATGTATTGCATATCTGAGTAACACTGTCATTTAAATATTTCTTTCTCCTAATATAATTCCTTTTGTTTTTTTGGTCACTCATTTTACCTCCACAACTGTCTGATTTGAACAAGTCTGTTCATTATTAAACCGTATTTACATAAACACCATAAATTACTGTCTTTTTTAAAATCTCTGTTGTGATGTTTACAATTGAAATCGGTAAATTAGTTTACCCGATTTTATCCCTTTTTTTCCCCTTAAAAAATGCTGGTAATTGAATGATGAGTGGCCACTTCTCTTTGAATTTTGTATGTCCAGAATAATTGATACAAAACATATTCTTTTTTTGAGAAAAGGCTGGTCGCTTATTTATGATTGAAAATAGCCCATGAAAACTACAAAAATAATTGCTAAAAAGTATCTGGGAAGTATTCCAAAGTACTTCTTTCTGCTCTCCGAGCAGGATAAGAATGGATATAATTCTCTTCGACTCTCATTCAATCCTGTGAAAGTTGGAAAAAACAAAAATAAGAATAACGATTCTTTGGAGAGTATGCTTTTAGCAATAAGAATGTATGCTGAAAGATTTGATGAAAATGACTGGAGGAGATATCTCGTTTGCGGAGTCTGTTGGCTTGAGAATGCTATTGCAATTAATACTCGACAACTTAGAATTTTGATTTCTAAGTGCAAATCATCGATAAATGGATCTTTACAGCGGATAGGGTATTTCACTAAAACATCACATGCGGAATCATGGAAAGTATTGTTTCCCAAAATACCATTATTGAAAGATAACTTTCACGAGCTTCGGCAATGGACTATTAGATATAAGCTGAGTGAAGAAGAACAAAAACAAACTCAAATCATTACCTTGCCACCCATATCATCACTTGATATTGGGAAAATACCACAATTGACAGATAAAGATATTGTTCCTATCAAGTTTAGGTCAAAATTAAGAGAAAAATCGGTCGATTTTCAGTAAATTTGTTGTTATTTTTTCTGTATGCTGGCATTGTTGTTCATTAAGATTTTTTGTGATGATATTGAAGATTTTCTCACTGAGTACGAGCCAAGAAATATTAAAATGGAAGCTTTTATAATAGAATTCATGAAAAATTCAATAATTCTATCTGATTTCCATATTGGAAAAAAATATGAGCCAAACGATACCATTCCTCTATTAGTAAAGCAAATTAGACAAATAAGAAGTGCGGAAAAGGCGGAAATGCTTTTTATTTTGGGAGATATCCTAGATGGTACTTGCCAAAATGGAGCTGTGACATATCTTCAACTTCTTAGGGAGCTTGAGAGCCTTGAAATTGAGACATATATTCTTGGTGGAAACCATGATAGACATTTTATGAAAGCAAACAGCAATTTTACTTCATGTTTTATTCATTTGGTGATGGAACCCCTTGTAATTGTTGCAAATCACTCATACATGTGTCATGATCTTCATCACAACATTCGTATCAGGGGAAAGCACATACCTTTGTTTTTCAGGTTTTTAAGAAAGCTAATCCCAAATATGTCAGAAAATGATACCCTGATCATAGGCCACACCCATGAGCAGTTAAATATCGGTTCATCTTTTTCAATTGGACAGTTTTCTATCGATGAGGCTCAATTTTATTACTCTGTAGGGAATTCAATAGGGATTCTTTTAAAAGAACACAAATATTCTGTAGCAAATACATTGATTGATTTATGACTTTTTGACCTCAACGTGGTCCTGACTTTTCATAGGGATGTAAAACTTTAAATAAAATCATTTCAACCAAAAAAGTGAAAATTGAGTATTGAATAAAAAATTGACAAGAATATTATTTTATGCGGCATTCAAAAAATACATGAGATCACATAGTGGTCTCGGCAGTGTTTCTCCAATTATAAAAAGCCACAATAAGCTTCCAACATTATTGTCACCACAAAAACAGGTGGATATACATTCAGGGAGAGTGGTTTTGTCTCCAATTATTCGAAAAGGGAAAGTTGGCAGGCACATGTCAAATGGTGAGGCTGTTCCTCGCCATTTATCATGTTCTTCTTTAGAAACACTCAAATCATCATCACATACACCAAAAACACTCCCTTACCCAGAAATTGAGTATAGAATATCTTTGCATATTCTCTCTAATTGGGGCCATCCGGGATTAGTTACTTGCTCCGAGATAGATATTTTAGGAGAAGATAGGGTTCCTATTCAAAATGTGAACATTATTGCAGAGTGTAAACTATACCAAAACCAGCTTTTGACCAGTTTAAACAATAAGCAGCTTATGAAAAAGTCATTCCAAGACCAGTGGTCAGAAGAATGGGATTCTAATAATACTCCACCACTGATTTTACATTTTGATGTTGTCTCAACAACACCTCCCCATTTTGTTCGTATTTGGAATTCAAACAATTTACCAAGCGCAAATGTGAAAGACATTTCTGTAATGATAGATAATACTTTTATAGCATCTAAAGAGGTTCCAAAAGACTTTGGATGCATAATCTCTCTGAGTACATCAGCATTGCCAATTATTGCAAAAGTTGAACAATCAATACTTACCAATAATGTGGAGATAAATGAGAGAAAGAGTGATGATTATGGTATAGTTCCAATCCAAAAATGCAGGAAAATATCATTTGTGTTGTTTGAAAACCACTGCGGTGATAATAGTGATTTCGGACTCAATGGAATAGAATTATTTACAGATAGCGCAGAAAAAATAACCAAAAAAGATATAATGTCCATCGAAATCACTGATGGAACAGGAATAACTTCTCCTTATCTGCTCTGCAAAAACAATAATCAAACAATACATCTTAGCGATATGCTACAGATAAGAAGCGATTACACTAGTGTCCCTGTTAAGGTAACAATATCCTTATATGAAAAAACTAGGATTGTACTTGCCCGAATATGGAATTACAATGCCCCAACTAAAAGAAATATTGGTGTCAAAAAAATGAAAATTGTGTTAAATGATCATGGGACAGTATGGACAGGAGTAGCCAAAAAAGGAAAAGGAATATTATGGATGATGAATGAATCTACAACAGATATATGGCTCACTGAACCTACCCCCTTCTATCAGATTAATTGTAAGTAAACTCTATCTATTTACATGGCGGTTTACATATTTTAAACGTCATATAGGATGTTGACTCCGCGATCATTAAAAGCTACCAGAGCGCCAATGTCTGCACAGACGAAAGAATTCGAATATGTATTCTTATACAAATACGATTTTCGTGATGGTGATGGATTGAAAGTGAAAATTCCAAAGAAGGGAAGTGACTCTGTAGCTCCCATTTTGGAGATTGCAAATCGATCTCTTGATTTGAATAGGCCTGCTCAGCAGCTCTTTGATGAGAACGACGAGCCCGTTACTCAAATATCTCAACTGAAGCACCAAATGAAAGTTTATGTTTCTTGCACAGCCAAATCTCAAGATGAGAGCGAAAAGCCTCTTTATAAATCGAGGCTGCCAAAAGGTTTTGTGACGTCAAACAGAGCACTTCCTTTGGTTCCTCAACCCGAGTTTGTGCCCAAGCCCGAGGATGCAATTCACCACCAGGCAATAGCTGCATCGCCATACACAGTTAAAGAGAATCTAAGAGATTCTTTATTGTGTATGTATTCATCGTTATCACAAGATCACAAAGCCAAATTACCAATATCTGAAGCTCTGCAGAAGCTTTCAAATGAAACACAACAGTATTTGGTTGAAGAATCAATGCTATCACAATTTATTGGACCTTCTTCTGTTATTTGCGACACTCCCATTGGACAGATTACTACATCTTGGGCAATGGATAAGCTCAAAGGTCTACGTCCAGAAGATTGTCGTTTCGTTATCAATGGTCCGTCTCAATCCGGAAAAACCACTCTTCTTTCCATATTTGTATCATTATTTTTCCAAAAACTCCAATTATCATTAGAAACACACAACTATTTGGTATTTCCAATCAATTGGATGCTTCATCAAGTATACATTCAAGATGTCCAGAAACTTTATGGTCTATTTGTTTCAACGACACTTAATGCTATCAGGGGAATACATATGCAATATATTCCAATTATAAGCCCCCTCCAGCAATGGTTTCAGAATATTTTGAACCAACATGTGTTTCCAAATCTCCCTCCTCAAGTTTCTAAGTTCCCAGGATTTCCATCGGCTGAAGTAACCAAAGTAGGACAGAATATACACTCATCTTGGAATAGCAAAGATAATTTTAGTGGATTTTTATATGAGCTGGTATCTTTACCAAACAATCTTGCTTTGGCATTTGGTTTTAGAACAGCTGTTTATGTTTTTGATCATTATGATTCATGCGTATTGGAAATGGAAAGCCCAGAAAGATACACCAAGCAAAGTATAATTTATCTTAATAGGGTTATTAATCAAGTAATTAATCAATGCCCATTCTTTATTTCTTCTCTCAGAGATTCAGAATTTATTAAAGCATTTGATATTGAACAATTTATCCAGATATCAACAGAAAGAATTGTTACAGAAAAAGGCGAAAAAAGTTTACATATAACAGATCCACAGTTCTCATTATCCATGGACATGTGCATTGGCTGTCCTGGATTTTGTTCATTATTTTTAAAGATTTATGAAATGGCAGTCGAAGCCAATACTTTTGCTGCAGTGAAGAACCAATTTACCAGATTAAGATCCGTGGTTGATATTTCCAGAAATGAGCTCCTGAAACATGAACTTTCCCGATTATGTGTTTTATTACATGAAGCAAATAATGAAGAAATAACTCCAACTATCTTAAATGCATTAAATGAAAAAACTGAAGTTACTATCAAGATTCATTAAAGACTCTATATTCTTATAGCATTTTTAATTTTTTGGATAGTGTTTAATTGAGAATTTCCAAAAGAATCATCTGGAAATGGAATACTGATACTTTTCAAATACACAACATAATCATTATACTCAACCATTATGCCAATTAAACGGAAAACAGGTTTTGCATTTTCATGATTATCTAGTAGCTGAATTATTAAGGATATGTGGTTCACTAATTCCTTTATGTAACATTGTTTTAGAATAATCACCAATGAATCAACCAATGATTTTACAGAGGTGATGTCACATTCTTCTTTTAAATGTGAAAATAACCCAGCATAAAAACCGGATTCTGATAGCTTCTCTTCAAATTCAGAATTGATACTAATCCTGGACAAAATAATTGGCAGAACAGAAATCAAATGATAATTTTCTTCTAAGAGAAACTTTTTAAAAATGGAAACTGAATCAAATGGAATCCAAAAATCAAAATGAAAAGACACTAACAAGAAAACCCTCACAGTATCTTCAAAGCTAGGGAGATCATAAACCATCCATTTTGTATTCATAATTAATAGTTTTGAGGTTTCTCTATGCTCCAACATCTTAATGAGCAATCCATTAGCTAAAAAACTCTTTCGAGCAAAATTCATTAATGGCCAAACAATATCTGATATACAGGGTATTGTTTTCTGTCTTAATAATAATGATACTACATATGGTGCAAGAACAGGATTATTAAAATCAATAACCATTTGCTTAAATGGAATATCAAAGCCAGACTTATATAAATAAAACATTGCACGATAAGATTCTAATGAAACATCCAAATATGAACACTCAAGAAACTGAAGAAAGATTGGCCAGCAATACTCTATTCTAGATTCAAAAAATTCTGGATTTTCAGATAGGAGATAGTATAAAACATCAATGTATCTTTTTCCAATAATTGGTAGAATAAAAAATTTGCTCTTAGATATTAAAAGATCTATCATCTCATATGGATTATCGATTTCGGAATATGATTTGATAAACAAAGAAAAACAATACAATGATTTTTCTGGAGAAATCTCAATCAACAATTTCATTGTATTTCGGAAATTATGCGAAAAGTACCCCGGATTATACGAAAAAGCTTTTATAAATACTGATAGTATTGAAATTTGGGCAAGTTTTTGTTTGAACGGAAACTCCCTCCATATCGAATGTTCAAAAAACAATGAGCGAATGTGGGGATTTGCCAAAGCATTTGATAAAGATTTCAGAATCAGATTTATCTTTATCATATCAGAAACCATTTTAAAATGATTAGAAATAATCCTTATATACTTCCTAGAATCTGATTCTCCAAACATATTTGTTGATTTTCTTATCTCACTAGAAAAAGATGGATGATTACAATCCAGTATCCCTAATAAATTCATATCTTTGATTTTGATATTATTCGATTTCAAACCAGTATAATGCCTCTCATCATAAATAGAGAGATCTTCATCATCATTGTTATTCACAATTTCAACAGGTTTTTTAAAAGTTCTGAATAATGATGAGCCAATATCATTAATTGGAGAATTCTCTTGATATAGACTCTCGGGGATGCTTGGGAAAGGGATTATTGATTCATTTTTAACAATGTCCATACTTGTTGATTCAGTAACAATACTATCACCTCTGAAAGGAATTATGCCATTCTCTAATACACCTTTTCCCATTTTTTTTGAGCGATGATATCGAAAAAACTGAGTGCACTCGTTTGAAGATTCATAATTTCGAATAATATCTTTGATTGAATTAACATCTTCATTTTTTGATCCTGGAAAAGAGATACTTCCGTTGAAAAACTCTTCAAGAATGCTGTTGAATGTGGGTCTAAGCTCTGCATTTTCTGACCAGCACTTCGTGATTAATAGTTTGAAACTCTCAGGAATCCCACGAGTAAATCTCGGTCGCGAATTATCTTTGGATATAGCAGTGAGTACATCATTCTTGTTCATTCCTTTAAAAGGACGAATCCCACATATCATTTGATATAGAATCATTCCAAATGAAAAAACATCACATTTTTCGGTATAATTTTGTTCTCCTCTTATAACTTCTGGTGCCATCCAGTTTGGAGATCCTACACAACCCGTTGGGTATGTCGGCTTTTCCCACTCTCTAACTAAACCAAAATCACATATTTTTGGATAGTATTTATCATCTAATAGTATGTTATTAGGCTTAAGATCTCGATGCATTAGTTGATTTTTATGAATAAATGACATTCCAGATGCAATTCCAATAGCGATTGTGTTCAATATTGGACCGGTTCGAAAACGCGAAAAATCATCACTTTCTAAAAATAAAAGTAGATTGCCTCTAGTTGCAAGTTCAGTCAGAATCTGATATGGAGGAGAATTTGAAAAACCAATCAAATTCAGAGTAAAAAGATGCCTGCATTTATATAAAGCGCTAATTTCGGAGATTAGTCGATGTGCTTGAGAGGAACTTAAAGTTTTGGATTTCATTTGTTTAATTGCAACTGGTTTTCCTCTGTATGTTCCTTCGAAAACAACTCCAAATGATCCATTTCCAATTGTTTTACCCAAAACAACCTCGTTTGTCGATATCAGCAAAGACTCGAGTTCTTTGGGAAAATCAACATTATAAAATTCAAGATCCATCCTTTTACTGAATTAGGAATTGCAATAAGTTCTTGAAGTGGTTTGTAGCATCTCCTGTGATAACAACACCACCCATATTTTGGATGTAGCCTCCAACCATTCCAGTTAATGTTGAACCATAGCGAAGAGAATGGATTGGATATGAGAAGACCTTACCACCAATGTTGGAAACGTTAACCAAGAAGTTTGCTCTGCCCCATTGACCAAGTGAATCCTTTGGAACTGGAACAAGTGGAGCGAGTGTACCCATTGTGGCAGCAAAACCGATTGAGGATCCAACGCTGTCAACAAATGTGCTTACAAAGTCAGAAGCCTTTGGAGCCTGGCATGTCTTTGTCTTAAGGGAGGCAGCCATCTTTGAGATTGGGAGGTTAACAGCTGTGAGAATAGCAGCAGCACCAACACCGCCAAGAGTGTAAACCATTAACTTGTTTCCCTTTGGATTCTCAAGGTTCTCCTTGAACTGTGGGCACACATTAGAAAGAATTTTGCAAGAAATTGGATAAGCAATGAAAGCTGTTCCGACTTGAAGCCCATTTAATGTGACATCTGTCCAGTTAACTGGGCCTTCGCCACCGCGAACACCACGCATAGTGATTTGGCTGAACATGTTTCCGAGGGTGGCACCAATGTAGGTTTGGGCCATTGAAGCAGAAAAACTAGCTGACATTACAAAAGGTGAAATGAAAAATTCAGATCATTTGGCCATTTACGAAACGATACAAAAACGATATGATGGGCTGGTATATCCTGTGGGAAGATGGGATATTTTTATTATCGTTTTCTTAACGTATTTTTATATGGAAGAAAATGTTGAAAATGAGAATCCTGCTGATGTTTTTCAACATACGGAAGTTGATTCTCATTTAGTTAAGCAATATAATGATGAAAACAAAATTGGAAGTATTATTGATATTGAATTTGAGAAAATTGTGGATTTGCCTGTATTTAGCGAAAAAGCAACAATTAAAGCGATGAAAATTCTTGGCTATAATGCCAAAGATTTGGTTAAGCTATCAAGAGAAGAAATAAAAAAGATACCTGGAAACAAGGAAATCAAGAATAGGATTGCAACCGAATTAGAAGCAAAAAGGAAGGATATATATGATGAAATTGTTGCAGAAAGAAACAAAATCCGGAATGAAGAGAATAATATTACCGAGCATAAAACATTTACCAAAAACAGTATTAGAAACGATGATGAAAGGAGATTTGAGCGATTAAAACATGTAAAAATAAAAGACATGCTTGAAACAAGCGTCCTTAGACATCAAATAGAGCAAAATGATATTGAAATTGAGAAAAGGATAGCTGAACGAGCCAAAAAGGTAATAGAAGATCGAGAAAAAAGAAAGTTAGAAGAAAAAGAAAAGATAAAGCACCAGAAACTTCTTTCAAAAGAAAAAGAAATGTCTTTGCAAGTACAACTTGAAGAGCAATTGAAGCAACTCGAAGAAAAAGAGCTTAAAAGACAGAAAGTAATAGAAGCTAACCAAGCAAAAGCGGAAGAAGAAAGGAGGCTTTCATTTGATTTAAGAAAAAAGAAGTTAGAACAAATAAGACAGATTCAGATAAGGAGAGAAAAAGAAGAATTGAAAAAGGCCGAAGAAAAACTAAGAAGAGTTAATGATATAAGCTCAGAAGCGTTAAACAAAAAGAAAGAAGAGATAAGAATAATGAGAGAAAAACATAAACAAGCAGAAGAACTATATAATGAAAGACTAGAATCATTGATTAAGCGAGATGAGATAGAACAACAAAAGCTTGTTGAAATGATAAATAAAAGGGAACAAGAAAAGCAAAAACAACTATTAGAGATTCAAAATAAAAAAGCGGAAGAAATCGAGAAAAAGAAAGCCCAAGAAATCGAAAAACTATTAACTATCAAGAATCGAACAAAGAGGGAAAATATCGAACTATTAAAGATTAGCGAAAAAATTAAAAATAGAGAAATGAAAGCAGAGGAAAATCGTAAAGCATTGTCTGAAGCAAGGAAGAAGAGGATGATTGAGATTCATGACCAGCACCACAAAAGAGCAAACTCTGTTGCTGATAAAAAGATTCGTCAAGAGGAGAGCAGGAGCAAGAATGCCATGTCTGTTTTCGATAGACTAAAGGCAGCTCAAGAGAGAACCGAGAAACTAAAGCAAATTAGGGAAGAAAAGCAACAGAAAATTGCTGCTGATAATTGGCTAAAACAAAAATTAGGAGAAGAGAGAGCAAGGAGGATTGCAGCCAAAAAAGAATTTGAAAAACAGATAATATCCGAGAAAACAGAGAAATACTTATCAACAATAACCGAAGAAAAGAAAATCGAATCAATAGAGTTTAGAAAGAAACAAAGAGAATCCGAGCTTAAAAAACTTAAAAAGATTAAGGAAATTGAAGAATTACAACAACAGCTAACAATGTCATCCAAAATGAAACCTGATGCAATAGCTAAAAAGTTTGGATTTCTATCTGAGATAGAAAAGGAAAAAAAGAATAAAAATGTATATTAACTAACATTTAATAACATTCTATTTTAACATTTTGGTGCATTTGTTAATAATTTGAATATTTCCTTTGATTTTTGCAAGCTCAAGAACCTGAAGAATGAGCTCATGATTCGATGTTGATTTAGCAATGGCAAAACTCTCATCAATATATCCATATTTACAGAATAATTTGCCTCTAACTATTTCCGAGAATACATTATTCTTAATAAAACTTAATACAGTCCTATCATTATGATCAGGAAAGAGTATTCCAACCATTACCATTACACATATTTCATAAACAAACCCTTTTGTTTTGGAAATAAGTTTGAAAAACCTTGGAATTGCACCTTCACCAGATTTTTCAAGAGCTTGTATTACATTATCACATACCTCTTCAAAAGTAAATAAAGATGCAAGTTCGGGCATTAGATCAAGAACAAAGTCAATCTGCCCCATTCTCATCATTAAAACAACCGAGTACATTGCATCTTGATTGTCTCCAATTATATCAATATTGGGTTTAAAACTAAGTTGGCTGTCCTGGCAATATTTTATCAGTTTGTTTTGAAACTCAGCCCTATTTTTTAGATTCATTAAATCTTTTCTTGTGAAGATTTCTTTCCGTAGAATTTTCTGATTTGTTCTAAACTTTAAACTTTTTTCAATTGAATCAATTAAAACTAGGATTGCCTTTAATCTACTATTCCAATTATCGGAATACTTATAGACATATAGAACAGTTTTAATTGCATCATCATAGAAATACAGCCTTGTTTGGATATCAAATAGTGTGTTGTGCATTCCATGATTTTCTAAAAAAGAAAACAATTCATTGATATAACTCTGAAACATATAAAAATAGTCATCATTCTTGGATATATGCTCCCATAATGCCACCCAATTCTTTCCGGATATTGCAGGGGTAACAATACACTTAGTGAAATTTGAAGGTTTCTTAAATTTTTGATCCAAACACTTCCATATATTGAATGCTTCATCAAACATGCTTCGGTTAATGCAAATTACAATATATCTCCATATTTCTCCAATATGATTATACACCCTTTTTAGCTCAATTATTGGCGGAGACATAGATTGTATAGATTTAATACCATCAGAGACCGACCTCACAGCTTCATAAACTGAAGGGATTGGAATTACTTTTAGATTAATCAACTCTGTTAACATTTTTAAGTCATCACATTGAATGGGAGCCCCCATCGGAGTAGGATATTGAATAGAATCTGATATCTGATCAATCAACAATGAAGAAATCCCATTCTTATTAATAAATTCGATAAATCTAAGTCCTTCATCTAAAAGCCCAATTCTAAAACATGAAATCAACCTTGGAATGTAGTATATTGAAAGATCAATGGACCATAAAATGCAAATATCATATAATAGCCCAGTGTGATCATATTTTTCGGATAACAATGCCAGTTCTTTTCCCTCAGATAAAGTAAAGCAATTGTTAAGCGAATATGATTCTTGATATCTAGAAAACAAACTGCAGCCAACAAACTTGGATATCAATTCAATTTGTTTAAATATTAAGGAAAAACTTGAACATGTAAAATTAGATGATGAATTAAAAAATGATAAATAATACAGGATTCTTTTGAGATTGATGGATGTCCTTTGTTCAAACCCGAAAGAACTAATTGAGAGCGATGATATTACATTAGTACATTCATCATATATCTGAGAAAGTTGTTCGCAACTAATACAAAATACTGGAGAGCATAATCTCTTGACATCCTTGAGTAAAACAAGAAGGGTAGACATACACTTTTTTGAAGAATAGTGATCATATAAAGTACTAAACATTATGTTGTCTCCTTCTTCATTTGAGATTGTGGAAACCAGAGAGTTTTCATATTCTGTAATAATATATTTTTCGATGTTGTTAATCATTTCCTTTGAAAGAAACCCCGATAGCAAATAAAACATCTGAGGAGCTTTTCGGTATAAATCAAAAAATAACTTTTCACTTTCCATATTATAAAGAAAATCATTCAATATGTGTTCAAATTGAAACTCAGAAACATATATTACCAGCGTCTTAATTTCAAACAATCCAAACAAAGATATAATCACATTTTTTGGTTCCATAGTTTGTATTCCCAAAACCTTAAGTAATTTAGGGGAAACCAAACCCATGAAAGGATACAAATTGCAAACAATGTCTGGGGTTAATTTATAAACATGTTCCTTAAGAATACAGAGGGTGTATTTTGGTAATCTTATGTAACATTCATTCATCAGCTCGTAATTTAGACTTGGATCGTCAAAGAAGGGTAAAAGTAGATTCTTAAGAGTGTCAGATGATGGCTCTTGAAGTGATTCATCTAAATACAAAAAATATCTCTCAAGAGATGATTCGGTACCAATTATTGAAATACCATATCCTTCGTTTGATTTAAGCAATCCTGATAAATAATTCTCAAAAATTGTGTCTGAATGATTAATAGATGAATCCATCATCCTAAAATCTAAATAAGACCCTTTTATCCCAAAACCTACAGATTGTTTTTGTGTAAACATTAATTTCCTAATCTCACTAGCATCATACTTCTTTTCCATAATTTTTGCATAAAAAATCACTTTCCCTGTTGGAGTACTATCGCTTGCAATAAGATTAAAAAGCTTGGATCTTATATCAAATGTTGAAGAATACCTTAATACTAACTCAATAGCATTTGGCCCAAGAAGCATTGTTAAATTTCTGGCGTCCTCAATTGAGTTATTTTTGACAATCATATGAACTATTTCAATGGGCGATACTCTATTCATTGAGTGACTGGTATATGGAATAATGCGATTATATAATAAAAGGTAGTCCAAAAATGAAGAAAACAATGAAAAATTGTGCTCTAAATTGGATGAACATACATTTCCTGCGTTTGAAAACATTTCTATTCCTTTACAAATTGTTTGATTCATAGAAATTTCGAGTGGATTAGTATCATTTTTCCTTTTATTCATCAGGTTTTGAACAATTCCACTAGAATGGTAATCATCGCACAAATGCTTATTATAACTGAAGAAGTATTCGATCTCAAAGGACTCAGATATCGGATCTTCAAATGATATACTGACTTGTATTTGCTTCATTAACATCGATAAATGAACTATTGACATTAAGCCAGAAAATCGTTTTGCTATTTGCATAGCAACATCATACTCCCCTCTTTGTATCATTTCAACAAGAGCATATTGGGGAGACACAAGAGATGTGGTCAAATCTTTGGATCTTTTTACATTGGCAAACACCAGTTTCTCACTTGCAGAATTAAAAAAACTGGATTCGTTCATAAAACTTGACAAACTCATTAAAATTGCTTCGGCATGAGGTACATCGCATATATAATCCCCTTTAGAATTGCATAAAAACACTAATGAAAAAATATCCCAAACTATAGATTTCCTAATAGGCTCTATTTCAATCAGTGATAATAAATCAGATATGAATGTCGCCTTTTCAAAATCAATTACGTCATTCACAATGATTTGAATAGCTAATGATATGGCTCCAAAAGCAAAAATAAATCCAAAATCTATATTCAAATTAAAATCATCTAATGACAGAATGGGTACTTGAGAAAATTCTGCGATTTTATCATAATCTATTTGGGATAAAATGGGTAATAAAAGCCGAGGAATTGATGTGATTTGAATATCATATGAAGAAATATTCATTCCTATTAAGTGTGTAATAAAGATTATTAGCGATGATTCATTAATATATCTATTCATAAAATCAAATGCAATACTGTCATCATTATTCTTATAAAATTTTTTGCATAGAGACAACAATCTTGTTGGATCTGTTCTCAAACTCTCATAAACACTCAGAAAAACATAAGGCTGAAGCACCTTTAAACTACCTATAAACTCAAAACCATCACTATCACTCCTAGTTATTAAAAGGGTCTGGGCTGGTTGAGATACAATATCAATAAAGTGTTTCTTCTTTGAAATTGAGCTATTTGTTAATGGAAATGGTGAAATTTGTCCGAAAAGATCTGATTTTGATAGTGAGGATTCTGTAAATGACACCAAATATTGGATTTTTGTGGAGATTTGAACATTTCGGATTTGAATCAAGTAAGATAGCAACAATGGCAATGTCATTGAGTTAACAATATCCATAGGAAAGTGCTGAATGAGTGAATCTGAGATGGTGAGCTTAATCCCTAGCAAATCAATCCCGAATATTTTAAATAGATTTTTTGGCTCTATAACATCCAGTTTAGCATCTAATGATGGCATTAAAGCAGTGAATATTGGTTGGAACTGGCGATATAACGAGTTAACAGCTTTGATAAACAATTTGATATCCATATTCGCTGTATTGGAGCTATTTATGATGGAACAAAACCCGCTAGCCCATGAAGGCTTAAATGATTTCAAAATAATCAAATAGAACTCTTGAGAAATCCGTGATGGGTTCATTCCAAAATAAGAAAGAACACAACGAGCTTGCCATTGAATATTTATATATTGAGGACAGTTTTGATTCGGAATCCATCCTTTGGGAGGTCCAGAAAAAACAATAGGACCGATTATTGACACAGATGGTTCCAACTCAAGCTTCTCGGAGTAGGAAATCGCTATTTTAATCTGCCCCAAAAAAATATTCTTAACTAACTCGCATTCGTTGAACCCAGGATGCTCTAATATACGAAAAACATGATTCATCAAAAACTTGTGTTTAGATCCGACAACACTTCCCAGAGGCATCTTCGGTCGTCTCTGACTTCAAGGGAACAGCTACGACAGAACTAATGATGCATTCCTTGAGTTCTTCGATTCCTTCTTTAGTCTCAGCAGATGTAACAACATAGTCCATATTTTTAGTCTTCTGATACTCTTCAATCTCACTCAGCTCAACAACTTTGTTCGGCATATCATTCTTGTTGCCTACAATAATAAACTTTTTGATCGTTTTGATGTTGGAAACCAGACCAATCCATCCATCTATGTTCTGAAAAGATTCATGATCGTCTAAAGAAAACACAAGAACGCAACATACTGCATCAGCAGAAAAGGTCGCAGCCATTGTTTGATATGTAGCTGATCCAGCAGTATCCCAAAGGTTAAATTCGTATTTTTCTCCGCTAACAATTTGGCTAAATGAATAACTCTTAGATCCAATTGTATTGCTGGCTTTAGCAATACCGGTCGATTCTGGATGAACAATGCGGTCAATAACACATGTTTTTCCTACTCCTGAATCGCCCAAAAATACAACTTTAGTGGCCTTTCCAGACATTGAGAAATTTGGAATTTTTTATAATTGAACATCTTCGTTTGGAGAAGACTGGGATGATAGGAGGACCAGTTCAAGGAATACCTTTTCTAGTGATGATGAAGCGCATGTGAAGTACTTAATACCGCTAATAGCCTGTGAGGCCTCATTTAGTGTGTTGAAGAGAGTTTTGATACTTGTGTTTGCTGCTGGAACTGAATACACAAGGTTATTTGATCTCTTATTGGTTAATTTGGAATTTGGAATCCTCTCTGTTATGTAATTCTGTACCTGTTGTGATATTTCATCGTTGCTGCTCTTTAAAAGTATATCAATTTTGAACTCGGTACCAAACTTTGATGATAGATACTGAGGTGTGCCTACTGTATAAACACATCCGTTTATCATCATTGAGATTTTTCCACATAGAAGTTCTGCTTCTTCAAGCAAATGGGTGCATAACATAAATGTCTTCTTCCCTTTATACATGTTAATTAAGTCATGAACTTTGTGTCTTGCAACTGGGTCTAATGATGAAGTTGGTTCATCCAGAATTATGACTTCGTATGGGGACAAAAATGAGATAATAATTGCAAGTTTTCGGGCATTACCGCCAGATAGTTCTCTAACCAATTTGTCTTTGTGTTCTTCGAGCTCAAGCAATGGTACCAATTCGGTTTTAGCTTTCATTATGGTTTCTTGGTCCAGGTTGAGCAATTTCCCAAATAGATCAATATGATCTAATGGAGTTAATTCTAGGGTTAAGTGGTCATTAAACTGTGGACAATAAGATATTAATGTGGTTCTTTGTTTATCATCGATTGACTGCCCATCAATGAAAACATCTCCTGAGCTTCTTGACATATATCCTGTTATGATTTTCATCATTGTTGTTTTTCCTGCACCGTTTGCCCCAAGAAAACCATATAATTCTCCCTTTTTGATTCCAAGAGAAACCGAGTTTACAGCCGGAATTACACGACCTTCATTATCAAGATATACTCTGCAAACATCTTGAATTTTAATTACGTAATCAGAATTGGATGAAGCTTTAATCTGTGCTTCTTCTTCAAAAACTTCATTGGTAAGATTTTGTTTATCTTTAATCTTCGAAAAGAACTCCTGATATTTTGGAAAAGTTGATTGTGAATCTGTTAACAACGTTTTCTTCCTTTTTGACTCAATCAAATATAATATGAATATATATATTCCTATATTGACATACATAAACAATAATAATGGAAATGTAGTTTTAAGACTCCACATTTCAAAATAATTCTCATCAAGAGTAACAAGTCGATCGAAAAATTCATACATATTTGTTAATGGATAAAGAGAATATATCCATGCAAAAACACTTTCTCCGGCATCTTTACGAACCGTTTCGATGAATAGAGTCAGATATATTGGCATTTGTTGAAGCATATTCAAAAATCCAGACCCAGATTCTGGTTCATCAAAAACAAAGCACCAAACATAAGTAACAAGTATTGTTGAGATACCCCCCAATAATAACGTAAATAATGATAATACAGGATGATTCACAAATGCAGTAGATTTAATAATCAGTAGTATAGCCCACCCTATAACTGCCATTACTGCCCAGATAATATAATCCACAACAAAACAACCTAAATAATATGCTACATATGATAGTTGATACATTTCCATATATGGCCTCTTTTCTTTTTTGATATCACTAATGGTATGATAAGAAAAGAAATTGCATGTCGATAATAATGCCAAAATGATAAACATAGCAGTATTTTTCACAATAACAGTGGACATGTATTTAGCGAATAATAAAATGCCCCTTACTTCGAAGTTTCCTTGGCCTAAAGCTTGCCAAATTATTTTGTGAAGCTGTTGGAAAGAAGTTATTTGCCCAGGATTTCCAGTAAATGATGTGTCATTGTATATTAAAGTTATTGGAAGAAAGCTATCAGATAAATTCTCAGATACAGCAAAACCAATTAGAAAATTAACGTTATGATCTTTTTGGCTCATCATTTCATATATTTTACTATTCATTTGGGTAATATTTTCGAAGTAATAATAGTTTGGAACAACATTTATATCTTTTATAATCTCGGATTCTGTAACGTTTTTTAATTGCTTAATAAATTCATGATTATGCAAAGAAGGCGGGTAAACAAGAGCATATGATGGATTTACAACTCTATAATCTTTAAAACTTGACACTTTAGGATCCAAATCGTCTTTGATCGAAATCAAATTTTCTAAAAGAATAGCCACTGACAAAAACATTATAAATGGCATCAATAGTTTAGCTAATGCAGCTTCGGTTCGTCTATGTACTAAATACCTCCTCCATGCAATGGCTTTGATCTGGTTCAACATGAAATGAATCGATAAATTGAAAAGTGTAAAACGATTTTTTTGAGAATCGTTCTGACACATAATGTGAAAAAATACCCTGAATGGGTTTCACAGTTGCTCATGAAGCACAATCATCACCAGAGTTAGAGTTAAACGCGAGATCCTCAGGCGGAATATTAAGGATTCCGATTATTAACAGAATCATTATGAAAAAGGAACAAAATTGTTTTGGGAAGGAACATATTCACAAGAGTGTTTCTCAGGTTTATTGCAATTATAAGATAATTCGAGATATGCGGTGTCAAAGTGAATCCATTTATTATTCATTTTCTTGAAGTCTGGGGTTGTTCAGATACCGTTGACAATCTAATTGGTTAAGTCAAATCTGAGTTTAATCATAATACTATTCACATGTGAATTTGAGGACATTTTATCTATGTTTTGGGATTGTTACATCACTTTTATATCAGGAAGAATAATGGATATCAAAACCACAAAATATAAATTTCATTTTTTTTCAGATGGATGAGAAGATTTCTTTCGAGAGGTTTCTTTTTGGAGACGGAAATGAAATTATTATTGATGATATGGAGTTTTGTGTCAATCGGATTATCAGATTACTTAAGATTCGGCCTCATCAACTTGAAAAATCAGTGAGGTTATCTGACCAGTATTGCAAATTCTCAGATTTCCGGCAAATACTATTAGAAAATTCTAATAAATGTCCGGTTTTGATATACCAATTGCACAAAAGAGGTGTTTTGGTATTTGAAGAAATCGAACCATTTTTGGAATATGACAACACTTTCTTGTTTAGTTATTATTTTCGGAACGAGATCAAAGATTTTGATTGTTTTATTAAACGTAAGGACATACCTGATGATCTAGATGAATCATTCTTTGAGAATGAAAATGATATTGATCAACTTTCCGAATATGGTTATCTTCAATCAAGTATAGAGTATTGTCTCAAGTATGATGTGGTTGATGATTTAGCTGTTTTCGATAATTTAAATGAAGCGGCAAAATGGAGTCCTTTTGAGTGGAGTGATAAGCCAGAATATCTTGATCTCTTATCTTTTGCAGGATTTTTTTGCTCAATCAAGTGCTTTAAGTATCTGTTAATGAAAGGATTCGAAATCAATGCGCAAGTGTTATCAATGGTTGTCTGTGGTGGTTGTTTTGATCTCTTCCATTTATGTAAAGGCCAACAATTAGTTACACCAAGTCTTTTTTGTAGAGCATCTGAGTTTTTCCACCTACCTATGTTAGTTTTCATGATTGAAAATGGAGCTGTAATAAATGCTAAAGGTAAAGATAATGGGATTACTCTTCATGTTGCTGCTAGATATGGCCATCTTAGTGTTGTTGAATATCTAGTTAATCAAAAAGCAGATATAAATGCTCATGCAAGTGGATATCTCTCTGGGACTCCTCTTCATTTAGCTGCTCAAAATGGTCATCTTAGTGTTGTTGAGTATCTAGTTAATCAAAAAGCTGATATATATTCAAAAAATAAAGATGAATGGACTCCTCTTCATTTTGCTGCTCAAAATGGCCATCTTAGTGTTGTTGAATATCTTGTTAATCAAAAAGCAGATATAAATGCTCAAGCAAGTGGATATCGCTCTGGGACTCCTCTTCATTTAGCTGCACAAAATGGTCATCTTAGTGTTGTTGAATATCTAGTTAATCAAAAAGCTGAAATAAATGCAAAAGATAGAGTTATTGGGTTTTTAAGCTTTATGAAACTCCTCTCCATTTAGCTGCCCAAAATGGTCTTCTTAGTGTTGTAGAATACCTAGTTAATCAAAAAGCTGATATAAATGCAATTTGTTATAGTGTTGAGTTTTTATATTTAATATAACTCCACTTCATAGAGCTGTTATTTATGGACACCTAAGTGTTGTTGAATATTTAGTTAATCAAAAAGCTGATATAAATGCAAAAGATGATGAAGGATTGATTCCTCTTCATTGGGCTGCTCAGCATGGTCATCTTAGTCTTGTTGAATATCTAGTTAATCAACAAGTTGACATAAATGCAAAAGATAATAAAGGCATGACTCCTCTCCATTGGTCTGCTTATAATGGTCATCTTAGTGTTGTTGAATATTTAGTTAATAAAAAGGCTGATATAAATGCAAAAAATAATCATGGAAAAACACCATTGAGAATGGTACCGAAAAATCGTTTGAAAGTTCTTGAATACTTCAGGAGTAAAGGAGGACAATAAGTCAAAAGAGGAATAAAAACCACATCCAGTAGTTTTTTTTGAATATGTGATCAAGCTATGGTTTTGAAGTGTGAAAGGATGCAAAAAATCAGAGTAATCATCAGGAAATGATATTTTGGAGAAATGATAACATATATTTGATGAGAGAGAAATGGTTGGGTGGATCGAAAGATGGAAAATAAGTGTTTGGGAGAGAAATGAGAATGGGGTAATTAGTTAAAACATAAGTTAAGGAAATGATTGAAAAATAATTCGGATGATCGAATGGCTGTATTGAAGCCATAACCTTGAAAACAAGACATGATGATTATTAAACATTGAAAATATTTGATATTCAAGGATCAATCGATGTAAAAATGTTCACAACAATTGAAATAGTGGATATGGGTACCAAATGGTGTGTACGCCCCATCTCTGAATACTCCCACTTTCTACAATCATCTTTTGATACATTCTTCCCAATCATTAGGATCGTTCAAAAAGCAACAATCATAATGACATCCATATGGTAATGAAAAGCATTGAATTTTTCCGTGTCAATATGAAAAACTCTCATTAAATCACAACAAAAAGAACTTTTGATTTTCAAATACTAATGAGAATATGGTACCCAACTATATGAGAATGAAATGAAAATGTACAATGATATGCTGAAATCAGAATAACATGAAAAGATACCAACAAAACTTGAATAAATCGAACGTTTAAAATAAAAATGGAAGAGATAAAAACTCTTCTAAATACTCTTAATTGGGAAGAAGAAAAAGCTACAGAAAATGAAATAGTTTTAAAAACCATTGTAGAAGAGCTATTAATATTAGTTCATCAACAAGTTGATCTATATTCGGACATGAGAAGCAGATTAGTTCACAGTATCTGTAAAAATTCTGATTTAAGTTATGAGACGCAAGAAATAATAAGCATAAACCCAGGCAGTGATAATAATTCCCTCGAAAAACTTAAAAAACTTGTTCAAATCGTGAATTCTCGGCTGAAGCAGGTTCAATATGAGAGAGATTCTGCTAAAACGCAAAATGAAAATCTTAAAGAGCAGTTACTTAGAGAAAATGAGTATCTTAAGAATGAGTTATCACGCGCTAGGAAAAATATTCTGTAAATTGACTTGTATTTTAAATATTTAAACAAAAGCTATTTCGATAACCTAACAGGAAGTTTTGATTTAGGATGATTCCCTTTAGTCTCCAAAAAATGCTGAAATCTCCTCGTGATATCTGATTGTATGTCTGTGGTGGGCTTTGGTAATTCACATGGAGATGAATCTCCCTTAATAAAATCATTAGAAATATTATCAATGCAATCTTCTTCATCAAAAATTTTAACGTCAAGTGGAAGCTCTAGAACTCTTTTACCGATCTCATTTCTAACTTTGGAAATATCTGATTCTAAGCAACGTACCACAGTTTCATCCGTTTCATTTCTGATTCTATATTGTATCTTTTCAAGAAGATCTAGCAAAATGAGTATTTCTTCCTTTTCCATTAATTCTTAAACGTACACTATGGAATAAATTTAATACAGTTATTTTCAACAGAAAAGAATCCCCTATCAGTCAGAGCATTAATCCTATTTATAACATCAGTATTGGAAAAATCGATTCGAGAGTCAATTTCCTGCTTTGAAATCTGAAATAGGGTTTCGATATCAAGGCTTCCGTGTTGTTTTATCACTCGTGTCAGCATTGCATCAATTACTTCATTTCTATGAATGAGTATATCTTGCTCAATATGTTTTGATGTTTCAATGATTGGAATTGGAAGTTTTAATAAGCCACTATAAGAAAAGTCATTATTCAGGTAATAGTCTTTCCCGTCACTTGTAAGAAGCTTAGAAGGAAGCATTGATATAATTGATGCCTTGGTATATGAATCATGAATGAATGGCAAAAGCGATTCTGAACGAATATGGTCAACAGTATTTAAGTAAAGTAAACACTCTGCTTGAACTCCATCACAGACGATAACTATGCGTTTGTTAGTATATTTTATATAAAAACTCCATGAAGATAAAGGAAATACTAAAACTCTATTTGGAAATAAACATTTATATTTGGAAAAAACACAATCAGTAATACTCCTAAGTATCTTTGGAGATGGATATGGTGGTGGTTTTGGCCAGAGAGCTGAGCGGAATACTAAAACAGGGCCAATATGCAATTCAGAAGATTGCTCAGCATCAATCAACAATTCTTTAAGATTCTTCAGATCATAAAAATATGAAGATTTTTCAAATGACTCTATTATTTTCCTCTCACAAAGTATTTTTTCGTATGAATACGGTTGAATCCTCGATAGTGCAAAGGAAGAATGAATTATCACTAGTTCATATTTCAAATTAAAGCGTGAAAGAACAGGTATTATTGTTGAAATATCACAATCGTTCTTTCTTGAAGAATTTATATACAATATTATCTCACTGAGCATTTTTTTTGAATCCATATTCACATACTCGCTTGCAATTCGATCAATTATTGATTTAATCTTGGAGTCATTTTTAAATGACAAACCAAGGATTCTCTCCAAATTTTGTATGTTTAGTGATAATTTAATCAAATCATTTGTTGAATTCCTAATTATATCTCTAATTATAATCTCAATCTGGAAATATACATTGTCTGCCACATTTTGAAGGGATACATAGTTATAGAATAAACTACAAAACTCTGTTTCCCCATTGTTCATTGCAATAAACAAAAATCGGTATATTTCACTAAAAATCCGCATATCTATTATGTATTTATACTTCTCTTGTATTAATTGATCTCCAATTTGAGAGGAAAAAGTTAATCTATCAAGTTGGATCTCATTCAGATATAAATCATAGAGCAATTTAAGAATATTTGAAACACAATCCTGATTCTCATTCAACATAATTGCTTCATTGACATCTTTAAAAAGGTAAATATTATGTTGTACCAATAAATCATTCTCTTGAAAATATAAAAAACTCAAAAAGCTTGTTAATAGAGATAATTCTTCAAATTTTTCATGATTTTTAAAAGATTCAAAGGATTCATTGTGGATTTGTTTATAGATACTATCATATTGAGAGAATACTCGTTCTAAAACACAATTTTGTACGCAAATATCACGAAAAATCGAACTAAAAACATCATGAAACTCCTCAATTTGGTTTTTTTTATTTCTTTTAGACAACATGCACATATTCGATAGAAATCCCTTTGTATGCACAAATCTATTGAAAATATAGTGATAACCATCATTTTTATCATAATTTGAAGATATAGAAACATTTTTTTCCATCGTTTTCTTAAACTCGGAATAGATGCAATCTAAAAAATCCTCATAATTGCTTCTATTTGTATTTTCGAAAAAATAATTATATATTGTGGAATATTCATAACAATCAAACTTAAAAAAACAAAAATTGTGAATAATGCCCTTGAGATCCATTAAAATTTTATCAAAACATATATCAACATCAATGAGAAGATGGATATATCTGTGTGGATATGAATTGTGTATGATTAACATATGAATGAGAAAGAGAATACCATTTTGATAAGAATTCTTTCTTCCAGCTGATGAGTGCATTGGATTAATTCATAGGTTCGATAAGGTGTCTCTTTTGGAGTTTCAATTATTTGTGTCATTGACCTCTCTATTGTCATTCTGAATGTTTCTTCATTTGTAATACTGATTGTTTCAACAGGAGTTAGATCTATTAAAGAATAATCGGTATTACAATGATGAGAATTGAAAAATTGCATTTGATAAGTTGTTGATATTGACCATGAATTGTTTTTTGCGGTTGATACATTAACGTTTGTAGAAAATGATAATGAATGATCAATAAAAGAATCAGAGACTTCAAGAAAGCCCGAATGGACATAGAATAGATAATTGTGATTATTTTTGAAAATACAATTCATCATCTTTTTTAATCCATCTCCTTGGACATATACTACTCCAATAGATGGACTATTGTTATGAACAATGTTTGCATATGACATTGATGATGTTCCTATTGAAGAAAAGATGTAAATACATTTGCTCTCAGATACCTTATTGTTTGCGAAAGTACAATATGAGCTTGTGAATGAGGATGGGTTATTGATATAAATACCAGAAACTTGTTTTGCATTATTCATCGAACTGTTTGTGTTGTCTACTATCTGAGCACTTGTGGATATATAAAGGGGATTATTAACTAGTGAAATAGGAGAGGAAAATGAAACGGATAGATATTCTATTTGGGTAAATTGGGATGTTTGAAACCAAGCAAATTGACCACCCAAAGAAGCTGAGCATCTATTGGCACATATCATTCTAAGAAATGAATCAGAAGATGAGAAGTATATTGCCCCTCCATAACCAGCACTAGTGCAATTAAAGCACATAGAATGAGACATTACCAATGATTTAGAGGAGACACCAATAAATATCACACCACCATTACCTGTGTGTGATAAAGATCTTGAAAAAAAACAGTCAGTAATGCTTATATTAATATTGGTATATGATCTTCCTTGTTCAATTTTTTCGTTAATGCACCCAGAGTTACGATAATTAATGGGAATTTTTGGACCAGGCACTATTCCCAAAGTTCTTAACAAATGTGATTCATTTTTAAAAATGGAAATCAAATGTTTGGCTTCAGTTAGATTTCTGATTATAACTGTGGAGAAATTTAATATTACTTTTAGGAATGATTGGAGGTACGAACTTATGCAAATTTTTGTTCTCTTTCCTTGATTTTTATGTTCAATTGGTGAGAATTCAAATTTCGAAATGACGGGGAGAGAAAACAGAGAACTATTGCAAAAATCATGACTGTTTATGGAATAAAAAAGCCCAATGAAGTAATTAATCCCAATTAAATGTATAAAAATCATAAAAATTAATGTGAAAATAACAATTCTAATGAAAACTATATGGGCCTTTGGTGTTTTTGGCAAAAAAAAGAATATCCAAGGCATATTCTGATTGTTTCCCTTTTCCAAATGGGGTTTTAATTTGTAATCGCAACAGAATCTCTCTTTGATAACATCCATAGTGGATGAAAAACATACTGAGAGCATTTATATGAAACACTTTGAATTCAAATATTCAAAGTGATTATTTCAAAATTCAAAAAGCAGAAACGTTAAATTTGAAACGACATTCTCTCATTATTAGGTGCTTAAGTTTGTTTCTAATGATACTAAAAACAATTTGGCCTGATTATTGTCAGGGGCTCTGTGAATGTGAAAACTCATCTCCATTATTTGTAATGAAACTGAAAATTAATCTATTTAAAACTCTTTGAACACATTTTTCCAATCTTATTCTATATTAATTGAATATAATGTTATGATAGGGTGATGAACTATATTGGAAAAGCCTAGCTGTTCAATCATTTCTTCTAGTGAGGATTTTTTATCTTTTCAAATGAGTGATGAAGAAATTGTAAAAGGTTTTTTACATAATTTTTTATCTAACAATAATGAAATAAGGCAAAAATCTGAACAAGAATTTTTAAAATATCAGTATTTGAACCATGAATCACTCATTCAGGTATTAATTACAATTATTGAACAAGATCCATATTCTAGTATTGCACTATCTGCTACATTGCAGCTTGATACATATATTTCTGGCATAAGAGAGTCTATATCAGATATAAAAATGGAAATTATTGATTTTCTTCGACAAAGAGTTGTGAAATGGATGCAGGATTTAAGCTTTCCTGATAGAGTTTTGGAAATATTGCAGAAAAGTATAAAATATTACCTTATTATGCACAATGGATCATTTGACAAATGGAATAACTTCGAAAGTACATTAATCAGTTTGATCCCCACTGAAAGATCCTGTTTTGCGTACAATATTCTTATTTTTTTAGCTCAAATTGATCCTTACAATGCGTTTTTGGACGAATCTATTAGATTTTTACCGATTTCATCAGAAAATAGTGCTGTCATATCATCTTCCCTTCCTTTTATCATTAAGATGATGAAACATAGAGATTCACTATTAGAATATGTTGAGTTTATACCAGATTGGTTTAAATATATAGATTCTCACGATTTCAGTTATTGTTTTGAAGAGTTTCTATATCTTCTCAGAGATAGACCGTTTGATGTAAGAACAATTCTTCCTTGTATAATTCAATTTCTATTTGAAATAATTGCAGAAGATTCCTATGATGAACTTTTTCGTGTTCAATGTATTTACTATTCTGGCTTTCTTATTTCAATTTCAAGTTTTGCTCTTGAATGTTCAATTAACTCGGCATTTAATATTTTAGCGATTATTTCTAAATGTCTAGCCAATCCTTTGTTATATACTGATTTATATTCTCAGGCTTTTGATTTTTTGGAGGATTTTAGTTTTGTAATATCTTCTAAAACTGTTATTGACTCAACATTATTATGCGAATTAATGGAAAACCAGAATGAGTATGAAATGTCTTCTTTTATTCGAGTATTTCCGTCTGTAAAAAATCTTTCAATGATTGAAAAATATTGCTATTCAGATGATATTTATATTAGTACAAATGGATGTAATGCAATGATTTTTTTATTGAATAACTCGATGGATATGATTCCTGATCCTCAAGAAGTAGGAAATCGACTCTTTTCGCATATTATTGATTCTCAAGATCCCAAAATATGCGAAGTATTTTCTGTATATATTTCCAAAATTGAAATTGATTTAGCCAAAAACATATTTGAATTTATTATCCAATATTTTTATGAAACCCATTCATTCTACTCAGCTTTATTTGCTTCAATATTATTAAGTCGGTTAAGGAAAACAACAAAAGACAACTGTGATGCTATATTCCAATTTATTTGTGATATATTCCAAGAATCATCCGAAACGGATTATAAACTCAGAACCCTTGAACTACTATCCAATATTAGGTTTACTATTGAACCATCAAGCATTGTGGATTTCTTTAATGAGTTTATCCAAGAAATGATCCTGGATGATGATATTGTATCATCGAAAGCAATAAGAGAACTTTGTAGAACAATTGGGGTTTTTGGAATACCATTCGAACAATGTCTTCTTAATCATATTATTGAATCAATATCAAAAGATCTTGACGAATCTGTTAGCATAAATTTTGAGATAGTAACACAATGCAAAGGAAATGATGGGCTTTTTATGCTTCCAATGAAATCCCAGAATCTTAATAGGATTCATAATTTTATCAAAGCTTTATCAGAGTATTGTGTACTTTTATATGATAAAATCACTCCATACATTAACGAAATATTGCGAATATGTACTGTGAGTTTAAAAGAATCTCTAAATCCAGAATTGAGGGAAAGCATATATGAACTATTAAATTCGTTACTTTTTTGTCAGCATTCAACACAAGCGAATGAAGAAATATGGAGATTATTAAAAGATTCGATTCATCAAGAAAATGATGTTTCATGTATAGGACAAATTGCTTCGGTTATTCTTACTGTTTTCGAGAATAACATTTCTTTGATTGACCAAAATATTTTCGAGCTGTTTTTTATTATGGCTATTAGCTTTCAAAAATCAGAGCTAAGGTTGTTTAATGGAGATCAGTATACAATTGATGATGAAATACTTTCTAAAGGAAACAATACTACAAATCTAATAGTTTTATTTAACCAATTATTAAAATATGATAAATTGATTGCATCCAAAACATTCATTCAAAATCATTCTATATTGGTCGATATATCAGATTCTCAGTATCCGATATCGATTCGAGAGTTATCTGCAGGGCTGTGGTGTGAATTCTTATTAAATGGAGAAGCATCATTATCTGAATGTTATTTACAAGATTGTTTATCTATGTTTTTTGAATCTATTGAAACTGAAGTTTGTGGAATTAAATACTATTCAATAGAATTTCTTTCAAAATTTGGAATCAAATTCAACATAAATATGGAATGTTTAATGGGAATAATAGATAAATTATATGGTATATGTGTTGATAAAAACACAGATGTTGTTATTCTTGATATCGCTCGATCGGGAATAATTTGTTATACATCAATTTATTTAAAAGATAATAATGATATAGAAGAAAGGCTTGATAGTTGCTTAGACAATTTGGTTTTAATCAAATCTCTCGAAGAAACCAAAAAAAGCATATATTCTCTTCTAAGTGTGGTAGATTATTTTGCCCAGACCCAAAAAGAGTCATTTTTAGTCCAAAAAATCATTGAAGCTATTAAGTACCACATTTCTAATAATATATTCAACAAATCAGAATTACATGATATAATAAAATTATCAATGATGGAATTGCACATTGTTATACCATTGAAATCCTTTGTTGAAGAATATTTGTTATCTTCAGATATAAATGAATATGATGATTCGAACTCAGAGAGCTAATCGGTCTTTCTCAAGGATCTTCCACAAAATGCTAATGATCCATCTTTAAGGAAGTTTATAGTGTCAATTGTTGAGAGACAGCATGAATGTTTAATTTCTTTTTCTCCTCCTTCAATTTTAATAATCTTAAAACATCCATCAATAAATCCACAAATCAGATATCTTTCATCTTTAGTGATTCTTAATGAGCTGACAGGAGATGTGTATGAACCTGTTTCCATGATTTTTGTACATTTATTCGTGTCCCATACAATGGCACTCCCATTGTGATATCCAATTGATATCAATGAATTTGAAGCATCAATACTTGTTGGAATAAGACCTTCACAACTCAACTTGGAAATGCATTTTCCTTCTCCAACACTCCATATCCTGATTGAAGAGTCAATACTACCAGTGATTATTTGATCTTCACCTTTGAAAACAACTTTCAATACAGCTTGTTGATGTCCAATAAATGCGCGAACCATATTAGGAAGAGAAGGGCACCACATTGACACGGTTTTATCAAATGATGAAGCAGCAATAAATCTATCACCTTGGTTCCATGCAATATCAGAGATTGGTTTAATGTGATATTTGTATTGAATAATTTGTTTTCGGCATGATGGTATTGCAATTCGAATACAACAATCAACAGATCCTGAACCAATATATAAAGAACTTGGAGACAATGCTAAACAAGTGACTGTACCCTTGTGTGTAATCAATGTACGATTTGAATATACATTAAAAGGGGATAATGTATCCTGAAAACTCTCTAAATCAACATGACAACCCTTTCCATATAACAACATATTCCCGCATTTGGAAATAGTTGGGGAAACTACTGTATCATAATGATTATAAAGTGTATATTGATAAATATTTGGAAGCTGATTATATTTAGAGAGAGACTCATTATTGCTTTCATCAATGGGTATATTGGATGGATTAATCACCTGTTCAAAATTGAATTGAGTTTCATTCACCATATCATCCTTATTTGCTAATTTTAGAAGGTTCTTAGCTTGAAAGTTGTCCGAAACATGGTACTTAATCCAAGTCTGAAGAGCTATTGATAAAAGAGGAGATCCCAACTTTTCTAATTGAATATTGAGCTCAAAATCTGCAAATTTTGAAATAAAAACTGTGTCTTTTGGCATTATAAAAGATGATTGTAAAGATAATAATTCTTCAATCTTCTCTTGATGATAGGCTTCATGATCAACTCTATATTTAGATATAAACCCATTAAAATCCTTTTTTAATCCTTGATCAATAAGAAGCTTGGCAAAATGAAGAAAGAGAGGGAATAATAATTTTTTGTATTCTGTTTGAAGGAAACCCTGTGATTGATTAATAAAAAGCTTAAATATATCATATGATCTGATTATTGAATAAGGAGTATGGAAAAAATCCCATTTTTCTAAAGAATTAGCCACATGGCTCTGATATTCATCAACAAGACTGTATTCTACTGGTGATCTCAAATATTTGATCTCTTTTTTCTCTAAAAAACGCTGAAGAAAACCTGGAAGAGAAGAAAAACCAGATTGCCTCATTATCAAGATACTAAGATACCAAACGAAGAAATGAAAACAAAATAACATTTAGTTCATATAAAATGCATTATGGGATATATATGTCAAACTTTTCTTAAACTATCATATGATTTGGTACGTTTGTATCTCCCTATGAGATTAATCCTCGAACGATGACACATCAATGCCTGGAAAGTCACGTATTTTCCATGATTCGTTTTTCGATAAGGAGTCTGGGATTCAATTTCGTAGTATTCGCATATTCTTTTATACACATACTCAAGTGGCATTCTCTCTTCTGGATTAAATTTCATCATTGATACTAATAGAGTCTTTATGCTTGGATTGAGGCTGTTTGGGAAATCTAAGATCTCCTTTGATATGGATATGAGATGGTCATTTGTGTTTCTGATGGGAAAAGGAAGAGAACCAGTCAGGATATAAGCAAAAGTTGCTCCTAAAGACCATATATCAGCCAACATAGGATTATAAGGCTTCTTTTCTAGCAATTCTGGTGAAGCAAAGGGTCTTGAACAATGGAAATCTTGAGAAAAACTCGAATTATGGGTAATGATCCCAATACCAAAATCCGCTAATTTAACCCTCCCATAATTATCAAATAAAATATTATGTGGTTTGATATCACGGTGAGCAATATTCTGGGAATGGGAAAAGATCAAAACTTCGAGCACTTCTTTTGCAATTTTAAGGAATCTTATCTCTTTTAAAGGCCCGCTAGAAGATATTTCATCGAACAATGAACCATTAGGACAATATTCCAGTACTAAAATCATCCCTAGATCAATATAAAATGAATCATAGACCTTTATGATGTTAGGGTGATCAAGTCTCATAAGTAAATTGATTTCGTTATTAAACATTTGGAATGTTTGAACTTTATTATGGTTTTCAATAATAACTTTTGCCGCAAATTCAACTTCAAACTTTAAACTCTTCACCCGATATATTAAAGAAAACCCACCCTTACCAATTTGCTCGAAAACATAATAACCTTTCGATATCATTTGATCCCGAAAAATATTTTCATCCATTAAGAAAGAATAAGATTATTGATAATTTTGAAACCCGTCGCCTGAATTAATAATATTTTGTGAATAAAAATAATCAATAAAAGAACATTTGAATAAAAGTCAGTTTATTTTTACAAAAAACAATTGATTGGAAAATTTGACACGAATGGACCTGCCATTATGGCATTTTTCACCTTAGTTACGATTAAAAAATTGTTCTTTAATCTCTTTTCTGTGATCGCATTTTCAAAAGTCTAGCCCGATATTTTGGATAAAATCATAATCGACAATCATCTTTTTGTTTGAGGAATTCAACAACATTTGAGTGACTATATCGATTTGCTAGTTCTAATGGTGTGATTCCATTTTTATTTTTGCAATTTATTTCGGCTTTTCGTTTAACTAAAAACTTGACAACATTCAGATCACCATTTGAAGCTGCATAATGAAGAGGTGTCTCATTATTTTTTGTTTTTGCATTTATATCAGCATTTTGATTGACTAGGTATTTAACTACACTAAGATTACAATAAAGTGCAGCATAGTGAAGAGGAGTCTCATTATTAATAGTTTTTGCACCTATATCAGCTTTTTGATTCACAAGATATTCAACAACATTAATATGACCAAAAGAAGCAGCAAAATGAAGAGGAGTAGAATTTAATATTAAAACTCAACATTATTATCTTTTGCATTTATATCAGCATTGAGATTAATCAAGTATTCAACTACAATAAGATGACCATTTGAAGCTGCATTGTGAAGAGGTGTTGAATTAGAAATTAAAACATAATTTGATAATCTTTTGCATTTAAATCAACCTTTTGACGAATTAAAAAATCAACAACTCTAAGATGGCCTTCTTGAGCTGCTAAATGAAGGGGAATAGAATTATGTTTAATATATCATAATAATGGTCTTCTGCATTTATATCAGCTTTCAAATTAATTAGAAATTCTACAATACCAAGATGACCATGATAAGAAGCATAATGAAGAGGAGTCTCATTATTTATAGTTTTTGCATTTATATCAACTTTTTGATTCACAAGATACTCAACAACACTCAGGTTTCCATAATAAGCAGCACAATGAAGAGGAGTTGAATAAATAATGTAAACACAACTTGATGATCTTTTACAATAATGCTAGCTTTTCTTTTCACTAGATATTGAGAAACACTAAGGTGACCATATTGAGCAGCAAAATGAGGGGGAGTCTGTTCATATGTATTACCCCAACACAATCACTTTTCGCACTTAGATCAGCTCCATTTTCTACCAAAAAAACTAATAAAGGCAGATGGCAAAACATTGATGCATAAAAAACATTCTCTTTTGTTATGCTTTGTTGAACTTGACACAAATGGAATAGATCTAAACAACCACTGCATACAACCATTGATA
>Ga0074193_1000374_pt1 | contig 78324 bp, 66 predicted proteins | sample EPASupsiteHSE605_FD_64523 | JGI IMG/M metagenome (GOLD analysis project Ga0074193, IMG submission 64523) | Bioremediated contaminated groundwater from EPA Superfund site, New Mexico - Sample HSE6-05 | ecosystem: Environmental > Aquatic > Deep subsurface > Groundwater > Contaminated ... | reverse complement strand
GTCCCGTCCTCCTTCATTTGTCCTGCTTCGCTGCCGGCCTGGTCGCCCGTGCCCCAGAAGATGTCAATCCGGCCCGGTCCGGTCAGGGCGCTGCCGGTATCCTGGACCGTGACCAGCCGTTGCATGGGTTGCCATTCCTGCACCTGACCGTCCACCATGATCGGCCGGCGGCTGCCGACATAGACCAGGCTGCCGGGGGGGTACCACTGCTGATCGGCGGCGATGGAGCGGCCCGGGGTCAGCTCCTGGCCCAGGCTGCCGATCGCCGGTCCCGGCCGGCTCCATTCGAAAAAGATGAAGGAGTCGTTGTGGTGGAGGATCGGCTCGCGCTCCTCGGGATGGGCTTCAATATAGCGGCGGAGGCTGTCCATGGTGACCTCGGCCAGCCGCATCCGGCCGGTGTCGACCATGAATTTGCCGACGCTGCGATAGGCGTGGCCGTTGTTGAGGGCGTAATGGACGCCGCGTTGGGAACCGTCGGCCAGGCGGACGATGCCCGATCCCTGGACGTGGAGGACAAAGGCATCAAAGGGGTCCTTGAGCCAGACCAGCTCCTGGCCGCGAATCAGATTGCCCTGCTCGATCTCCCGCCGCGTCCAATAGGGCACGATCTTGCCGTGGTCCCTGCGGCCGAGGACCTGCTTCTTGCCATTCACCTGGCGGACGAGGAGATCGTCCGGCAGCCGGTAGAGCGGATGGACAAAGGGTGGTTGCCGGTCGAGGCTGCCGGCAAAGACCGGCTGGTAATAGCCGGTGATCAGCATCCGTTTCGGGGCTCCGTTCGGGGCGCGGTTGACCGGGATCGCCTCGTAGGCCCGGTGGATCTCGCGGTTGAGCGATTCGGCGGAGGGGTGGGAGGAGAGCAGCCGTTGCAGGTGGAGGGCCGAGTCGATCAGCCGCTGCACCGGCACCATCCGGCCGGCAATCGAATAGCGGGTGGTGGGCGGGAGGGTGCGCAGAAAAGCCAGGCTCCGGTTGAGGGCTGGGGCGAGCTGGCGGAGTTCCAGGTCATCCGCAAAAACCGGCTCCTCGGCCGGGGGAGCGGCGAATAGGGGGGAGGCGTGGACAACGAAGGCCAGGAGCAGCGCCCACCATGCCCCGGCGAGGCGGGGGAACCGGGTGCTCCAGGTGCGCATGGCCTCAGCGGGCAGAGCCGTTCATGGCCGGGTCAGCGGCCAAAGGCCTCGGCCAGTTCGCTGACGGCCATGGCATAGCGGTTGGAGTGGTTCCATTCGGTGATGGCCTGGAAATTGGGGTAGCCGGCGACATAGCGTTTGGCGGAGGGGCCGCCGGGCTCCAATTCCAGACCGACGATGGTCACCGGCCGGTTCTGGGGCGAGATCGGCAGGGGGCGGTTCTGGGCCCGCCGGACCAGGTCGAGTTCCACCCGCGCCTTGCGGCCCTTCTCCTCGGCCGCCGCCAGGTGGGGATCGTTGAGCATCTGCCCCAGCTCGGCATAGACCGGTCCATCGAGGGTCCAATGGCAGCGCTTAAGGTAATTGGCGATCGAGGCGAGCACGTCCGGGACCGAGCCCCAGACGTCGCGTTTGGAGTCGCCGTCGAAACTGACCGCGTACTCGCGAAACGAGGAAGGGATGAACTGGGTTTGGCCAAAGGCGCCGGCATAGGAGCCCATGACGCCATGGGGATCGATGCCGTTTTCCCGGCAGAGCAGGAGGAAATCGATCAACTGCTGGCGGAAGAAATCGGCGCGGCGCGGATAGGCGTCGAAAAGGGTATTGAGGGTCCGGAGCACGTCGAGGTTGCCCTGGCGCGCGCCGTAGCGGGTCTCCACGCCCCAGATGGCCACCACCACCTCCCGGTCGACCCCGAAGGCGGCCTCGATCCGGTCCAGCAGGGCCTTGTGCTGCCGCAACTGTTCCTTGCCGCCCCTGATGTTCTCCGGGGTGAGGAACAGCGGCGCATAGGCGTAGTAGGGTTTGGCTTCCCACTGTTTGTCCATCAGCACCAGCACCTGCCGGTTGATGGTCTGGCCCTGGAAGATCGCTTGCAGCTCCTCGGCGGTGAACCGATGCTTCTGGCTGAGTTCGGCGAAGAGCTGGCGGTATTTGTCCTGTTTGAGGTCGATGGCCTGGCCGTCCACGACCAGGTCCGCGGCCAGGGGCTGGCTGACGGCCGGAGCGGGATGGAGGAGAACTGCGGCGAGCAGGAGTCCGACGAGGCAGCGAGGGAACAGGTCGGCCAGGAGCCGGCGGGCAAGGGGAAGAGGGTTCACGGACGGGTGGCTGGTCATGACCGGGAAAAATGGTGGGCAAAGGCGGCGAGAAAGGTTGCCAGTTCCCCGACGGGCAGGTGGTTGATGCCGGCCGCGGCGGCCCGGCCGCCGCCGGTGACAAACTGCCGGCACAGGGCGTCGGCCCCCAGGCGGGTGGTCAGCGGGGCGCGGACGCTGACCTGAAAACCGCCATCAGGGAGGGTGAGCAGGACGGCGTGGGCCAGCGCGGGCTGGTCGCGGCACAGCCGGTTAGCCAGGACGCCGACCACCCGCCGGGCCCACGCGGCCTCCGGCAGGAGGAAGACCCGGCTACCGGCACAGGTTCGATATGCGGCGAGGGCCGCTGCCTTGGCCATGTCGTCCTCGTACCCTTGGCGGAGTCGGGCCAGCAGGGTGGAATCGCGGTGAAAGGCAAACGGGTCGGCATAGGGGTGGACCCCGCGGAACAGATCGGCGGGATCCACCAGCAGGTCGGCGATGGTCAGCCCGTAGCCGTTGTAATTGAAGAGCGTCCCGATTTCTTTGAGGATCTGGGTTTCGCGGTCCTGCAAACCGATGGCCTCGGCCTGCCGCAGGGCGATCTCGTCGAGATTGTCGCCAAAGGCCCCGGCAATGGCCCAGGGACGATAGGCCCCGGCCAGCAGCCGGTCGATGATCAGGGAGGTGCAGACCAGGGGCGAGGGATCGATATGCGCCTCCAGCCCGGCGGCAACGGGAATTTCGCCGCTGAAGTGGTGGTCGGCGTAGAAGACCTGGTTGTCTTGGGCCAGCAACCGCTCCAGCGCCGTCCGGTTGCGGTCGAGTGAAATGTCGAGCACCGTGATCCGGCTGCCGGTGGTCTCGCCGATCCGGTCGAGGAGGGCGATGTCGCGCTTGACGCCGGTGATCAGGCGGGCGTCCGGTTGCGGCGTGTGCAGCCGGAGCTGCTGCAGGGCGCAGATGCCGTCGGCGTCGCCGTTGAAGACATCGATCCGGTCCATGGGTGCAAGTGCTGGGTTGATCGGGACGAGAACGGCCTACATCCCGGGGAGATCAAAACCCAGGGGGTTGCCGATGTTGGCCAGACGAAAGGTGATCATGAAGGTCTGATCGCCCGGGGTGTTGTTGGAGGAAAGCTCCACCGACCAGCAGGGCTGGTTATACCGCAGCCGGATGATCTCCTCGATGGTCTCGCTCTGTTCAATGGCCCGTTCCAGGCTGAAGCCGGCGGCAAAGTTGTAGGGCAGCAGATACCAGAGGGCGCCCCGGACCGAGTTGACGTCGGTGAGTTCGTTGAACCGATAATCCAGGGAGAATCTGTCGCCTTTGTCGCTGTAATAATCGCCGTCGATGGAATGGAGGAAGGCGCCGTCGCCATAGACGTCGATGTTGGTGGTGTATTTGAGGCGCGTCTGCAGCAGCGGATAGAAGCCGGTTTCGAGAATGACCGGGGTCAGCGGGGTGTCGCTCTGCTCGCTGCGCAGGTCGTAGCCTTGCTTGGCCTTGAAGAAGGCGTAGTCGCGTTCAAATTCGCGGCCTTTGCGTTCGCCGGAGGCGGCGAAAAAGTTGTTGAATCCGTAATAGACGGTGTTTTCCTCTTCCAGTTCGTCAATCGTGTCGAACTTGGGGAGGAATTTCTCGTTCGGGATCGAGGTGTGGCTGTAGGAGACAAAGGGCCGGAGCGTGTGGCTCAGGGTGCTGGCGTCGCCGATGCTGACGGCGAAATCACGCATCAGGGTGGTGCCGATTTCGCCGTCGAGATGGGTGAGAAAGCGGTTTTCCGAATCGCTGTCCTGCCACTCGGAGGCGCCGTTGTCGTCGATCATGTAGGCGGTGTTGCGAATGCCGCCGGTGATGGTGCTCTCGACATAGGGGCTCACGGGGACACCGATGTTGACCATGGGCATCATATCGATCCGTTGGGCGTTCACCCCCTTGTCCCGCCAGAAATTGGTGTAGTTGGCGTCCCAGAGGAAATCAGGCCTGCCGAGGGACTGGATGGGCACGAGGCCGGAATAGGTGATCGACGGCCAGGTCCAGGCCTGGGAGGGATTGTCGGCGGTATAGACCTGTTCGGTGATGTCGTTGACCGCGACGGCTTCGCCGAGGAGGGAGGTACCGTTGTCCCAGGAGCGCAGGGTGACCAGGCTGTTCTCGCGGTATTTGTTGGTTTTGTCGATGAATCCCCGGCCGAAGGCCTCGGTGAATTTGTCCTGGCTGGCGTTGAACCCGGTGGCGCCGGTGTTGAATTCCCGCAGGTAATCGAGATCGGAGGCGATATCCAGATCGAGCCGGGTGGTCCAGGCGCCGATATTCTGGTCGGCCTTGCCGCGGATCCAGAACCGGCTGGCATTGGTGTGGGTGAATTGGCCGTCCTCGTAATAGTCGACCTCCGAGGGGTCGGACAACTTGTCGTCGAGAAAGTTCCCCATCAGCATGCCCTTGCTGTCTTCGTCGAGCACATAGCGGAATTCGGCCCCGGCCATCATCCCCCGGTTGGCAAGGTAGCGGGGATAGAGGGTGACGTCGGCGCTCGGCGAGAGGTTGATGAACAGGGGCATTTCCAGGCCGAAACCGTCGCGGTCGGAAAAGGAAAAGGAGGGAAAGAGCAGGCCGGTCTGGCGTTTTCGTTTTGCCGGCAGCAGCATGACCGGGCTATAGAGCACCGGCACATCCTTGATGCGGAAGGTGGCGTGCTTGAGGAAGGCGTAACCGCCGTCGGTGATGGTGACATCGTCGGCAGCAAAGGACCAGGGGGGAACCTCTCCCGGCTGGAGTTTACAGGTGACGACCCAGCCGTCCTCGATATGGTAGGTGAGGGAGCCGGTTTTTTCGATGACCTTGCCCTCGAAATGCATGTCCTTGTGCTCGCGGATAACGGTGGCGTTGTCAAAGGAGCCGGTGGCCTTTTCCAGGTCGATGCTGCCGGAATCCGCGGTCAATTGATCGGTGCCGATATCGATCAGCACATGGCCCTTGACCGTGAGCAGGCCGCGGGTGACGTCATAGGAGACCCAGTCCGCCTTGACCGTGGTGACGGTTTTCAACGAGGTTGTCGCCTGAGGTTTCGCGGCGTCGGCCTGTGCCGGGGAAACGTCTTCCGGAAAACGATCCCTTGGGACGGGTTGCTCTTGCGGAGCGGCGATGGGCTCTTTTTTTTCCAGTACGACGTTGCCCTCGGCGATGAGGGTGGGGGGATCTTCGTGTCGGGTCAGCTTGTCGGCGGTCAACTCCCATTGCCGGGCTTCCACGGACACAGCCAGCACCGGGGCAGGGGACAGGAACAGACCGATGAGGGACAGAACAACAAATGCAAGGATCGGGGAGGATGGAATGGGGTGATGCACCTCGATCGGCTCCTTCGGAGGTCTAGGGAAACAGCGGGGTGGATGCGCCGGGGGTTGCGTTTTGAAGGGGGAACGGCGCCTCAACTGGTTGGAGCGATTAACAAAACAGGACAGGGATAATCGCCGGCAACAGGCCCGAGTGTACGTGTCGGTCTGGGTTGTGTCAAGCGAAAAGTCGCAGATTTGCCTTGCATGGCCATGGAAATTGGTTTAAGAATCGCCAGTCGCAATATTGCATAATGACTTGATTTTTCAAAGCCTGCCCCAGCCTCTGCTTGTTTGAGCTTTTCGCAGCATCAACCGCCCGCAGCGCTGTATGAACTCTATCTTCGGCCCGGTGAATTCCAGGCGACTTGGCCGTTCTCTCGGCATCGACCTCTTCTCGAGCAAAATCTGCAATCTCAACTGTGTCTACTGCGAGGTGGGGCGGACGACTGCTCCTGTTTGCCGGCGCGACGCCTACTCCTCTGTCCGGGCCATTCTTGAGGAGATCGACGAGTTCTGCGCCGATCCCGAGCGATTGGCGGCTGTCGATGTGATGACGGTGACCGCCAAGGGAGAGCCGACCCTGCACAGTGGTCTTGATGTCATTATCCGTCATCTCAAGGGGAAAGGAAAAAAGCCGGTGGCGGTTCTGACCAACGGCACCACCCTGATTGATGGAGAGGTGCGACAGGCGTTGATGGCGGCGGACATTGTCATCCCGTCGCTGGATGCGGCCCGGCCGGAAAGTTTCCGCCGGGTCGATCGTCCGGCCGCCGGGATGGATCTGGAGGCGATCATTGCAGGATTGATCCTTTTTTCCCATGCCTATGGGGGAAAGATATGGCTGGAGATCCTTTTGGTCGAGGGGATGAACGATGCCGCCGAGGACATCGAGGCCTTGGTCGCGGCGCTCCGGCGGATGCGACTGGAGAGAATACAACTTAATACGGTGGTGCGTCCTCCGGCGGAGGGCTATGCCCGCCCGGTGAGCAGGGACAGGCTGACGGCCATTGCGGCGCTCCTGCACCGGGAACTCGGGCTGCCGATCGACCTGCCCTTTGCCCCCCCGGAGGCAATGGCAGGGACGAAACCCATCGAAACGAACACAATGCCCGACGCGGCCTCGGTGGCCGCGATCGTGGACAAAGTCAAACAAATGGTGCAGCGGCGGCCGTGTACCGCCGCTGATATAGATCGGACCTTCCATCTCGGTGGTCCGGAAAAGGTTGAGCAACTGCTCGAACCGTTGGTGCGTGCCGGCATCCTGCAACAGCAGGAGCACGGCGGCAGCCGGTATTACCTGCAGGCAGTGTGAAGGCGGGGGCGATTCGCCCCGGAGCGCCGGCCTGGGCCAGGTGACCGTGAACGGACAGCGTTGCCGGAAAAATTATTCAAAGGATACGAATGACAGAGAACGAGCAGAACGAAAAGAAAGAGAAAGCACCGCGGGCGCGCAAAGCCAAAACCGGTGCCTGGTGGAAAAGTGTGCCGCAAGCCGCTGCGGAGGCGCCGGTTGCGCCCGACGTTGCCGTCGCGCCGCCGACACCTGCGGCAGAGGGGCAGCAGCAAGTGACTATCCCGCCTCCCCCGGCCCTTGAACCCGAACGGGAAAAGGAACGGGCGGTCGCGCCGCTGGACGAGCCGGCGATGACCGCACCGGCCGCCCCCCCGGAAGAGGCTGCGGCGACTGAAAATCCGGTTGACGCCGGGCAGGCGGACGAGCCGGCTCCGGCCAAGAAGCGACGATCCCGCCGGGGCGGGAAAAAGCGGGGCAAGCAGGCGGAGCCCCCGCAGCCCAAGGACGAGGTGGCGGAGGGAGAAGAGGCGGTCCCGGAAGACGCTCTTGATGCGGAAGAAGACGACGACCGGGTGGAGGACGAGGTTGCGACGGGCCCGGAAAAGGCGGTCACCTACAAGCTGCTGATCAACGCCGAGGAGCCGGAGGAGTGCCGCATCGCCCTGGTCGAAGACGGCCGGCTCGAGTCCTTCCATGTCACCACCATCGACCGCGAGCCGACCAAGAACAACATCTACAAGGGCAGGGTCGTCTCGGTCGAGGCCAATCTCCAGGCGGCCTTTGTCGATATCGGCACCGGTCGCAACGGCTTTCTGCCGTTCAACGAGATCCACCCGGAATATTATCGCGAGGATGTCAACGAACGCAACCGCAACCTGATCGCCCAGCAGCAGTGGAAAAAGCTCAAGATCGAAGATGTGGTGCAGAAGGGCCAGGAGGTGCTGGTCCAGGTGGTGAAGGAGGTGACCGGCAACAAGGGCGCCAACATGACCACCTACCTGTCGTTGCCCGGCCGCTGCCTGGTGCTGATGCCCGGCAGCGACTCCGCCGGCATCTCCCGCAAGATCGTCGGCGAGGAGCGCCGGGCCGGCCTGCGCGAGATCATGAGCGAGTTCGAGATCCCCGAGGGCCTCGGCTACATCATCCGCACCGCCAGCGCCGAGATCACCAAGGCGGTGTTGGCAAAGGACCTGCATACCCTGCTCGCCCTCTGGGAGGAGATCAAGCGGCGCGGCCAGACCATGGAGGCGCCGGCCCTGGTCTATGAGGAGCAGGACACGGTGGTTCGTTTTCTCCGCGATCATTTTTTCCCCGAGATCAAGGAGATCACCGTCGACACCGAGGAGTCGCTCAACAACGTCAATGCCTTCATCGAGTTGCTGCCGGAAAAGCAGCGCCAGGTCAAGGTGCGGCTGCATCGCGGCGCCAAGCCCATCTTCAACCAGTTCAACATCGAGGAGCAGATCGAATCGATCTATAAGCCGCAGGTGGCCCTGCCTTCCGGCGGCTCGATCGTGATCAACCCCACCGAGGCCCTGGTGGCCATCGACGTCAACTCCGGCCGGACCTCGAAAAATGCCGACTTCGACGAGACCATCTTTCTCGCCAACATGGAGGCCGCGGCCGAACTGGCCCGGCAGCTCCGGCTGCGCGACCTGGGCGGCCTGATCGTGGTCGACTTCATCGATATGCGCAACAAGAAGCATATCCGGGAGGTCGAGCGGCAGGTGAAGGTCAGCATGAAGCGCGACAAGGCCAAGGTCGACATCAGCAAGATCTCCCGCTTCGGCCTGATGCAGATCTCGCGGCAGAAGATGGGGGCGCCGATCGAAAAGGGCAGCTACCGGACCTGCGACCACTGTCAGGGGCGGGGCGTGGTGCGGTCGGTCGAGACCCTGGCCCTCTACTACCTGCGCCGCATCCAGACCGGGATCAGCCGCAAGAAGGTGGCCCGGATCGAATGCCGTCTGCCGCTCGATGTCGCCCAGTACCTGCTCAACAAGAAGCGGGCGGAACTGGTCGAGCTGGAGACCAGGCACGCGGCCCGGATCGACATCATCCCCCGGGTGGAGATGAAACCGTCGGATAGCCAGATCGATTTTCTGGAGACCGAGAACGGTCGTTAACGGGTCGTCGACATGCCGCCGCCTTGTCACGGAAAAAAAGAGCTTGAATCCGAACAAGGTTCGGAGTATATGAGGGAACCGTTTTTGCGCCTGTAGCTCAGCTGGATAGAGCGCCGGACTACGAATCCGTAGGTCGGGAGTTCGAATCTCTCCAGGCGCGCCATACATATCAAGGGGTTAGGCCGATCGGGTCTAACCCCTTTTTTTGTGTGCGCCGACCCTGGCCGGCCGAATCGGCTGGCGGCGGTGTCGACGGCAAGTCTGCTCCCGCGGGGAAAATGCGGTCCCTGGCCGGAAGAACAGGGATTTTTTTCTCCCGGATGGTATAAGGATCCGGCCCCGAGGGCACGGAGCGAGAGGTGTGCCGGGGCGCGGTGCGCCACCGGTCGCCATGGCAGTGATATCCGATGGACCTGCGCGTCCGTCACGATCAGCAGAGGAAAAAGAACACTATGAAAGTTGGAATCATCGGCTTGCCGCAAACGGGCAAGAAGACGCTTTTTCAGGTATTGACCGGCAGCGAGGTCCACGAGGCGGGCGGGCCGCCGAAGCCTATCCCGGGGACGGCCAATATCGTCGACCAGCGGTTCGATCGTCTGGTGGCGCTCTATCAGCCGAAAAAGGAGACGCGGGCGCGCATCGATCTGGTGCTGCTGCCCAAGATGGAACAGGAGGCGATCGCCAAGGGCGACATCTTCCGCGATATCAGCGACGTCGATGCCCTCTGCCATGTGGTGCGCGCCTTTGAGGATGATGCGGTCTATCATGCCGCCGGTTCGGTCGATCCGCTGCGCGACGTCGAGACGGTCAACGCCGAGTTGCTGCTCCACGACCAGATCTTCCTCGAAAAACGGATCGAACGGCTGGAGACCGGCCTGAAGAAGATCAAGGACGAGCGTCAGGCCAAGGAGCTGGACCTGCTCAAACGGATGCAGGTCCAGCTCGAGAACGAACGGCCCTTGCGGCTGATGGAACTGACCGACGAGGAGGACCTGCTGATCCGCAGCTATCCCCTGATCACCCGCAAGGAGCTGATCCTGGTTTTCAATGTCGGCGAGGACCAGGTCGGCGACGCCTCGTTGCTCGACCGGGTGCGCGACCTCTGCGCGAATGGCAAGATGGAGGCGATGGTGGTTTCGGCCAAGGTCGAGTCGGAGATCGCCCTTCTGGACAGCGAGGAGGAACGCCAGGAATTCCTTCGCGATCTCGGCATCGAGGAACCGGCCCTGGAGGTCCTGACCGCGCTCTGCCTCAAGGCGTTGGGCCGGATTTCCTTTTTTACCGTCGGCAAGGACGAGGTCCACCAGTGGCTGGTCCGGGTCAACTCGCCGGCCCCGGTGGCCGCCGGCGCCATTCACACCGATCTGCAGAAGGGGTTCATCCGGGCCGAGGTGATGAAATACGACGAGCTGATCGGCCTGGGCAGCGAGGCCGAATTGAAAAAGGCCGGCAAGCTCTCTGTCCAGGGCAAGGACTACATCGTCGCGGACGGCGACATCCTCAATATCCGGTTCAACATCTGAGCCGCGCCTTCGGCTTCACCCGGCCGCGAGACGGCGCACCCGGTCACAGATTTCCCTGAGGTCGACGGTCAGGAGCTGCCGGTTCTCCACCACCACCTGACCGTGGACGATGACGGTGCGAACGCACCCTCCGGCCCCGCCGTAGACCAGGAGGTTGGGACTGTGGTAGGGCTGGAGCTGCGGTTGCTGCCGGTCGATCAGGATGAGGTCGGCCGGGACGCCGGGGGTGAGGGTGCCGTGGCCGTTGCCCAGGCCGAGGGCCTCGGCTCCGCCCCGGGTGGCCATCGCCAGGAGGCTGCGGGCCGGGATGGCCGTGGGGTCGCTGGGTTTGACCTTGTGCAGCTTGGCGGCGAAATCCATCTCCCGGAAGAGGTCGAGGCTGTTGTTGGAGGCGGCGGAGTCGGTGCCAAGGGCCAGCCGCAATCCCCGGTGCAGCATGGCGGGGAGCGGCGCCCGGCCCGAGGCCAGTTTGGCGTTGCTCTGGGGGCAGGTGACCACGGCAGCATCGTGGTCGGCGAGCAGATCGAGATCGTGCTCATCGGCCCAGACGCAGTGGACACAGACCGTGTCCCGGTCGAGGAGGCCGAGCCCTGCCAGGTGCCCGATCGGGGTCGGTGCCAGCGGCTCGGCGATCCGGCTGGCCTCCCCTTCGGTTTCGGCCGCATGGATGAACAACGGCGCCTGGTATTTTCGGGTCAACGCCTTGGCCCGGCGCAAGGTGTCGTTGCTACAGGTATAAGGCGCATGGGCAAAGACCGCCGGGGTGATCAGCGGGTGGCGTCCTTGCCAGCGGGCAAGGAAGCGGGCCGCCACCTCGATGTTCTGCCTCGGGTCCTCCGCCCCGGGCGCCGGGAAGTCGATCACCGCCTGCGCCGCCACGCAGCGCAGGCCGGTCTCCGCGCAGGCCCTTGCCACCTCGTCCTCCAGGAAATAACCGTCGGCCACCGTGGTGGTGCCGCTGAGCAGCATCTCGGCGGCGGCCAGCTTGGCGCACCAGGAGACCATCTCGGGATTGACCTGCCGGGCCTCGGCCGGGAAGATATGGCCCTGGAGCCAGGTGAGCAGGTCGAGGTCGTCGGCCAGGCCCCGGAACAGGGTCATGGGGGCATGGCAATGGCCGTTGACCAGGCCGGGCATGGCCAGGAGCCCCCGGCCATCCAGCACCCGCCTCGCCTCGACCGGCGGGCACTCGGCCATGGGCCCGGTGGCCAGAATGGTCGCGGTGGAGACGGCGACGAAGCCGGGGTCGATCAGCGGCGCGCTGCCGGGCAGGGGGAGAAGCGCGCAGTTGGCGATCAGGAGGTCGATTTTCATAACTGCTTGCACCCAAACGCAAAGATGGTATATCACAGGGAACCGGCCGGGCCGGCGGGGAACGCTCACTATACCCGAAATCAAGGCGGCGGCAAGCCTCGGGCATGCGGTGGTGCCGTCTTCGCTTCGCTGCACGCGATGGCGCCGGGTGACGGCCCCGTCGTCCGGCGCCGGTGCCGAGGAGATCAATCTATGCCGACACGTGCCAAAAAGATATTTGTTGCCCAGTTGACCGCCGGTCAGCAGTTCCAGGAGGTGTTCCTGGTCGCCAGGAAATCGTTGGCCGAAACCAAGGCCGGCAAGCCGTATCTGGCGTTGGGGCTGATGGATCGGACCGGCGAGGTCGAGGCCCGCATCTGGGACAATGCCCTCCAATTCGAGGCCCAGGCCGAGGAGGGGAGTTTCGTCCTGGTGCAGGCCGTGGCCAAGCCTTTTCGCGAGCAGATGCAGTTGGGGGTGGTCTCGCTGCAGCGGATGGCCGAGACCGCGGTCGACATGGCCGATTTCATGCCCGCAAGTCCCCGGCCGCTGGCCGAGATGGCGGCGGAACTGGAGACGGTGATCGCAGGCATCAACGATCCGCCGCTGCGCGCCCTGCTGCGGGCCCTCTTCCAGGGCGAGACCCTGGCCCGCTTTCAACGAGCCCCGGCGGCCAAGAAGCTGCACCACGCCTATATCGGCGGCCTGATCGAGCACACCCTGTCGATTGTCGGCATGGCGGAAAAGGCGGCGGCCCACTATCCCCTCATCGACCGGGACACGCTCGTCGCCGGAGCCCTGGTCCATGACCTGGCCAAGATCGAGGAGTTCGATTTTTCCCGGCCGCCCTTTAGCTACACCGACCGGGGACGGCTGATCGGCCACCTGGTGCTGGGGGTGGAGCTGGTCCGCCAGGCCGCGGCCCGGGTCGAGGGGATCGGCGCCGAGCAGGTCGACCGCCTGCTGCACATCATCCTCAGCCATCATGGCCAGTACGGCTACGGCTCGCCGGTGCTGCCGATGACGCCGGAGGCGATCCTGCTTCATCACCTCGACGACATCGACGCCAAGATGAACTACATGGCCGGATTGCAGGCCAAGATGAGCGGCGGTTGGCAGTGGACCGAGTATCAGCGGCACCTGGAACGGTATCTCTATCTCCGCGCCCCCGGGGCGGAAGATGAACCGGGGGCCCGAAGCGAGGCCCCGGAGGAACCTCCCGAGGCGGAGGGGGTGCCCCCGCCGCCGGCGCGCGCCAAGACAGCCGCGGCCCAGCGGCAGCAGACCCTGTTCTGAATCATGGCCTTTTCTCCGATCCTCGGCCAGGCCAAGGCCCTAACCCTGCTCGGCCGGGCGCTGTCCAGCGGCCGTCTGGCCCATGCCTACCTGTTCGCCGGGCCGGACGGGGTGGGCAAGACCACCGTGGCCCTGGACCTGGCGGCGGTGCTCCTCTGCCGCCAGCCCCAGGCGGATCGGGCCTGCGGTCTCTGCCCCGGCTGCCTCAAGTTCCGCTCCTCCAATCATCCGGATTTTCTCCGCATCCGCCCGGACGGCGCCGCGATCAAGATCGATCAGATCCGCGAGCTGAAAAAGGCGCTCAATTTTGCCCCCTTTGAAAGCCGGCTGCGGGTGGTCCTCCTGGAAGAGGTTCACACCATGCGGCGGGAGGCGGGCAACAGCCTGCTCAAGGTGCTGGAGGAACCGCCTCCCGGCAACCTGCTCATTCTGGTGGGCACCGGCGCCGGTTCGATCCTGGACACCATCGTTTCCCGCTGTCAGGTCATCCCCTTTACCCCCTTGCCGCTCGATCTGGCGGCCGCGATCATCCGGCAGCACCGGCCAGAGGTGGATGAGGCCGGCAGCCATGCCCTGGCGGCCCTGGCCGACGGCTGTCCCGGTCAGGCCCTGGCCATGGAGGCCGACGGCATCCTCGCCCTCTATCACCGTGTTTTGGAGGCATTGGCCGCCGGCCAGGAAAAGGCGGCCGAACGGGTGGAGCGGGCCCTGGCCTTGGCCGTCGATCTGGCCGAGGCCAAGGAGGGGATGGAGCCCTTGCTGGCCCTGCTGCGGATTTTTTTCAAGAACGTCATGGCTGCCCGGAGCGGGACCACGGTGCGGCCTTGGGCGCCCGAGGTGGCCCGGGCAAGAGAACGCTGGAATTTGGCCCAGCTTTCTGCTAAGATGACGTCCATTGATCTGGCAGAACAAGCACTTGCCAGAAACTGTAATCGTGGTCTGACCAGCGAAGTGCTTCTCCTGGATCTTTTTGACTGCAGTCCCCCCCTGAGCCTGAACCAACCATGACCGACAAACAGAGCGAGCCGCAAGCCGCCGAGCCGTCCCTGACCAGGGACAGCGGCGGCGAGGAGGCGGTGCTGCATTATTATAAAATTCGTTTTCGCGAGCAGGGGCAGGAATTTACCGCCACTGCCCATCTCGCCGACCTGGTCCGGGGCGACCAGGTGATGGTTCGGGCCGAACAGGGTCCGGAACCGGCCACCGTGGTCAGTCACGCCCCCGGAATGATGTATGGCGACCAGCCGGTGGGGTACCGCATTCATCGCCGGGTCAGCAACGAGGAGAAGGAAAAATACGACCTCCTGCCGCAACTGGAGGAGGCGGCCTTTCGCCTCTGCCAACGCCAGATCGACAACCTGCGCCTGCCGATGCACCTGGTCCGGGTGGAACGGTTTTTCAACGGCTCCAAAATCATTTTCTATTTCACCGCCGAGAGCCGGGTCGATTTCCGTGAGCTGGTCAAGGCCCTGGTGCAGGAATTCCGCACCCGGGTGGAGATGCGCCAGATCGGGGTCCGTCATGAAACCCAGATGATCGGCGGCCTCGGGCCCTGCGGCCGGGAACTGTGCTGCACCTCCTTTCTCAACAAATTCGATTCGGTCTCGATCAAGATGGCCAAGACCCAGGATCTGCCGCTCAACCCGGCCAAGATCTCGGGGCTGTGCAATCGCCTGCTCTGCTGCCTGACCTATGAATACGAGTCCTACAAGACCATGAAGAAGGGGATGCCCCGGGTCGGACGGCAGATTCAGTTCGAGGGCAAGACCTACCAGGTCAGCCGGCTGGTCCCCCTGCTCGGCAAGGTGGTGGCGATTGCCACCGATGGAGAGGAGCGGGTGTTCTCCGAGGAGGAGTGGCGGGCCGCGGATCCGATCCCGAAAAGCACCGGCCGCAAGGGGCCGGGCAAAAAAGGCCGGCGATCCACCATCGACATCTGGGGGATGCAGGACGGACCGGAGGACGATTGAGCGCCCGCCGGTTTTTCGAGGGGCACCCCATGCGGCCGTGGCAATAAGCGGCTCTTTTTTTCATTCTTCACGATACACGATCCAGCATGCCAACCTACGTCACCACCCCGATCTACTATGTCAACGCCATGCCCCATCTGGGACATGCCTACACCACCATTGTCACCGACACCTACAGCCGCTTCCGCCGCCTCTGCGGCGACGATGTCCGCTTCCAGACCGGGACCGACGAGCACGGGGAAAAAATCGCCGAAGCCGCCGCCAAGGCCGGGGAAACGCCCCGGGCCTATGTTGACCGCATCAGTGCCACCTTCAGGGAGACCTGGCCGCTCTTGTCCATCCAGCCGGATACCATCATCCGCACCACCGATGCCGACCACATCAAGACCGTGCAGGACATCCTCCAGCAGGTCTATGACCGGGGCGACATCTATTTCAGTGAATATTCGGGCCTGTACTGCAAGGGCTGCGAGCGGTTCCTCACCGAGAAGGAACTGGTGGAGGGCAAATGCCCCGATCACCTGGTGGAACCCAAGGCGATCACCGAACAGAATTATTTCTTCCGGATGTCCCAGTACCAGGAGTGGCTGATCGACCACATCAAGTCCAATCCGGACTTCATCACCCCGGAACGGTACCGCAACGAGGTGCTGTCTTTCTTGAGCGAGCCGCTGGAGGATCTGTGCATCTCCCGGCCGACCTCGCGCCTCACCTGGGGCATCCCGCTGCCTTTCGACGATAAATTCGTCACCTATGTCTGGTTCGACGCCCTGATCAACTATCTCACCGGCATCGGCTATCCCGACGGCCCGGATTTCGCCCACTACTGGGCCGTGGCCGAGCACGTCATCGCCAAGGACATCCTCAAGCCCCACGCCATCTACTGGCCGACCATGCTCCGGGCCATGGAACTCGAACCCTACCGGCGCCTCCATGTCCACGGTTATTGGAACGTGGACGCCACCAAGATGTCCAAATCGCTGGGCAATGTGGTCCGGCCCCGGGAGCTGGTCGAGACCTACGGGGTGGATACGGTCCGCTATTTTGTCCTCCGCGAGATGAGCTTCGGCCTGGATTCCTCCTTTTCCGGCGATGCCATCCTTGCCCGGCATAACGCCGACCTGGCCAACGACCTCGGCAACCTCTTTTCCCGCTCCCTGACCATGATCGACAAGTATGCGGCGGGACAGGTGCCGGAGCGGGAGTCGGTGAGCACCTTCACCCCGGACGACCGCGAGCTGATGAGCGCGGTCTCGGCCATGGTGGCCCAGTACCGGGAACACATGGACGGGTTTGTCTTTCACAAGGCCCTGCAGGCCATTTGGGAGGTGATCGGGCTGCTCAACCGCTACATCGTCACCAACGCCCCCTGGGAATTGGCCAAGCATCCGCGCCAGGCCGACCGGCTGCGGACCGTGCTCTCCTTCCTGGCCGAGGCCCTGTGGAAGATTGCCCTGGTGCTGGGGCCGATCATGCCGGACACCGCCGGCAAAATGGCGGCCGCCCTGGGCATGGGCGAGCAGTTCGCCACTGCGGTCATCGACGATGCCGTGGAATGGGGCGAGATCCCGGCGGGCACGGTCATCGGCACGAGCGGCCAGTTGTTTCCCCGGGTGGAGAAAAAGGCGGAGGCCGCGGTGCCGGTCGCTGCCGCCAAGCAAGCGGCGAAAAAAGAGCCGGAACCTGGGTTGGGTGAAGGGCTGATCAGCTTTGACCAGTTCAAGACCGTGGACTTGCGGGTGGCGGAGATCGTCGCCGCCGAAAAGGTGGCCAAATCGGACCGGTTGCTCAAATTGACCGTGAAGGCGCCGGAAGCACGGACCATTGTCGCCGGCATTGCCCAGCATTACAGCCCGGAGGCGCTCATCGGCCAGAAAGTGCTCATTGTCGCCAACCTCAAGCCGGCCAAGCTGATGGGCATCCCTTCGCAGGGCATGGTGCTGGCGGCCAAGGAGCAGCGGCCGGACGGCACGGAAAAGCTGGTGCTGACCACGGTGGCCGGGCCGGTGGCCGTCGGCAGCCGGGTGGCCTGAGCGGCAAGCGCCAGCGGCCATCGGAATCGAACCCACACCCCCTTTTTAACCAATAGGTACCCTTATGTTCATGCTCGGTAACTTCCTCATGGCGCTGGCCAAACTGATCAACTTCGTTTTGGGGGCCTATATCTGGATCGTGATCGCCCGGGCGGTGATCACCTGGGTGAACGCCGACCCCTACAACCCCATTGTCCGCTTTCTCCGCCAGGTCACCGACCCGCTGCTGGTCAAAATCCGCCGGGTGGTGCCGATCATGGGCGGCCTTGATCTCAGCCCGATGATCCTCATCCTGATCATCGTCTTCCTCCAGAGCTTCCTGGTGCCGACCCTGCACCAGATTGCCCTGGGTTTGCAGTAGAAAAAGTTGGAGATGCAAGGGACGCGGCGATGACAATCATTCCCATCAGCGGCTGAGAAGGCACTATGGCGATCCTCGTGACCGGCGGCGCCGGTTTCATCGGCAGCAACTTTGTCCTCGACTGGTTGGCGCAGTCCGACGAGACGGTGATCAATCTCGACAAACTGACCTATGCCGGCAACAGGGAGAATCTGGCCGCCCTGGCCCACGACCCCAGGCATGTCTTTGTCCAGGGTGACATCTGTGACCGGGAGCTGGTTGGACGGCTGCTGACCGGCCACCGCCCGCGGGCCCTCGTCCATTTCGCGGCCGAGAGCCATGTCGACCGCTCCATTCATGGTCCGGGCGCATTCCTGCGGACCAATATCGACGGCACCTTTACCTTGCTGGAGGCGGCCCGCGCCCACTTCGCCACCCTCGCCCTCCCTGATCGGCAGCGCTTCCGCTTTCACCATGTCAGTACCGACGAAGTCTACGGCTCGCTGCGACCGGACGAGCCGCCCTTTACCGAGACCAGCCTCTACCAGCCCAACAGCCCCTATTCGGCGAGCAAGGCGGCCAGCGACCATCTGGTCCGGGCCTGGCACCACACCTATGGCCTGCCGGTGACCACCAGCAACTGCTCCAACAATTACGGGCCGTACCATTTCCCGGAAAAGCTGATCCCGCTGATGATCGCCAACGCCCTGGCCGGCAAGCCCTTGCCGGTGTACGGCGATGGCCGCCAGATTCGCGACTGGCTCTACGTCACCGATCATTGCAGCGCCATCCGCCGGATCCTTGCGGCCGGCCAGGTGGGCGAGGTGTACAATGTCGGCGGCTGGAACGAGATGGCCAATATCGACATCGTCACCCGAGTCGTCACCTTGCTGGATGAACTCCGGCCCGATCCCGCCGGCAGCTATGCCCGCCTGATCACCCATGTGGCCGACCGGCCCGGCCATGACCGCCGCTACGCCATCGATGCCCGCAAGATAGAACGGCAATTGGGCTGGCGGCCGGCCGAGACCTTCGAGACCGGCATCCGCAAAACCGTGGCCTGGTACCTGGCCCATCAGGACTGGACGGCCCGGGTGACCAGCGGCGCCTATCGTCACTGGATCGAGCAAAACTACGGGGACCGCGCGTGAAGATTTTGCTCACCGGCAAGAGCGGCCAGCTCGGCTTCGAGCTCCAGCGGGCCCTGGCCCCTCTGGGCCGGATTGTCGCCTGCGGCCGCGAGGAGTGCAATCTTGCCGATCCCGAATCCCTTCGCACCCTGGTCCGGTCCGTTCAGCCCGATCTGATCGTCAATCCGGCCGCCTACGCCGCGGTTGACCGCGCCGAAAGCGAGCCCGCGCTGGCGGCCGCCGTCAACACGACAGCGCCTCGCATCCTCGGGGAAGAGGCGGCCCGGCTCGGTGCCTGGGTGATCCATTACTCGACCGATTATGTGTTCGACGGCACCCGGACCACCCCCTATCGGGAAACCGACGCCCCCAACCCGCTGGGCGTCTACGGCCGAACCAAACGGGAGGGGGAGGTGGCGTTGCAGCACACCTGCCCCCGGCATTGCCTCCTGCGGACCAGTTGGGTGGTCGGTGCCCACGGCCACAATTTTGCCAAGACCATGCTGCGGCTGGCGGCGGAACGGGACAGTCTCAATGTCGTCGCCGATCAGTACGGCGCGCCCACCTCGGCTGCCCTGCTCGCCGATTGCACGGCGCAGTTGGTCGGGCGGGCACGGCGGGAAGGGGTGGCCGATTTCCCCTTCGGGCTCTATCATCTGGCCGCCGCCGGCGTCACCACCTGGTACGAGTATGCCTGCTTCATCCTGGAGGAGGCGGTCCGGGCCGGCAGAACATTGCGGGTGCTGCCGGCGGAGGTCAAACCGATCACCACGGCACAATACCCGCTTCCGGCCAGGCGGCCGGCCAACTCGCAGTTGGACACAACATTGTTCCGCGCTACTTTCGGTCTCGAACTGCCCGACTGGCGGCTCGGGATCCACCATGTCCTGCAACAGATGCTGACACCATGACAGCACGCAAAGGTCTCATTCTCGCCGGTGGTTCCGGGACGCGGCTCTATCCGGTGACCCAGGCGATCTCCAAGCAGTTGCTGCCGGTGTACGACAAGCCCATGGTCTATTATCCGCTCTCCACCCTGATGCTGGCGGGTATTCGCGACATTCTGCTCATTTCCACCCCCGAGGACACGCCCCGCTTCCAGGCGCTGCTCGGCGACGGCCATCAGTGGGGCCTGAACCTGTCCTATGCCGTGCAACCCTCGCCGGGCGGGCTGGCGCAGGCCTTCCTCATCGGCCGGGACTTCATCGCCGGCGACCCTTCCGCCCTGGTGCTGGGGGACAACGTCTTTTACGGCCATGATTTTCACCGCCTGTTGCAGCACGCCCAAGGTTGTGTCGAGGGGGCGACGATTTTCGTCTACCATGTCCAGGACCCGGAACGCTACGGTGTCGCCGAATTCGATATCAACGGCAAGGTCGTTTCGATCGAGGAGAAACCGGAAGCGCCGAAATCGAACTACGCGGTCACCGGGCTCTATTTTTACGATGGCCAGGCAGTGGAACTGGTGCAACGTCTTCGTCCCTCGGCCCGGGGTGAACTGGAGATCACCGACCTGAACCGCCTCTATCTGGAACAGGGACAGTTGCAGGTTGAGATCATGGGGCGCGGCTATGCCTGGCTCGATACCGGCACCCATGCCTCCTTGCTCGATGCCGGCCAGTTCATCGCCACCTTGGAGCAGCGCCAGGGACTGAAGGTCGCCTGCCCGGAGGAGATCGCCTTTCGTCAGGGATGGATCGATGCTGGCCAATTGGAAGAGCTGGCGTACCCCTTGATGAAGAGCGGTTATGGCCAGTACCTGCTGCGGGTCTTGAAACAGCGGGTGTTCTGATGGAGGTGATACCGCTTGCCATCCCCGAGGTCCTGTTGATCGAACCCAGGGTGTTTGCCGATGCCCGCGGCTTCTTCTTTGAAAGCTACAATCACCGGCGGTTCGAAACGGCTATCGGCCGGAGCGTCTGCTTTGTCCAGGATAACCATTCCTGTTCGGTGAACAATGTCCTGCGGGGCCTGCACTACCAGATCAGCCAGCCCCAAGGCAAGTTGGTGCGCGTGGTCCAGGGCGAAGTGTTTGACGTCGCGGTCGATATCCGTAAAAATTCGCCGACGTTTGGCCGCTGGGTTGGCGAGGTGCTGAGCGCGGCCAATAAAAGACAATTGTGGATCCCGGAAGGGTTTGCCCATGGGTTTCTGGTGTTGAGCGAATCGGCCGAGTTCCTGTATAAGACCACGGATTATTATGCCCCCCAGTTTGAACGCACCATCCTCTGGAACGATCCTTCCCTTGCCATCCGCTGGCCGATCGCAGGCAGCGAGCCGATTCTTTCAGGGAAGGACCTACAGGGAACTCCGTTGCCGCAAGCAGAAGTGTTCGCTTAAGGGGCTGCACCAATAATTACCTTGCGAGCAGGGACGCACCGTGAGCGAACGAGGTGAAGAGGGGCGGAGGCGGTTTCCCCTGCATTTTACCCTGTTTTTCCGTTTATTTGTTCTATGAAGCTGCTGCCCGACATCCCCTGTCTCCACACCCTGGCCGACGGTTCCCTGCTGCTTCGGTTGCATGTCCAGCCCCGGGCCGCGGCCAACGGTCTGGCCGGTTTGCAGGGCGACATGCTCAAGCTCCGCCTGACCACGCCGCCGGTTGACGGCAAGGCCAACCAGGCGGTCATCACCTATCTGGCCAAACTCTTCCACCTGCCCAAATCCGCCCTGACCATTAAAAGCGGCCAGCAGAGCCGGAGCAAAACCGTGGTCATCACCGGGGCCGATGCGCACCAAGTCCGGTCCACCCTCGCGGCTCTTCTGGGCATGCAGGAAGATTGAGGCCTGGCGCGGCCATGGCGAACGTGGAGAAAAAGCGGTTGTCCCCGCTTCGGCTTCTTGCCGTGGTGCTGGTGTTGATCCTGCTGGCGCTCGGGACCGTCGGGGCGCTGGTGACCCTACTGGCGCCCCCTGGCCGTCCGCCTACCCCCGAACCGGGAAAGAATGCGCCGCCCGCCCGTCCGGTTGAGCGGGACAGCCTGCGCCGGGAGGGCCACCCTTCACAATAGGTCTTTGCAAAACTTGTCGACTGGCCATGTTGAAAGAGACGCTCTCCTGCAAAGACAGGGGCCATCTTGCGGCAAATGTGCAACCTTTCCGGAGGAAAAAAGATGAAAAAAATAGTGCTGGCCAATTGGAAGGCCAATCTGTCGCCGGAGCGGGCGATGCAGTGGTGCGATGCCTTTGCCGGTGTCTACCGGCCGCGGCTTGACCTGGAGGTGGTTCTCGCCGTCCCGTATCTGTCCCTGGAGCGGGTCGCCGAGCGGACGCACCCCCTGGCCGGGGTCTGCCTGGCATCGCAAGGGGTCTCGTCCTATCCCCAGGGGAGTTATACCGGCGCCATTCCGGCCGCCTGGCTGCGTGGTCTGGCGCGGTACACCCTCATCGGCCATCGGGAGCGACGGCGCTATTTCCATGAGACCGTGCAGGACGTGGCCCGGCAGGCCTATGAATCGCTGGCCGAAGACCTGCTCCCCATCGTCTGTATTGACCGGGATCTGCTGATGTCGCAGACCGCCGCCATGGCGGCCGAGGAATTGGGCCGGCTGATCTGGGCCTATACCCCGGACACCCCGGCTACGCTGGAGATGGCCAGGGGCGAGGCGGAGATCCTCGCCCTCCTGCCGCAGATCGCCCGCAAAACCGACAACCGGCCAGTCCTGTACGGCGGCGGCGTGACCGCGGACAACGGGGCCGGTTTGTGGCGGCTTCCGGGCCTCAGCGGCCTCATGCTCGGGCAGGGCTGTTTGGATGGGGCCGCCTTTGCCGCCCTGGTCAACCGCTTGTAAAGGGTTGCTCGCCGAGTCTCGGCGGAGGCGGGTTACATCGCCAGCAAGCGGCGGATGCGTTCCTCCATGGGCGGGTGGGTCGAAAAGAGGTTGGCAATGGTGCCGCCGCTGAGCGGGTTGACGATGTACATCTGCGCCGAGGCGGGATTGACGTCCATCGGCCGCTGGGCATTGGAGGTGGCGAGCTTGCCCAGGGCGCTGGCCAGGGATTTCGGGTGGCCGCAGATCTCGGCGCCGGTGGCGTCGGCCATATATTCGCGGCCACGGGAGATGGCCATCTGGATCAGGGTCGCGGCAAGGGGCGCGACCAGCATGGTCACCAGCATCACCAGCGGGTTGCTGCCGCCCTCCTCGTCGCTGCGGCTGCCGCCGAACAGCATGGCCCACTGCGCCATGGTGGCCAGGTAGGAAATCGCACCGGCCATGACCGCGGCAATCGATCCGATCAGGATGTCCCGGTTCTTGATATGGGCCAGCTCGTGGGCGACCACCCCTTCCAGCTCATAGCGGTCCAGCACCTGGAGCAGGCCGGTGGTGACCGCCACCGCCGCATGCTCGGGGTTGCGGCCGGTGGCAAAGGCGTTGGGGGTCGGGTCGTCGATCACATAGACCTTGGGCTTGGGCAGACCGGCCCGTCCAGCCAAACCGGCCACCAGCGAGTGCAGATCGGGGGCCTCCGCCACCGAGACCTCGCGGGCCCGATTCATGGCCAGCGCCATCTTGTCCGAATTCCAGTAGGCAAAGAAATTGAGGCCCAGGGCCAAAAGAAGGGCGATGATCATGCCCTGCTGGCCGCCCATCGCCTGGCCGGCAATCATGAACAGGGCGGTCAGCGCCGCCATGAGCATAAGGGTTTTCGCGGTGTTCATAGGTTCCTCGCGGTGGTTTGTGTTAGGAGTACCGGTCAGTTACATTGTTCCGGATTTGGCCTAAACGATAAACCGCTGGCAAGCCCAGTCAAGACGGGGAGGCGGCAAAAGCGGCCTCCCCGTCGGACGATGGTTTTTGAGAGGAAAAGGCGGAAAAGGAGGAAGGCGTGGTCAGGCCATCAATTCCAGCATCGCCTTGATCAGGTTGTCGGCGCCTTCGGCGATCTGATCGACCCGGGAGTTGAGCATGTAGCAGGGGGTGCTGACGATCTTGCGCTCCCGGTCGATGGCGATTTCGCCCGGCATGGTCGGCTGATGTCGGGCGCCCATGGCGGTAAGATTATCGGCGGTGCCCTGGTCCTGGCCGATGGTCAGGGTGACGTCGCCCAGCACCTTGGCCAAGATGACCGGGGCGATGCACAGGGCGCCGATCGGCTTGCCGGCGGCGTGCATGGCCTTGATGGCCGTGGCCACATCGTTGTTCACCGTGCACTGGGCACCGTCAAAGGCGTAACTGCTCAGATTCTTGGCCGCGCCGAAGCCGCCGGGGATGACCAGGCCGTCGGCCGAGTCAGGGGCGAAGGTGGCGAGCGCGGCGATCTTGCCTCGGGCGATCCGGGCCGACTCGATCAGCACGTTGCGCTTCTCGCTCATCTCCTGGCCGGTAATATGGTTGAGCACATGATGCTGCTTGATGTCAGGGGCATAACACTGAAAATCCGCCCCGTTTTTATGAATAGCCCAGAGGGTGAGGGTGGCCTCGTGGATTTCGGCGCCATCCTGATGACCGCAGCCGGAGAGGATCACGGCAAAATTCTTTTTTCGCATAACTGCCTCCATTCGAGCGGGTTGAAAACCGGATCGGCCTGCCTGCGAACAAACAGGCCGGATGTGTCTTAATCCAGGGAATAAATGGCCGGAAGATTACGGTATTTCTCCGCGCAATCCAGGCCGTAACCGACGAGAAAGCCCCGATCGAGGGCAAAACCGATGTAGTCGACCTCGACCGGGACGATTCGCCGTTCTTTTTTGTCGATCAGCGAACAGATCCGCACCGACCGGGCCGGACTGTCCCGGAAATGATCCCGCAGCCAGGCCATGGTGGTGCCGGTGTCGACAATATCCTCCACCAGCAGAACATTCTTGCCGGCCAGGTCGATGCCCGGTTCCTTGAGCAGGCGAATAGTGCCCGACGACACGGTTGAGGCGCCGTAACTGGCCACCCGGATAAAATCGATTTCAAGATCGAGATCAATGGCCCGGCACAGGTCGGCGGCAAAGATAAAGGCGCCGTTCAATACCCCCAGCAACACGAGGTGTCGACCCTGATAGTCCCGGGTGATCTGCCGGCCGAGTTCCTCCACCCGGTCCTGGATTTGCCGGGTGCTGACGATTGCTTCCCCAAGCGGTTGAGATGTCTCCATCGCGTCCCGTGGTCGTTGTCCTATTGCTCGCTCCGCCACTTCTGCAAGACAGCGGCGGCCTCATCCTTTTCCTTGAAGGGCTTGTCTTGCCCCAAGGCCTTCTCCAACTCCTTGATGGCCTCCTGCTTCTTGCCCTCGCCATACAGCGCCAGGGCGAGATGATAGCGGAGCACGGGCATCTCTTCCTGTTTATGCACGGCCTGGGTGAACTCGTTGCGGGCCAGGCTGAACGACCCTCGTTTGTAATGCACCCACCCTAGGGTATCGATGATGTGGACATCGTCGGGCTGCTGCTGTTTGGCGGTCATGGCCAGGCGCAGGGCCTCCCCCAGATCCGGATCCTTGCCCTCGGCGATCATCCAGGCCAGATTGTTGGCGGCCGGGGCAAAGTCGGGCTTGATCGCCAGGATCTTGGTGTAGGCCTCCTTGGCTAGGTCGGTCTTCCCGGTCTGCTCGTAGATGCTGCCCAAACCCATGTAGGCGCCGATGGACTTGGGCTGTTTGGCCAGAAGGTCCTTGTATTCGGCGATGGCCTGGTCGGTCTTGCCCTGTTTGGTCAGGATTAGGGCGCTCATGGCATAGGCCTGGGGATTTTCCGGGTCGAGGTCTTGCGCCTTTTGGTAGGTTTCAAGGGCCTTGTCCGGCTGATTGACGCTCAGGTAGAGGTTGGCCAGCAGGATCTGCAGGCCGCCGCTTTTCGGGGCCTTATTGATCTGGGCCTGGGTCATTTTGATCAGTTCTTCCTGCTTCGCCCTTCCCTTCTGGGCGATCTGGAGAAGGAAGGTGAAGGCCTTGGCGTTATCGGGCTGTAGCGTCAGGACCTTCTCAAAGGTCTGTTTGGCCTTGGCCTCCTGTTTGAGGGCCATGTAGGTCAAGCCGAGACTCCCCAACACCTCCACGTTCTCCGGGACCTTGGCCTGGAGTTCGGTGAACATCTTTTCCGCGGTGGCGTATTCCTTGGAAAAGAGCACGCTTTTGGCCAGGGTGAGGGCTGCCTGGAAATCGCGGGGATTGATTTTCAGGGCAGTGGCCGCCTCTTTCTTGGCGGTTTCGAACTCGCCTTCCTGAAGCGAGAGCAGGGCCAGCAAGGAGTGGGCCTTGCCAAAGCCGGGGTTGAGCTTGATGGCCTCAAGCAGGGCCTCCTTGGCCAGCTTCAGGTCCTTGAGGTTGCTGTGCGCCAGCGCCTTGACAAAATAGAGTTCGCCCCAGCGAGGGTAATCGCGAAGCAGGCCGGTCACCATGTCCAGGGCTTCCTGATTTTTACCGTCCTTCAACAGGAATTTGGCCTGGACCAGGGTGGCGGTGGCATTCTTCTCTTTGTTTTTCGCCCCCTTGTCCAATAGCGCCTTGGCTTGGTCGAATTTGCCGAATTCAAAATACAAGTCAGCCAGTTGGGCTTCGTAGTCCTCTGGCTTGTCGGCAGAGGCGGCCGCCTCCTTGTAGAGTTGCTCCGCCTGATCGAAAGCGCCTTTCTTGACGTAGAATTCGGCGACCGATGCCTTCAATTTGCTGTTTTTGGGATCGACTTTGAGCGCCTGGGTCAGGTGCTGTTCGGCTGCGTCCATGTTGTTCTCCATCAGGTCGATGAAGGCCATCTGCAGATACGGTTGCGGCGAGTCGGGGAAGGCGGCAGCCATTTTGTCGAGTGTGGCCTGGGCCTTGCTCCTCTCCTTGCGTTCCGTATAAAAAGCGGCCAGCGAGGCATGGTGGGCTAATTTTTTCCCGTCCAGTTCCACCGCCTTCAACAAAGCCTGCTCCGCTTCGGCAAACTGTCCCTTTTTGGTGAGAATCCGGCCTTTGATGGCATACAGCCGATCCTCGTTGGGGGCGGCGGTGATGGCTTTGTCAATCGCGGTGAGCGCGGCATCGGTCTTGCCGTCGATCAGCTCCAGATTGGCGAGCAGGGCGAGGGCGTCTTTATTGTCCGGCGCCTGTTTGAGCACCTCGTCGATACCCTTGCGGGCGTCCTCCTTCTTTTGGGAGAGCAGATAGAACTCGGCGGTCTTTATTTTGGCGTCGAAGTTTTTCGGATCAAGGTTTGCGGCCCGTTGCAACTCCTCAAAGGCCTGGCGCGCTTCCCCGCCTTTCAGATAGAGCAGGCCGAGCTGGTAGCGGGCGGCGGCGTATTTGGGGTCGATCTGGATAGCGTTGCGCAGCTCGATGATGGCCTCCTTGTCCTTGTGGTCCTGCTGGTAGACCATGGCCTTCTGGTAATGTTCTTCCTTGTTCTTTTCACCCGAGCAGCCGGCAAAGAGCGCGAGGCAGAAAAGCAGGGGGAAAATTGCCCGAGAGAGTGACGAACGCATCGATTTCATGAGAACCTCTTTACACAAGTGGCTGATGACAGGCTGATCGTTTCCATCCCTCTTTATATAGCAACTCGGAACAATTAAGGAATAAAAAACGCAGAACCAGGGACGGCGAAGGGTGATATTTTGGGTCTGATGCCCAGAGCGGCCCGGGGGACGCGAAAATATTCCCAAAGATCAGGGGAAAATTGAGAAAACGCTTTTTTTGCTTTGACCTGTCACCGTGATGCCGGTAGCATAAAATGTCAATAAGTTCATCCTGCTGAATGCAAAGGAGAAGGCATGAAAACGAATTCCAGTAGCACAAAAAAGGTTTTTTGGGCCGTGGTCGTGGGGTGTCTGTTCATGGCATGGTCGTGCTGGGCGGCTGAATCGGGGAGCGACGTTGTCGTCAAGGACGATATCAAGGAACAGTATCGGCAAGAGGTGTTGGGTGGCAAGGGGCAATCCCAGAAGGATCGGGAATATGTTATCGGTTATCGCGATATTTTGTATGTCGAAGTGTACGGTGAAGGCTCCATGGCGATCGGACCGGGGAATGCCGGCCAAGGGGCTTTGGCGCCAGGGGCAGCTCATCCTGAGGGGCAGGATTTCATTCGCGGCCGTGGCACCGGGGCAGAGGTCGGGACTGACGGCCGCATTTCCCTGCGCCATATCGGCGACGTCTACGTCGTCGGCATGACCTTGCCCCAACTGGCCGAGTACTTGAAGAAACTGTACAACACTGTCTTTCAGGAGCCGAATGTCATCACCTCGGTGGTGCAAAGCAACAGCAGGCAATATACGGTCATGGGCCAGGTCAAGGTTCCGGGCCTCTTTCATCTCGATTATCCCATTACCATCGTCAAGGCTATTGCCAGGGCCGGCGGTTTGAACGAATGGGCCAAGTCCGACATCACGGTGATTCGTCAGGACAACGAGTTGATCCCGGAGAAAGGGCAGGAGAAATCAGCGAAGAAAGCCCAGCGCTTTCAATTCGATTACGACGATTTTGTCGCAGGGAAAAATACGGAAAAGAATATTCAACTTGAACCCGGTGATGTAGTCGTTGTGCATTGACAGCGAGGCCACCCATGCAGTTGGTTTATTCGGTTTCAGGCCTGACAATTGCCGGCCTCCTTTTGCCCCTCGTTATCGGTGTTGTGCCGGCGCTTGCCCGCCAAACCACGGTCACCGGTACAGCCGGCACCGTGGTCGATTATCGGGAACGGTCCTATGAGCATGGCGACAGCGTGTCCTCTCCTGATGAAGGAGATAAACAGAAAATCGGGATCCGGCCGGAGGTACTGATCGTGTCACGGGATAGCCGCGATACGCTGAGTGTGCACTACAGCCCTACGTTCAGTTATGATTACGTGAGCGAAGACACCGGGGTCGACCACCAACTCAACCTGCTGGGAGAACGATGGCTCTCCCAGCACTGGTCTTTTTCCGTGGCCGATATCTATCTTCGGTCCGACGATCCCGGCACGGTGAGCGGCAGCAGAACCTCTCCGGCCACATCCGGCACCGGCGGCGAACAACCCAGCCCGGCTGATACCCCCACTGAGTTGTCCCGGGATCTGAGCGGCCAAAAATACTGGACCAATACCGCCTCTGCCCGGACGAACTACGCCCTGGCCAAGGACAGCCGTGTCGGCGGGGGCTACAGCTATGCCGTCCTCCGCAACGATGCGGGCAGCAGCGGCTACGAAGACTACGACAAGCACACCTTCTTCACCGACCTCGCCCATGGATTCAGCCAAAATTGGCGGTCGAGTCTGGGGCTCGATTATACCCGCGGTCTCTACGACACGACCCGGAACTCGGTTTCCTCTTCCGTGGGGACGCCGGATCTGGATCAGTACGGCGCCCGGTTCGGGGTTGATTATGTTCGCACTCCTCACGATTTCTATCCCTTCAAATACACAGTTGCCGAGACCCAATACGACGGCGACACCCGCCCGGACAGCCAAGCGCATGCCTGGTCGGCCGGCTGGGACCACGCCTTTGACTCCCGAACCCGCCTAGCGTTGGGCGGCGGGCCTTCCTATGCCAAAATTCAGGGGCTGGACGGAACCTGGGGCTATAACGCCTATTGCTCCTTCAGCAAAACCTATGAGCACGCCGCCTACGCCTTGTTGTTCAACAAGCTGTATGAGACGAAAAATTTCAGCGGCAGCACCGGCGACAGTGGACTGACCGATACCTACAACGCCAGGGCCACCTTCACCTACCGCTATACCGAAGACCTGTCCTTTGATCTGTTCGGCCGCTACAGTTGGCAATCCAATCTTGATCCGCAAGGCGACTATCGGGCCAGCGTTGACGGGACAGGTGGCAGCACCGGCGATGTCACCTATGACAAGGATATCTACGAGGCCGGTATCGGCTGTGCCTATTCCTTTGCCCGCTGGTACAAGGCGGGCCTGAAATACAGCTATTACGTGTCCGACGGCAAGTTGGCCAGTGATCAGTACGCCGACCACCAGGTGCTGTTCACCCTGAGCGCCAGCCATGAGCTTTGGCGCTGGTAAAGGGGCGTGTCAGCAATGCAAAAGATCTTGGTCACCGGGGCGGCCGGATTTATCGGGTCGTTTTTGTGCAGGAAATTACTCGACCAGGGGTGGACGGTCGTTGGTCTTGACAACCTCAACGAGTATTACGATCCCGGCCTGAAGCGGGCGCGGTTGCAGCGGCTGGACGCACCGGGGTTCACGTTCCACGCCCTCGACCTTGCCGACCGGGAGGGGATGGCGCAGCTTTTTGCCAGCCAGCGCTTTGATGTGGTGGTCAATCTGGCGGCCCAGGCCGGAGTCCGCTATTCCCTGACCAATCCCCACGCCTATGCCGATTCCAACCTCCTCGGGTTTGTCAACGTCCTCGAGGGCTGCCGCCACACCGGGGTCGGCCACCTGGTCTTTGCCTCTTCGAGTTCTGTCTACGGCGGCAACACCAAAATGCCGTTTTCCGTCCACGACAACGTCGATCACCCGGTTTCGCTGTATGCGGCCACCAAGAAGGCCAACGAGATGATGGCCCATGCCTACAGTCATCTGTACGGCTTGCCGGCGACCGGCCTGCGTTTTTTCACGGTGTATGGCCCCTGGGGACGGCCGGATATGGCCTATTTTCTCTTTACCAAGGCGATTTTGGCCGGCCAGCCGATCAACGTATTCAACAATGGCGATATGGCCCGGGATTTCACCTATATCGATGATATTATCGAGGGCGTGGCGCGGGTCATCGACAAACCGCCCGTCCCGAACCCGACCTGGGACAAGAGCCGGCCGGACACGGCCACCAGTTGGGCGCCGTATCGCCTCTACAATATCGGCAACAATAGGCAGGAAAAACTGCTGTATTTCATCGAGGTGCTGGAAAATTGTCTCGGCAGAAAGGCGGTGAAAAAATTTCTGCCCATGCAGGACGGTGATGTGCAGGAAACCTATGCCGATATCGACGAGCTGGCGGCCGATGTCGGTTTCCGGCCTTCAACCTCGATCGAGATCGGGCTGCAACGGTTCGTTGCCTGGTATCTGGAGTATTATTCATGAGAATTACCATTATCGGAACCGGTTATGTCGGGCTGGTGAGCGGCGCCTGCTTCTCCGAGTTCGGGCACGAAGTCGTCTGTGTCGACAAAGACGAGACCAAGATTGCCGCCCTCTGTCAGGGGCAGATCCCGATCTACGAGCCCGGCCTTGCCGATTTGGTGGCGAAGAACGTGACGGCGGCGCGGTTGCGCTTCACCACAGATCTCGGCGCGACCGTGCCGACGGCTGACGCTGTTTTCATCGCCGTGGGCACGCCGTCGAGCCGGCGCGGCGACGGCTATGCCGATCTCAGCTATATTTACGAGGCGGCCAGGGATCTGGCTCCCCATCTTGCCGAGTATACGGTGGTGGTCGATAAAAGCACGGTCCCGGTGGGGACGGCCCGTCAGGTTGCCCGCATTATTGGTGAGACCAACCCTGCCGCCGACTTCGACATGGCCTCCAACCCCGAGTTTCTGCGGGAAGGGGCGGCGATCAACGATTTCATGCGGCCGGACCGGGTGGTTATCGGCGTGGAAAACGAAAAGGCTGCGGCAGTGCTGCGCGAGATCTACGCCCCGCTGTACCTGATCGAGACTCCCATCGTGGTCACCAGTATCGAAACCGCTGAGTTGATCAAGTATGCGGCCAACGCATTTTTGGCGGTAAAAATAAGTTTTATCAACGAGATGGCTACGATCTGCGAGGCGGTCGGTGCCGATGCCATCGCTTTGGCCAAGGGAATCGGTCTTGATGGCCGGATCGGTAAAAAATTTCTCCACCCCGGGCCGGGCTATGGCGGCTCCTGCTTTCCCAAGGACACGGTGGCCTTGCTCCGCACCGTGCAGGAACACGGGGTGAGCGCCCGCATCGTCGAAGCGGCCGTGGAGGTCAATGCCGCCCAGAAGGCGCGGATGGTGAAAAAGATTCGCGATGCGGTGGGCGGCAGCGAGGCCGGCAAGACCATCGGCGTGCTCGGCCTCACCTTCAAGCCGGAAACCGACGATATGCGGGATGCGCCGGCTCTGACCATCCTGCCCGCTTTGCTTGAGCGGGGCGCGACCATCTTGGCGCACGATCCCCAAGGCATGCAGGAGGCCGCGAAGGTATTGCCTGAGTCGACCGTCTATGTCGACGATCCCTATGAGGTGTTTACCGGTGCCGATGCAGTCGTTCTGCTGACAGAATGGAACCAGTATCGGGCCTTGGATTTCAAAAAGGTGAAAAACAAGATGCACAAGCCTGTGTTCATCGATTTACGCAATGTCTACGAGCCCCACAAGATTCGGGCCATCGGTTATGAATATTTTGGTAACGGAAGAGGCTATTAGGCTGCGCATAGCGTCGAATCTATTGTGGGAGTGGAGTAAAGGCGTTTTTACAATCTGTTTAACAACTACAGGCGATTATGAAACTAATGTCGGTGGCTGGAGCGCGGCCAAATTTTATAAAACTTGCCGCAATTGCAAGGGCGGTTGAAAAGTTTAATAAAGCGCGGGTTGAATCTGCTGAAGCCATTAAACATGTGATTGTTCATACCGGGCAGCATTATGATGAAAAAATGTCGAAAAGTTTTTTCAGTGAGCTGGCCATACCTAAACCGGATATTAATCTCGAGGTGGGCTCAGGTTCACATGCCGTTCAAACCGCTGAGATAATGCGGCGTTTCGAGCCAGTTTTGCTTGCCGAGCAACCGGATGTTCTCTTGGTGGTGGGCGATGTTAACTCCACAATAGCCTGCACCTTGGTGGCATCGAAAGTTGAATATCCGAAGAGAGCCTCCCGCAAGAGACCGGTTATTGTGCATGTTGAAGCAGGACTGCGATCTTTCGATCCGGACATGCCGGAGGAAGTCAACAGAGTCTTGACAGACCGTCTGAGTGATTTTCTCTTTGTGACTGAAGAAAGCGGTCTCCGGAATCTGCGGCAAGAAGGTGTCACGGAGGACAAGATTCATTTTGTTGGCAATGTCATGATCGATACCCTCCAGCATCACCTTGCCAAGGCTCGAAACTCCCTTGTCCATACGAGATTTGACCTGCCGCAACAATATGGTGTTGTCACCCTGCACCGTCCTTCCAATGTGGATGCACTGGAAAATATCGAGCCTCTACTGCACGCCCTTACCGAAATTTCCACTACCATTCCTTTGATTTTCCCTATACACCCCCGCACATTGAGTCGTGTGCAGGAATTTGGTCTCGATTCGCTCTTCAATTGGAGTAAATATCCGAATGCGGAAAAGAATAGCGATAATCATCCGTCATCTCCTTGTCAGATGTATATCATTCCCCCTCTGGGATATCTTGATTTCTTGCAGTTGGTGTCAAAGTCCACCTTGGTTGTCACGGATTCAGGGGGGATTCAGGAAGAAACGACTTATCTCGGAATTCCTTGCGTCACATTACGGCATAATACGGAGAGGCCGGTTACCGTAGACGTCGGATCGAATTATCTCATTGGGACAAAGCCGGAGGATATTTTGCACATAGCCCGAGTCATTCTTGACGGCGGGGCAAAGAAGGCAGCGATTCCCGACCTGTGGGATGGCCGAGCTGGTGACCGGATTGTCAACATCATCGCTCATGATGTTATCGGATAATGAGTACGAATATTACCATGACGATGGAAGGTAAATCGCGAGAAATCAGCAGATTGTTGCAATTATGGGACCTAGTGTTGATATTGGTGTGTTTCCTTGGTTCCATCTGGTCATATTCTTTATTGAACCCGGAAGAAGTTGTCGATTTTTTCTCACACCTTGCCATCTTTCCCTTTATTCTCGCCCTGGTTCTTCTCTTGCTCCCCTATTTCGATGCATATCGAAGCCCGCGGTCGGCTTCTGTCTTTTTCTATTCCTTTTCGATTATTAAGGTTATTTCGATCGCGGTCGGAATTCTCTTGGTTGTTCTGTTTTTTTTGAATATCCAATATGTCAGCCGTTGGGTCATTCTGTTTTTTTCTGTTTTGTCCATGATCAGCCTGATCAGTATAAGATTGATCTTCTTGAATATCTTTCGTCAAGCCATGAAAAGTGGCGCCCATCGGCTGAAAGTGCTCATTATCGGCTCCGGGAAAAGGGCTGCTTTCCTCACTCGATCCCTAAAACAGAAGACGGAGTGGGGGATAGATATTATCGGCTATTTAGATGTCGATCCCGGTCTGGTTGGAAATGAATTGCTTGAGAGCCAGGTTATCGGAACCGTGGCAGATATAGGGCAAATACTCAAGACATCCGTGGTCGATGAGGTGATTGTTGCTATACCGCGGACGCTTCTTGCAGATGTCGACAGCATTGCCTATGCTTGCGAAGAAGAGGGGGTCAAGTTCCGGTTCATGGCGGATATTTTCGATCTCTCCGCTGCCCGAGTTAGCTTGGCCACAATCGTTGGGGTGCCCTTGCTCACCCTTGAACCGGTCGCGCAGGACGAATCGCAACTGCTGGTGAAGCGATTGATCGATTTGAGTGTGACGATAATAGCCTTGCCGTTTCTTTTACCTCTGTTCGGTGTCATCGCTCTTGCAATTAAACTTGATGATGGTGGACCTGTTTTTTTTGTTCAGGAACGGGTTGGCTTGAAGAAGCGCCTCTTCCCGATGTACAAGTTCAGAACAATGGTCGTGAACGCCGAGGAGATGCTTAAAGATATTGAGCACCTTAATGAAGCGGAAGGGCCGAACTTTAAAATCGCCGATGATCCTAGGGTTACACGTATAGGGAAAATTCTCCGGCGTACCAGTCTTGATGAATTGCCCCAGCTCATCAATGTATTGCGCGGCGACATGAGCTTGGTTGGCCCCCGCCCCATGTCGATCCGGGATGTAGAACTTTTTACGAAAGGAATTCAGCGGAAAAGGTTCAGTGTTAAACCCGGAATCACCTGTATCTGGCAGATTTCGGGACGCAGCAATCTTCCGTTCAACAAGTGGCTCGAGCTGGATCTGCAATATATTGATACCTGGTCCCTTGGTCTGGACTTGTTGATTCTCCTGAAAACCATTCCGGTTGTCCTCCTGCGCAAGGGGGCCATGTGAGTTCGCAGGTTCTCTTGAGCCTCGATTACGAATTGTTCTTCGGGCGAACCACAGGGACTGTTGAACGTTGTTTGCTTCAACCAACCGAAGAAGCGGCAACGGTTGCCCGCCGGCATGGTGCGTACCTGTCGCTCTTTGTCGATGCCTTATATCTCCAGCGGTTATCGGAGGAGGCTCCTCGCTACCCACGATTGCAACACGATCTGGATGCTATTCGCCGTCAGCTGACTAGGCTCAAAGCAGAGGGCCATGACATCCAGCTGCACCTGCACCCCCATTGGCTGGATAGCTGCTATGATGGCGAACAGTGGCGGCTTGACACCCGTCGATATAAACTGCACGACTTCTCCGCCTCAGAAATCGACGCCATGGTCGGCTCCGCAAAATCGCTGCTGACAAATCTTGCCGGAGATGCGGTTTTCGCCTTCCGGGCTGGTGGATGGTGCCTGCAGCCGTTTGCCCACATCGCCCCGGCCTTGCTGGCGCACGACATCTGGCTGGACAGTACGGTTTTTGCCGGCGGTGTTTCAGATGACCTGGAGCGCTGGTTTGATTTCACCTCCGCTCCGGTGGCCGATTTCTGGCGTTTCAATGACGATCCCACCACGGTTGAGAATCAGGGACCCTTTCTCGAGATACCGATCAGCGCCATGCGGGTTTCCCCATTGCTTTTCTGGAAAATGGGGCTTGCCCGAAAAATACTCACCAAGGCCGAGCACCAGCCTTTTGGAGATGGTTCATCCCTTGCCTGGGGACGCGGTTATTATCTCAAGCGGCTGACCCAGTCGACAATCAGTGTGGCTTCGGTGGATGGTCTGAAGGCAGGGTATCTTGGCCGGGCCCTCCGTGCAGAGAAGGCTTGCGGCAAGCAACTTTTTCATGCCATGGGCCATCCCAAGGCCCTCAGCCGTTACTCTCTTGCCTGCCTTGAGGCATTCTTGAAGAAGTTTGATGCCTTTACCGGAGTAACGTTTCAAGCGTATCGCCATCTTCGCCCTGCAACGGGATCGTTTTCTACTGCTTATACCGCATAACAGGAGCCAGCATGCCTGCACACGCCATGATCATGGACGAGGTCGCACGTTTTCCCACTGTGCGTCTTTTCAATATTCCCATCAAAGCCATGACCATGGTGGAGGCGCTTGACCTGATCCACCTGGCCATAACCAATGCCGCACTGCTGCAGATTGGTGTGGTCAATGCCGCCAAGGTGGTCAACATGCACCGCAATCCCGCCCTGGGAGATGACGTGCGCTCTTCGGATGTTATTTTTGCCGATGGCGCATCGGTGGTCTGGGCGAGCCGCCTGCTGCGATGCCCCCTGCCGGAACGGGTAGCCGGCATCGATCTGATGATGGGCATGCTGGAACGCGGGACACAACACGGTTACCGGGTGTATCTGCTAGGCGCAACTGAAGAGGTGAACCGGACTGTGGCAGAACGGATCAAGATCGATTTTCCGGGAGTAGTGGTTGCCGGGCGGAGAAACGGCTATTTCTCCGCCGATGAAGAGGAGGCCATTGCCAACGATATTGCCCTGGCGAAACCAGATATCCTCCTGGTAGCCATCACCTCCCCCAAAAAAGAGCAGTTCCTGGCCCGTTGGAGCGACCGCATCAAGGTCCCGATCTGTCATGGCGTCGGCGGCTCGTTTGATGTCTACGCCGGTAAGGTGAAACGTGCGCCCCTAGCCTGGCAGCAGTGTGGCATGGAATGGCTCTATCGCCTGCTGCAGGAGCCCGGCCGGATGTGGAAACGCTATCTGGTCACCAATACGCTTTTTTGCTGGTTGGTTATGCGGGAGTTATGCGGTCGTCTTTTGTCCCCAGGCAAGCGAGGGGTTACTTCGTGATCCGACTTACCCTCCTTTGGCTGTTGATTGCCGGGGCAAGCGTAGCGGCCATGAAAGACTGGTACAAAGGACTTTGCGTTCTTATCCTGCTTATGGCTATCATTGAGCACCCCGATGTGCCTAAGAGTATTTTAGGGATCCAAGGGCTCAACCCCTGGAATATCTTATTGTTGATTGTAATACTGGCCTGGCTCAGTCAACGGGGTGTTGAAGGCTTACGTTGGGATATGCCTCGGTCTGTGCAAACTTTGCTGTTGTTGTATCTTGTGGTGATCTTGGTCAGTTTTGGGCGCATGATAGTGGACAGGGAAGCTGTACTCTCTTTTGCGATACTACGTGGCTCTGAAATTCCCTCTACTGGTTCGCTCGTGAGCGAGCATCTGATTAACTCCCTAAAGTGGGTGCTCCCGGGTCTTCTTCTGTTTGATGGGTGCCGGGACCGTACAAGGTTACGTATGGGGATGGGAGCATTATTATTGGTCTATTTTTTGTTAAGTGTACAGGTAATCAAGTGGATGCCCCTGTCCGAAATTACCGGTGGAGACGCGTTGAGTAATAGGAGCCTTAAGATCCTCATCAATGAGATCGGGTATCATCGCGTCAACCTTTCGATGATGCTCGCCGGTGCTTCCTGGGCTATCTTTGCCAGTCGAGAATTGATTGGAGGGGCAGGTCGTTCTCTTTGGATGTTTATTGCAAGCTTCGTAGTCCTTTTTGGTCAGGCGCTCACCGGTGGCCGAATGGGCTATGTTACCTGGGCGTTGGTAGGCGTTGTGCTTATTTGGGGCCGCTGGCGGCGCTATCTGCTTTTGGCTCCATTAGCAGTTGCCGGAGTACTGCTGATTGTTCCAGGCGTGCAAGAGCGCTTAAGCCAGGGGTTTACGCAAGATACCTATCGTGAAAGCAAGCGTTTTGATGCCATGGGGTACAAGCGGGGTGATGGGCCGGACGTCTATACAGTAACAGCTGGTCGTAACATCGCCTGGCCAATGGTCATTGACAAAATCAAGGAAGCCCCTTTGGTTGGCTACGGCAAGGAGGCTATGCAGCGCACTGGGCTATCGGCTTATCTTTTTAATAATTTTCGCGAACCATTTCCCCATCCTCATAATGCCTATCTGCAACTGCTGCTTGATAACGGCCTCCTCGGCGGGGTGTGGATTTTATTATTTTATAGATTAATCGTAAAATATAGCTATCAACTTTTCCGGGACAGCCGTAGCCCGGAATTTATCGCCGCAGGGGGGTGTTGTCTTGCTCTGGTGTTAGCGCTGCTCGTAGCTTCCATGGGGAGTCAGTCTTTTTATCCGCGAGAAGGGGCTGTCGGGATGTGGTGCGCCATAGGTCTCATGTTGCGCGTATATGTGCAAAGAAGCCGGTTGCCGGAAAAGTCTGATTCATCCAACCAAGAGATAACGGATGAAAGTTTGTGGGGGCGAATCGCATGAATGAGAATGTACCTAGAACAAATGTTGCCAGGGTAAATAGGAAAATTCATCTGGTTTATCTACTCGCCGCCAGTCACTCGGGTTCTACTTTGCTGGCCATGCTGCTCAATTCCCATAACGAGATATGCACTGTCGGTGAGTTAAAGGCCACTTCGTTAGGGGACCCCCTCCAGTATCGCTGTTCCTGTGGGAGCTTGATCCGGGAATGTTCGTTTTGGCTCGGTATTAGTCAGGACATGGCAGCCCGTGGGTTTGTATATGATGTTACCTGTGCAGGGACCGATATTCGTACAGGCATGAGTCCTCCTGTTTTGAAACTGCTGAAGCCTCTGTATCGGGGTTCTTTCCTTGAAACACTCAGAGATGGAGCGCTGACTATTTTTCCATGCTGGCGACAGGGCTTACCTGAAATTCTCGCGCGAAATCGGGCCCTGATTGAGTCGGTGGCGGTCCGATCCGGCAAGCGATTTATCGTTGATTCCTCAAAGATAGGTATCCGGTTGAAATATCTCCTTCGTATTCCGGAATTGGAAATTTCCGTCATCCGTTTAATACGTGACGGTCGAGGCGTGGCCCTCACCTATGTTGACCCGGCTCGTTTTGCCGACGCTCGTGACCCTTCTTTGCGTGGTGGTGGCAGCGGTAGAGACCGTAGCGGAGAACGTCTTTCGCTAGCTGCGGCAGCAAGGGAGTGGCGGCGCAGCAATGAAGAGGCCGAGGCTCTGCTAGCTAGGTTACCCACCTCGCAATGGCTCGAGGTGCGGTACGAAGAACTCTGTCGCCGACCTAAAGAAATCCTACGGGAGATTGCCGGGTTTCTTAAGTTGGATCCCAACGATTTTGCGGTTGATTTCCGATCCGTTGAGCACCATGTGGTTGGCAATGGCATGCGCTTGGACTCCACCAGCGAAATCAGCCTAGATGAACGCTGGCGCGGAGAGTTCTCGGCGCGGGACCTAGTGTTATTTGAAATCGTGGCTGGGGTCACGAATAAAAAGCTTGGTTACTCCTGATGAATACTTTCGTCTAGCCTGAAAATCGTCTGCAAAGAAGCTAGTGCGGAGATTAGTTTTTATTGAAATAATAGAGATTAAGTCATGAATATGGCGGAAGGCTATCCGTGGTGTTTACTCAAATTAATCATAGTTTAATCGATTTTTTAATTAATTGAGTTGTCCTTTTGTTGTTTGTTGTTTGTTGTGCAGGGGAAAATGCGAAATGATTCATATGCTGGAAATGAAAATAAAAGAAATTTTTCAAGAAATTGAATCCCGTGGATTTAAAGTTTTTTTTAAGCATTTTTTAGATAACATTTGGTCGAATAAACGTATATTAATATACAAATACAAAAATAATTTTGAAAATACTAAATTTGTCCAAAATAACGATGTGAAATTTTTTGAATTGAGTGCAGAAAAAGACCAGATTTTTTTTGATGCACTTGTTTCTGCATGGCCAAAAGAGCTTGAGCAATATAAAAATAGTGAATATCTTAAATCTTATTTGTTACATAGAGTAAGAAATGGAGAACGATGTATTATTATTTCATCATTAAATAATCAAATTATTGGTTCTGTGTGGATTTCAAAGGTGGGAACACTACTATTGAAAATAGGGATTTCAAATAATAAAAATGATGTAACTTTGAAAAGTTTTTTTGTGACCCATTCTATGAGAGGAAAAGGGATTGGAAAATTATTGCTACGCATGGCTGTCGATGTTGCTTTGAATGATGGAGCTTCAGATGTTTATTCATTTATTTATCCAGATAGAATGGAATCAGTAATTGTACATCAGGGAGTAGGATTTACTTTGTTGGGTACAATAAAGACTGAAACAAAATTTTTTGTGGAAAAAACAACATTTTTAGAAACAAACGGTCGATATTAAAATGGATAATGTTATTTTTTCAAAAATAAATGAAGCCATAGTTTGCTCTGCTGGCGAAGGCGTTAATGCTTTAAGCATTGTCAGGTCGTTAGGACGTTTTGGTGTCCAGGTGCATGTAATCTGCCTGAACAAAGGGGTTAATTTAGCGGCGCAAAGCCGATACTGCACTTCGAAAACATTTATCGATGCGGTCGAACCAACCTTGTTTTATTCTGCAGTTCGTGAGGTGGTAAAACGTTGCGATGAAAAACCTGTTCTGTATGTTGACAATGACAGGATGCTTAGTGCAATGCTCACCGTTTCAGAGGATCTTGCTGATATGGTCCTGTTCACCAGTCTCCCGGAACATGCATTGAAGCTTCTTGATAAGAAGGATCAGATTGCTGCGGCTACAGAGGCAGGTCTACCTGTTCCAGTCAGTTGGTTTCCCTCAACTCAAGAGGATGTGTTGTCCTTGAGTAATGCAACAACAGGAGGCCTGATCGCTAAGACCCGTTTGCCAATTGTTGAGCGGGTTAAGCCCTTTAAGGTATTAAGTGCTCCGGACAGTGTCTCTCTCTATGAAAACTTACGGGGATATTCGTTGTACCCAAATGAACTATTTGTCCAGGAGTTCATCGAAGGTGGGGATGAGGATGTCTATTTTGCTCTCTGTTACTGTCCTCTCAATAATGATCATCCTGTCGTTGTCACTGGGCGTAAACTCGTTCAATCGGGCACCGGTGATGGCGGTATAATGGTTTTGGGTGAAACAGCTCCGAACGAAACGGTCCGTAATCTTTCTATGAAAATGATTGAATATCTCGGCTACAAAGGAAGTTTCGGGATCGAATTCAAGTATTGTAACCGACAGAAACAGTATTTTTTCATTGAGGTGAATTTGCGCACTGAGCGCTTTAATGCCTTGGGGCGCCTAGCAGGCATCGATTTGAATATTTTTAGCTATTTGGATGCCACCGGTCAGGATACCAACTCTTTGATTGGCGATAGGCAATCAGCCGGAGTATGGATTGACGGCGCAAAGCTCCTCACAACTTTACGAAGGCGTAAGGAATGGCATAGTTTTATGCTTTTTCTTAAAATTTTGCCTAGGGAAAAAGAGTGGGCTGTTTTTAGTTTTGATGACTTGCGACCTTTCTGGTGTTCGCTTCAGCAATTAGGGCGCGATTGAGAGGCTGGGCAGCTCATTGGAAAATGACAAGAAATTCAGCGTGTTAGTCCAGGATAAGGGAAAAACGGATCTGACGGGAAGAGATCGCATTTTTTCTAATCTTCTGCACAGTTGGGGAGGGTATCTGGTGGTCTTTGTGGCCGGTTTTCTTTCACCGCGGCTGATCGACCGGAATCTTGGACAGATGGAACTGGGAATATGGGATTTCTCATGGTCCTTTGTGAATTACATGAAACTTGCCAGCTTGGGCATTGGTTCGTCCATCAATCGTTATGTTGCCAAATACCGCGCTGCTGGTGATACTGAACGATTAAATCGAACGGTGTCCACTGTAGTATGCCTGCAAAGCGCAATCGCCGCGTTGGTAATATTGCTCTCTTTCATAATTGCATGGAGTTTGCCTATTTTTTGGAGCAACAGGTTCCTTGAATATATTACTACAGCTCAATGGACCATCATTTTGCTTGGGGCAACTCTGGCTGTCAATATGGGCTTCGATACCTCGCGAGGCGTAATCACCGGTTGTCATCGCTGGGATCTGCACAACAGAATAGAATCCGTTGCAAATGTTTTAGAGTTAATCGGTATGGTCGCTGTGCTGACATTAGGAGGTGGTCTTTACTCTCTAGGCTCGGTGGTCCTTCTGATTGCTGTATTTGCGGGGTTATGGAGAATGTTTTCAGTTAAAAATGTTTGTCCGGAATTATATGTTCGTCCTTCTTTGTTTCAATGGAGTACTGGGCAAGAAATGATCCGTTTTGGGCTCAAGTCGTTAGCTATTCGTTCCCCAACACTGATTTTAGTGCAAACAACTAATATAATTATTGCCGCCCATCTCGGTCCTTCTGCGTTAGCGGTTTTTTCCCGATCCCTGGCACTGGTTCGCCATGTTGAAGGCTTCATGAGTAAGTTTGCCTATATATTGGCTCCGACTGCCGGATCGTTGCAGGGAATGGGGAAGGATGAGGAACTTCGACGTTTTTTTTTAAAGACCACCTGTTATGGGGTCGCCTTTGCCAGCCCCTTGCTTTTTTTCCTTATAATTGACGGCGATCTTGTCCTTTCTCTTTGGATGGGGGAACGCTACGTGCATGGCCAGGTGTTAACCATTCTTGCTTTGGGCTATTTCCTGCCCACTGCCCAAAACTCGGTACGGGAAATACTTAAAGGACTCAATGCCCATGGCAAAGTGGGAATTCTAAGCTTTTTCATTTCCGGTATCTGTTTTTTAATCGGCTTTTTTTTCCTCAACGAAACCGGATGGACCCTGAATGGCGCGGCCATTGTCTTGGCGCTATCTTTATTCATTGGTCTGGGATTTGTCCCTACCGTATATGCCTGTCGGAAACTCCAAGTGCCCTATCTGCGTTACCTCGTCCATAGCGTCCTCCCTCCGCTCTTTTGCAATATTCCTTTTGTCGCCTGTCTGCTGGTCGGAAGAAAGCTTTTTCCGGCCAATCCCATCGCGGCGGGCGGGGTGGGTGGCGCCGCAGGTATGATGCTTCTGGTTATACTGTATCTATGGTTTATTTTTCCGGAAAAAGGGAAAGTGCTCTGTGCTCGCTTTCGGCATAAGCGAGACCGTTGAAAATGGAGCGGCTAACACGAGAGTTTTCTCCTGGCTTTACAACCCGGCTTGTACCCTACCCATATAAAGCCATGTTCGCCATCTGTAGCGACCTTGATGAAACTCCTTCCCGACATGTGTATCTCGAAACCATGCGCTTTTTGAACACCAGTGAGGATACAGTGATGGGGCCGGGCGTGAATCTTGAGGTGGGGAACACCATCTATTTCGATATGCCTCCGGAGCAGTTTGCCTACTGGAATACCGATGATCAAGGGCGAGCCATGGTTCGGGAGCTGATCCGGTCCGGTCATATCGACTGTCTCCATTCTTTTGGCGACCTCGCAACAACCCGCGCGCATGCTGGCCGTGCTCTTGAAGAACTTGAGCATCACGGTTGTCGTATCCAAGCTTGGGTGGACCATGGCACAGCTATCACCAATTTTGACGACGATATCATGCAGGGTTGTGGTGATCTACCTGGAAGCCCCGCGTATCATGCCGACTTGACCCGATCCTATGGCATTGAATATGTCTGGAAGGGTAGAGTGACCAGTGTGGTGGGGCAGAATGCAGTCAGGAGCCTGGGGGGGATATGGTTGTCTTCGCGTCCGTTTCGATCCGGCAAGACACTGCTGAAGGAGTGGGTTAAGGGAGTGCTCGCCAAGGGTGGCAACGTTAAATACGCAATGCATGGAGATAATCGTGTTTTGCGTAACACCACACTCCGCGATGGCCAAAAGGTAAACGAATTCATGCGGTGTAATCCACACTGGGGTGGAGTGAGCTGTTGCGAGACTGCCAGTGGCGTGGCCCAGGTGCTCACCCCTGAATTTCTGGATCGATTGATAACAAGACAGGCGATATGCATTCTTTATACGCACCTCGGCAAGATTCCCAACCGGGAAGAGCTCTTGCCGGAGAAGAGCCGGGCAGCATTTGCCATGCTTGCCGTCCGCGCCAAGCGCAAAGATATTCTGGTGGCCACCACCCGTCGATTGCTTGGCTACTGCCGAATGCTCGATGAGGCTGTTTTGCATGTGCAACGATCAGGTGATCGTATTGTGGTGGATGTAAGCTATTCAGGCCCGAGCTGCGATTTGGACGGTCTTACCCTTCAGGGGGCTGAGGCCGAACGGATTATGATAACCCATAATGACAAGGCTCTGCAGCCGCTGCAGCTCAATCTACCTGATGAGTCGGGTAAAGTGAGCGTCTCTGTTCCATGGTCGTGTCTCGAATTTCCACAGATGTAACTATGATTATAAATCTTTATCGATATTGTCTGCGCTTGATCATGGTCATTTTCCTGGGCCTTTTACGATTAGTTGATTATTTGATGCCTCGGAGGAAAAACATAGAGAGGGAAGGGCTGGATATTCTCCTTACCGGCACTTTTTATTCAGCCAACTGGCTCATTCCCCATTTGCAACCTTTGGCTGCTGCAAAGAACTGTCGGCGGGTCCGGATGGTCGCCTGCGCCCCGGTGCCCGTCATGGCAAAGGTTGAACCGGTTTATCCGCCGCAACTATTATGCCGGATTATTGGCGAGGTGCCCGCTCGACTTTTGATCTTCTCTTGGCTTGCGCTTAAAGATCGACCTCAGGTCATCGGTGGCTTCCATCTCTTGCTCAATGGCCTTTTTGCCATTCTTCTGGCACGGATGCTTGGGGTCCGTTCCTTGTACATTTGCGGCGGTGGAGAGCGTGAGGTGTCCGGTGGTGGATATCAAACGGAGAATCGAATATTTAAGCGGATCGGCAGAGCGGATGCGGTCATTGAACGCCAGCTTTTAAAGGCTGTCCAGTATTGTGATTTGGTTGTGGTTATGGGGAGTGAGGCTGCCGATTTTTTTAAAGGGCACGGTGTTCCTCCCCCTGTAGTGCATATAATGCCCGGTGGTTTTGACCAAGAACGATTTCAACCTTCCGATGATGTACCTCGATTCGATTTGATTACCGTGGGTAGGCTTTCTGCGGTTAAGCGGGTGGATCTGCTGCTGGAAACGATTGCTCTGTTACAATCGCGCATCCCGAGTGTTTCGGCTCTTGTCGTGGGTGACGGGCCAGAAAAAGATCTGCTGGAGCAGCAAGCGTGTAATCTCGGTGTAAGTGACAGGGTATGCTTTGCTGGTCATCAGGACAGGGTGGAGGATTGGCTGCGACAGGCAGCCGTTTTTGTTCTGTGTTCGGATTCGGAAGGTGTTTCTCAGGCCATGATCCAGGCAATGTTGTGCGGCCTGCCAGCAGTTGTATCCAATGTGGGAGATCTTAAAGATGTGGTGACAGACGGGGAAAACGGTTTTCTCGTCTCAGATCGGACGCCCCGTGAGTTTGCGGAATCCATTGCAAAGTTATTGTCTAGCCCTGAACGACTTGCCGCCATGCGCTGCAATGCTCGGAAAGCAGGAGAATTTTATAGCATGTCATCGTCAAGTACACGGTGGGTTAAAATTTTAGATACTGATTGCCATTGAAATTCAGCAATTTTGAGCAAGTGGTTGGGTTCGTAAAACGACATGAACCAGCCCGCCAGCATATCGCCTCCTTTTTATATGAAAGTGTTGGTTCCGGTGGCGGTGCCATGCCGGAGTGCCGACCTTTCATTGTTCGCTGTGGCCGGCCAATCTGGCCCAGCCATGCTGGTTAGTGAAAATTTCTGAGGCATCCATGAAATTTAGTGAGTTTCGTTTTTTAATTCTTGCTGATCTTTATCGGTATAGAAATGAAGGGGGTATATTCTCTCTTGCGAGAGAATACTTGTTTGGCACATCTTTTAAATACATCTTTTGGTTTCGACTGTGTCAGTATTTGACAAGGAAAAGTAAATTTTTTATTTTCCCTGCGTTTTTGGCAAAAATTCTGTTGAGAAGTAAATCAATTAAATTTGGTATAGATATAAGTTTGGGGGCAAGTATAGGCCCTGGTTTGAAAATTGAGCATTTCGGAGGAATAGTTGTAAACAGTAAGGCTCGAATAGGAATGCGATGTTCAATCTTACAGGGTGTTACTATTGGTGAATACGGAGGCGCGCCAACCATTGGTGATTTTGTGTTTATGGGGCCAGGTGCGAAGATAATTGGTGGGTTACGTGTCGGAAATAATGTCATAATAGGGGCTAACTCAGTGGTTACCAAGGACATTCCAAACAACGCGGTTGTGGTTGGTGTCCCCGGCAAAATTATATCTGAAAAAGGTAATCTGCGCGGAGAAAACAAAGAGCAAATCTGGAATTCCACAATAGAGTACTATAAAATTATTTGTCCTAAAGTAATTTGGAAAAAATATAACTTGGTATAGTATTAATTCTCAAATTTTTATTCTGTATTACTTGCTCCCGTATTATATTTTTTGATAAAGAATATTTCTAAATATTTCATTATGACATTGTGTTTTGAAGTTTTTAAATAAAAATTCCTGACTAATAAAATTATTGTTTATCGTGAAACAATGTGAGTCAATTGGATATTTCAAGATCAATAATGTTATGTTTGTTCAACAATATGTTCAGGTCCACTAATGCTAAAAAAGCTTTCGAAAGTTCTCCTGTTTCTACTGTGGCGGCAATTGCATCGTAATCGCGTCCTCATTTTTTCGGCGCATGGCGTAGTTGATTATGGCGCACCGGCCAAGTGGCGACCATTAAGACGGCAACTCGATGTCAAAAACCTGGAACGGGGGCTCATGGCCCTATCTAAATACTATCGATTCATTTCTCTGGATCAGGCATGCTCCATTCTGACCAACAGAGAAAAAAAATCCTCCTATTGCGCAGTATTAACCTTTGATGATGGCTATGAGAACAACGTATCCTACGCCCTTCCCGTCATGCAAAGGTTAGGTATACCCGCGACTTTTTTTTTGGCAACTGGTCACATTGAGCGGCGTGAACCATTTTGGTATGATCGACTCGATTTTGCTATTCAACATCTAAGAAGTGAGCAGCCTGTAAATTTTTTAGGAAAAAAGTTTCTTTTCTCACCGGACCATACAGATAAACTTTGCTCCACTTTTAGTGCCTTACGGCAGGCGGTAAAGGAAGATACCCGGCATTATAGCGAGACCATGGCAAATGTACGCAGCATTGCTGAGGCTCTGGAAAAAAATGCAGACTGCCGATTATCAGATGTTTTTGAGGGTGATCACTTTACCGCTGTCATGAATTGGGAATCAGCGAGACATGCCGCTAAACAAGGAGTTACCATCGGTAGCCATACGGTAGATCATGTCTTGCTGGACCATCTGGATATAGATTCTGCACGTGCTCAATTGTTCGATTCAAAAAAAATGATAGAATCCCAACTCGACATGCCCTGTTACCACTTGTGCTACCCCAATGGAAACTGGAGTGAACAGGTAATTGATTTGGTCCGAGAGGTTGGATTTAAATCGGCAGTGACCACCAAACACGGTTTTGCTCGACAGGGCGACAATCTTCTAACCCTGCATCGGATGAATTTTTTAGATACTTCAGACACCCTGTCCTTGTTGCTTCGCGCCAGCGGTTATCCGCATTTTTAAAAAGGAGGCAACATTGCATTCTTTTAATAAGGCAATTGTAAAACGACGCATTTGCATTGTAGCCCATGCCGCCTATGGGGCCTTGTCCGGCGGGATCCGTGGGCATATCGGGGGGGTGGAAAGGCAGACCACGCTGACGGCGCGATGGTTGGCTCAACAGGGGTACTCGGTGAGTTTGGTGACATGGGATGAAGGACAACCAGCGGATCAAATCATTGATGGGGTCAGAGTGATCAAGTTGTGTCGGCAGGATGCCGGCTGGCCGGGAGTACGTTTCTTGCATCCACGGTGGTCAAGCCTGATTCAGGCATTAGGCAAGGCAAATGCTGATGTATATTACCAAAATTGTGCGGAATATGTCACCGGCCAAGTAGCCTTATGGTGTAAATTGCATCACAGAAGGTTCGTTTACTCTGTGGCAAGTGACCCTGATTGTGATCCGGACTTGCCTAAAATGCGGTCTTCACGGGAGCGGGTCTTATACAGGTTCGGACTTCGCAATGCTGCGACCGTCATTGTACAGACCCGTGCTCAACAGGAGATGTTGCGTCAGGGGTTTGGTGTGCAGTCGGAGATCCTTGCTATGCCCTGCCCTGGCCCTGATATGCCAAATGTACCTAGTTTGGAGGAACGCCGTCCGCGTAGCGTGCTCTGGATTGGCCGTGTTGCCCCGGTCAAGCAGCTTGAAGTATTGTTAGACATCGCTGCTGCTGCTCCAGATTTGTCCTTCGAGGTGATTGGTCCACTCGATGATAGCCCATATGTTCGGAGTTTGGTTGAAAGGGCTGAAAAATTGTCGAATGTCCGTCTGCAAGGCGCTGTTCACCGGGTAGATATGCCAGGCTGCTATGCTGGGGGCGCAGTATTGTGCTGTACCTCCGCATACGAAGGCTTTCCCAATACCTTCCTTGAAGCATGGAGTCATGGCGTGCCGGTAGTTTCCACTGTCGACCCTGATGGGTTGATTACCAGGTTTGGCCTGGGCAGGGTGGGGCATACTCCAAATGAATTGCTCGCCGCACTCCGGTCGTTACTGGAGGATCCGGTTCTCTGGAGAGAAGCTTCTAGTAATGCTCGAAGCTATTTTTTGGAAACCCATGATGCGAAAAAGGTGTTTCCCTTGTTCGAAAAAATCCTTCTTGGTCTAAGTTCTGTCGTGGAAAAACCAATGGAGCTGCCCGAATGATTCCACGCGTACTATTGGTAATCAGTAATCTGGAATACGGCGGAGCCCAGCGTCAGGTCATTGAATTGGCCAATCATATGGATCCCAATCGCTATGAGGTGCATGTCTGTTCACTCTCGGATTACGTACCGCTCACTCCCACCCTGCACCATGCGGATGTTCGACTGCATGTTATCAGGAAGCGATGGAAGTTCGATTTTACTGTCGTGCCCCGCCTTTATACACTGTGTCGTGAACTGGGCATTTCTGTGGTACACAGTTTTCTTTTTGACGCTGAAATAGCGTCTCGCTTGGCCGGTCGTATGGCTGGAGTGTCTGCGGTCATCAACTCAGAGCGTAATTCGAATTATCGATTAAAAAATCGGCAAATGTTCTGTTATTTCCTTAGCCGGAGCTGCATGGATATGACGATTGCCAACTCAACTGCCGGTGCATCATTCAGCAGTACGCTCTTAAAGCAAAAAATTTCTCGTTACCGTGTGGTCCATAATGGTGTGGATACCGAACGCTTTAAACCAGGCGACCGGACAATTATCAGGCAATCTTTAGGTTTTGATGACGACGCCCTGCTGGTCGGTTTTTTTGGGAGTTTCAAGGCCCAGAAAAATCATCCTCTTGCCTTCATGGCTATGCGTCATGTTCTTGAGTCCGTTCCCCATGCACGTCTGGTTTTAGTGGGGGATGAATTGTACGGAGGGATGCATGGATCCAGTGATTACAAGCATAAAATGGATCGCATTGTGGACGAGCTGGGAATCCGTGAGCAGTGCATTTTCATGGGGAATCGAAATGATGTCGAACAGTTGTATAGTGCCTGCGACCTTACTATTTTACCCTCTCTCTTCGAGGGAACCCCGAATGTTCTGTTGGAATCCATGGCGTGCGGGGTGCCAATCGTGGCCACGGATGTTGCAGACAACGCTTTGATCGCCCCGGACGGCAAGGTCGGATTTATCGTTCCTCTCGATGACCATGCGATCCTTGCCGAAAGGATTGTGCGTTTATTGAAAGATAACTCTTTACGCAAGCAGTTTGGGGAAAATGCCCGTAAATGGGTGAGCAGAGAGTTTTCATGCATGCGTCTTGCTGAAAAGACAGCGGATGTCTACGATGAAGCCTTGCTTGCTCATGGCAAGAGAAATGTCCGGGGACTCGTGACAAGAAGGCCTTGGAAAAACGGACTGAAGCCAAAAAAATGTCAAAATACTCTAAATATAGCAATGGTCACCCATTTTCCGGAATCGCTGAACGAGCCGAGAGGAGGGGTTGAGACCGTAAGCGTCACTTTGGCTCTGGCTCTAGCCGAACTAGAAGGGGTGAATGTTCATGTCGTCACCCTTTCTGCTTCGCAGAAGGCGCTTTCCGTTTGCAGATCACAGGGGATCACCATACATCGAGTACCGGCACCACGCGGCAATACCTTGTATTGCGCTCGTGGTTCCTGGAGAAAAATTCTGCACCGTTACCTTCTTGATCTTTCACCGGATATCGTTCACGCTCACGACACCTATGGCCTTATGGTAAAAAAATTGCCACTACCCCGGGTGTTCACCATCCATGGTTTTATCCACGGAGACACCCTGGTTTCAGGGAAAAGTTACGCAAGGTTTCGATCAATAGTATGGTATCTTGTTGAAACTGCTGGCTGGGCAGACCAGCCATATATTGTTGCCATAAGTCCTTATGTTCGGGAGAAACTCAACGGCATCTCGAAAGGAGTCGTTTATGATATTGACAATCCGGTAGCGGAAGCGTTTTTCGGAATTCATCGAGAAGACAATAAGGACGTTATTTTTTGCGCTGCTGTTATATCACCTCGGAAAAACACGCTCGCCCTTATCGAGGCTTTTGCCTTGATTGCCAATGAATTTCCGTTGTTAACGCTTCGTTTGGCAGGTGATGTCGTAAATGAAGAGTATGGAAGGCAGGTTCGTGAGAAAATTTGTGCCATGGGAGTGTCTGAGCGAGTGCACATCCTTGGCCGATTGACTGTGTCTCAAATTCAGGAGGAGATCAGGAGGGCTAGCATTTTTGCCTTGATTTCTCTTGAGGAAAACTCCCCCATGGGGATCGAGGAGGCCATGGCCGCGGGTGTTCCGGTGGTGACTTCGAACCGTTGTGGCATGCCGTATATGGTGCGCTCCGGAGAAAATGGCTTTCTGGTGAATCCGTCTAACACTCGTGAAGTTGCCGCAAGGTTCCGGCAACTTCTGGTTGATGATGCTCTACGGGAAAAGTGTGGGATTATATCCAGGGATATCGCGCAGATACGGTTTCATCCAAAGGTGGTTGCCGCCAGGACCCTTGAAGTGTATCGGGAAGCGTTGGAAGGTATGCAATGATAGTTTTTTGGTAAACGAGAAGGCGAAGGCGGCGTGTTAATCATGGGAGGTTCCCTGGTTGGCAGGAAAACCCTCCTTGATGAATCGACCGGACGGCCAGAACCCCAAGCGAGCCAAGGGGATATTTTTTAGTTTTGCGTTGCCCAGAAAGAGGTGGCAGCCAAAACGCTCTTGGGCTCCCCATCGTTGTTTTTGAGGGGTATGTTCCCCTAGAAAATCATATGTACGCAGACCATTTTCGATGCACCAATGCAGAACCTTGTTGCGGAGGATAATACCAGAACCGCTCGGTCCTGTCGGATCGAACCCGCCCTGCAAAGTTAAGAAAGTCGTTTTATACTGATACCCATATTGTAAGGCGAGGGGCTTGCCATCCACCTTGAGTCTGGATAGTTTAAGCCATCCGTTTCGCAAGGCAGTTGGCGAGAAAGATTGATAAAATTTCTTCATCAGCGGTCTGCGTGCAAAGCTGCCTGTTTGGCCAAGGCTTTCCCATCGTTTCCCATGCAACTGAAATAGATCATCAAGGTATTCAGGAAGATCGATTTCAGAAGTGCAAAATTCCCAATTGATATCATGCGTGGGCGAAAGCCTTTTTTCATGGCGTCTGATATTTTGCCTCACTTTACGATCGATTGTTTTCAATTGAAACTCGTCGAACGTCTCTGGCAGTGTCATGCAGCTGAAAGAAGCTGGGCGTTTTCTAAAAAAAGAGAGCTTAAGAGAAAAAGCTTCCGCTAATCGCTCGATTGCCCCTGTCCATCCTGCAACATTGGGTATGTAGGCACAATCCCATTTTTCCCGGTTTTCTATAAAACAAGAGGCAATTGCAGACAGGGCTATTTTTTCGCACCCTTTTTTTAGGATTATATCAGGGTATTCCGCACCGCTGTGGCAATCGCCAAGAGCGCGAAGGCAAGTATAATTGATCGTGTTCAGCAGACGACAACTGGAAAGATAAAAAGGTGCGATCCCGACTAGGTGGTTTTCGATGTAAACCGCGATAACAAAAGGCCGCACTTCGGGGAAAACGGAATTGATCCAGGAGGCTATCCATTCCCATGTGAGAAATATGCAATCTGCCTCGGACCAGTTCAACAGGATATTCCACTGCGGGGCAATGCGTTCCAAGGCATCCCGTGTTTCAATAAGTTGGACGGAAACGGACGCAGGGGTGCTTAAAGAAGTTGGTGGTCTGACCATGCTAATCTTTCCGCAGAAATATGACCGTGCGGAAGCTGCGGTTGCCGTTGCCTTCTGATTGCGCCACAATAGTTGTAGCCGGAATTTTTTGGTGATACCCTTGACTCAGCCAACCTCCAATGGGGTACTTGCTGCCAAGCAAGAGTTTGATCTCCAGGGACGGGTCAAGTTGCATTAGCATTGTTTGCCGCCCATTGGTAATCCGTAACTGCTGGGGATCGAACTCGTCGACTTTGCACTCCGGCGCACAGTGGAAAAAGATTCGGACAAGATGCTTGCTCGTTGCGAAGAGCTCGTCAATTATTACCAATTGTTGTGCCTCGCCATCCAGCTCGACGGTTCGACGGTGCCGCACCGGATCTTCCAGCCGGTCGTACCCATCATGTTCCCCCGTAAATTTACATCCACGGAGCGTGGGTTCCCACTTGAGACAGCGGGCAACTGCCCGATGACCCCATATAAACGGGCCCAACATCACAGATTGATCCGTGTGATCGACCTCCACGGTGTTGTGTGCTCTGGTACTACGAAAGTAGTTGCGCCATTCAGGAAAAGTGAAGTAATCGAAGGTGCCTGGGTCCACAAAAATATCGCTGCCCCCAACCCGCAGGGTAAAGTGCAGTGCATCGGCATGGCCATGGGCGGCAATCGATTTATACCCCAGATCGCCGCAGTCAATAAGCAGGCTGATTTTCTCGTGACTTCTTAGTGCGCCATCTTGCAGGAGATAAAGACCAGCTTCCTGGAAAGCGTACGAGGTGAGGCGGTCACTGGTTTTTCGCTCGCTCAGTTGCTCATACGCAGCCAATTCTTTCTTTCCAAGTAACCAGCAAAGTGGTTCCAGATTCTCTCCAGCCAACGTCTTGAAATCCGGGCGATTGAAAAGAGCGGCGCCTATGGCAAGCAGTGGGCCGGTTTCGTGGGGACTATTGCCAAGGTCAAGCACATATCCGTCATCACAATCACCAAAAAGAGGCGGCCTCCCTCCTTGGGCAAGTTGGGTGAGAAAAGTAAGCATCTGCTCAATGGAATTCCAGTACGCTGCGGGGAACTCCATTCCGCTTTGGCGTCCGGCGAGACCAGCGAAGAGGAAGAACTGGAGCACGAAGAAATGATAGCCCAAGGCCAGTTCCCGGTGACAGCCCTCGGTAGTAATCTGGGTCTTGATTTCTTGGCAGAGAATTTCGTAACTCTTTTGCCGCCAGGCCACTGTGCCGGGCAGGTCTCTAAAATAGCAGCAGGCAATAAAGACCCCGGCTGCTTCTCCGATTACATGATTGTTGGCAGAGGAGCCTTTAGAGAATTTGCGGGTAATGTCGTATAAATGAAGATACACACTTTGGCGAATGCGTTTGTACAGATTATCCTCGATGGCATTAGCGTCGCGGATTAGATCAAGAGCCCAAACCCAGTTGATTAAGCGGATGGCCAATTCCATTGGACTTCGCCAGTTCATGCCATAGCCATAGGGATTGGTATCAAGCCATGCGAGCAGTTGGGTTCGCACGGCCTCAGCATATTTTTGATGACCACTGGCCCGATAGGCTCTTCCAAGAGTTACTAGGTGATGGTGCCGGTTGGGTTCCCAAACCAGCTTGCAATCACCGGTCCCCGAAAAATCGCGGTAATCGATGGAAGCGGCGAATCGCTGAGGCGAGGGTTTGCCAGCGGAATGGTCTCGGTGCCAGTCGAAAGGAGAGCCGTGGTCATGCGCCTGCAAGTTGAAATAGGTGAGGCGATGAGCGCAGATGAGATCGGCTTTGTACAGCAGGGAGAGCAAGTAATTCTTCTCCGCCGGAGAGGTTTCATTGTCCATCCACTCACCGGTGGTGACTGGGGAAACGCTGAATCCTGGAGTAAGCGTGAACTTCTGGCCGGTAGGATGTTTAAGCTGAGGATAAAGACCGAGGGGAATGCGAATTCTATCCACGCTATTTTGGCAGAGCGAGGTCAGTCTCCAGCCGATTTCTTTCAGCGACATCGATTGAAGGCGATGTATATACCAGGCAATGGGTTGCATAGTTCCTAGTCAATCTTTGAAGGAAGTGACCATCAGGGGAGTTGTTTGGTGATATGGTCGGAAAATGCCTTGAGAAAGGATGCTATCGGTTGGGGAATGCTATCTTGTTTGTCGTTTTCTCCGGACGTTTGCTGGGGGGTGGCGATGATGATGATTGAGCCACTGTTGTTTCGAGATAAAATACCATTCTTCAAGGCCGTCAGTCGTGCTTGATTTCGACTAAGCTGCACTTCTCCATTTGGAAACTGATACCAAAAAAAGAGATCATAAGTGGTGTTTCCTTGTTTCAGAGTGGACTTGTTGACAAATAAAGGCAAATTGCCTTGCAGGGAGGTGTCGGTGATTTGAACTTTTTTCGACTCCTTATGTAAGGCACTGGAATGCATACTGACAAGACGCCGCTGTTCTGTTTGCTGGTCAAAAAAGCTGATGTGCAGGTAAACCGGAGATTGAGAATGAGGGCTGGTGTACACCCTGTTTAACTGATCTGTAGCTCCAGGAAACAACGGTTTTTCATGCAACCAGAGAGTATTGCTTCCGGTCCAATCGGCGGTTGCCTGAGGAAGATCGGCCAAGGGGGCTGGGCGTTGGCTAGGATGTGGGCTGCCCAGATGGACAAGTCCAGCGCACAACAGGAGGAGTGCGGTGACTGCGAGAAGTTTGCGAGGACTGCTTCCGTCTGCGGACATTACGGCTGATGAAGGCGTGTCTAGTGTTCTCCACCTCTCGCAGAGGTAAGGGTGATTCGTATCAGTTATTCTACCGACCAGCCAATTGACTAGGAAAAGGGCTATCCAGCCGATCCAGGCAACCAGCCATCCCTGCAAGATGTGCGCAGGCCCATGGAGCAAGTCCACGCCATAATGCTCCCCCATAAAACCGGCTAGAGCAACTCGCAGCCCATTGGCAAGTACTGTGATTAGGACGCCAGCTGTAAGGATCAGGATGCCCCGTGTCCAGGTTCGTTGGGTTAAGTAGACTAACGGGATGCCGATGCCCAACACCGACATGAGGAAGCTCAATCCGCTGCATCCTTCGACGACCACCATGGAAATAGAGGGTAAGTGAATATATATTCCCGAGCGATGAACTGGATAAAAAAAATCAAGCAGTGTTGTGCCAAGTACTGCACTGATAAGTTGGAAGGGGTAGTAGAGGCGGTCAAGAAAGACATCGATCCAAGGGATCATGAAACTCAGGTAAAGCCACGGCAACAGTGCGGCTCTTGTGACGTACCAGCCAAAGAGCAGAAGTAGTATGCCTGGAATTATCAGGAACAGAGAAAGTGCTTCGAGCTGGATAATTGCACTGCAACGGGAAGCAAACAGCAACGCCAGGCAAAAAAAGATGATGATTGTGGCCGGGACATAAAGGGGCGCAATCGGCAATTGGCGGAACCGCTCCCGTTGCATCCATGCGATATAGAGACTGATGATTGGAACAAGGAAACCATGGGAATAGGATTCATCCGTTGACCATTGGGAAAAAAGCCAGCGAAACCCCTCAGAATACAGAATTGTATATGATGCAATGAGGCAAGCCGTTACGATCACATACAGCAATACCTGATTTTTATTTTTGTAATTTCCATTAAATATTTTCATTCATTCACGTTTATCATCAATCTCCTTAAAAAAAAAGTTTAAATTATATGCCTGCAGATTAATTTAATCTCCGTCTTTTTTATGGGGGAAATTCTAGTTAAATAGTAAGGGGGGAATCCTATTCATGTTGAACTGGCGAGTGTTTAAAGATTCGATGTCGTGCTGATGTTATGTATCACTGGAGAAGGGGAGGGGGCTGTTGTTGATCCATATTCATATGCGCCTATATCCCACACACCATCAGGGCGCGAGACCCCGGCTATATCCGTGAGAATGGAAGCTGTGGGAAATGAGGCCTGAAAAGTGTCTTCTATGTTGCTCATATTAACCCCGGCGTCAATGGCAGGACTTCCAGATCGGAGCCGGTAATTTTTGCCGTATGCATCAACAAAAAGCGGGTCAGCCTGTACTGAGCCTGCCCCCTTGCCAGATGCAGAAACCCATGCGGCCACACTAGTATAAGTGCTGCCCCATCCTATCGTTACATTGCTGCCTCCCTGCCAGTACAACTCCTTGTTCACAGTGGCCAACGTCCGCATCTGTGTGGTGTCAATCCTCTGGTGTGCGCCTGTTTTTGTGTTGGCGACAAGGTTACCGCCGAAATCCAAGGTGTCCGTATTGACTCCAAAATGCAACCCAACTCCGCTATTTATTATGGTGTTATGGTATATGTGATATTCTCCACCGCCAGTATTGTTTAAGTCAACTGCGGTCTCCAGATCGTAAAACAAGTTCCCTATCACATAGTGCCCCGCCTCAACATCGCTGCCCACATACCCACTAACCCCATCGTGAATAATGTTATTGAGAACCCACACGTTGTACGGCCCTTGCCCGCTCGTTGGGCCGTAATGAAGGGCGATAACCTCCCCTGAAGATGAGTCAACCCGAGCATATCCATACATGATATTGTTCGATATTATGACGTCATGCACTTCCTTGAGGTCTATTGCATTCTCCCGGTTATTGTAAATTTTGTTGCCGTCTATGAATAGGTTATATGTCTTGTGATTTGCGTCATGCCCATTTCCGATTCCGTCACCTGAGCAACGATACAACTCGTTGTTCAGATACCAATTGTTGTAATGATTGGTTCCGACCCCTAGGCAATGGGTGTCATTTTCTGTCGCTGATTCATATATACCAAAGCCGTGCACCTTATTTCTAAGGTAGACAATATCATGCCCCGGAAGGGCATACGATGTTCCTCCACCCGACATTGCAGAACCGGAAGCTGCAAGCCCTGTTCCGGTCGCTTCGTTGTCGCGGATTGAGATGTAGGTTGTTGATTCAGTGTCTGATCCTGACCTCAAATCAATGATAGGGTTAGAACTCGTTGCGGTAAAATTAATATTCTCAACCACTAAGTATGCTGCGTTGCGTATCCGCAGATGCCGAGAGAACAAAACCTTGTTCGATGAGGATTCCCCTCGAAAAAAGATGGGTTTACTTGAAGTGCCGATTCCACCCACAGTCAGAATTGACCCCGTATAGGGTCCACCGCGAAGTTGAACCACCGACCCCGCAGCCAGTCCTGAAACCGTGGGGATGGTGCATCTCGGGGCGGAAGGTGTGCCATTACCACTGTCTGAACAGTTGCCAGCTGTGTTGTCAATCCAGTGCGTATAATAATCCGATTTTCCGTAAACGCTAACTACAGTTTCCGAAACCCCGAATGTTGGAGATGGGATATTCGCAGCAAATGCCTCTCCATAAAAGGATAGGGCGATGAATACCAAGATTAATTTTTTCATTTTACAGCCTCATCGAATTCGGAGTCTTATAAAGATGCAGTTAACCTATATCGTCACACTATCCAAGGAATGCCTATTCCTGCCAAGAATCAATGGCTTGTCTCTCAGTGCTGTAGCTATGGCGATATACCGGTCGGCAATTGATGGATCACAAAAGAAAGATGTGTGAAAATGCCAGTTTTGATGGTTGGTTACATGTTCTTTTCATTGTTCGGTGCTTCCGTACATGTCTCGGCAGGTTATGTCTGGGGTCCTTGCGGGAGTTGGAAAATCACCGGTAGACGTGTATGTCCAGCTTTGGGAGCCGCATTCTGTTTTTGCTCGGCCTGACACATAGGCACCACCAAAGGTGTTGGTAGTTACAACGCCGATCCAGTACCATTTTCCCTGTTCCAGGGTAACACTGTTAGCAAGGGGAGCATGCAGGGTTTCAGGACTGCCATCGGGCAGGGTTGTTGCCACCTCGGAGGTTACCGCAAGCTGACTGCCTGGTTCTCCGTTCACCTCGGTAAATATTGCCAACCGGGCTTTTCTCCCTGGACCGTTGGTATCGTTTGACCTTAAAGAAAGGTGCGTGATCGCACAGGAGGTGGTGGCCTGCTCTCGGCTCCATCGTATCGTATTATTGGAAAGAGAGTACGAGCTGGTGCTGGTGTTCCGTCCGATAATATTGACTCCAGTCTGGCACAAATTGGCATAATTAATAATTTGCTGGCTCATGGCAATACCGTTGGCATTGTCTTGAACAGTCAGTGTTACGGGATAGGTGCCGGGTGGGTATTCGGCAACCGCCGTCACTCCGCTCGCCTTGGTTCCGTTCCCCAAATCCCATTGGTAACTGGTAATCGATCCGTCCGGGTCCGTTGAACCGCTGGCATCCAGGTTGACAGTGTTGCCGCTGATGCTGTAGGTGAACGAGGCGATCGGGGTCTTATTCGTTGCCTGGGCATCGGTAATGGTGACCCCTTTAAGGCTGCCGGAGAAATCGGCGGCGGTTGCGGTGGTAAACAGGGGGAGGGAAATCAGCCCGGCCATCACCGCAAACCGCGTTCCTTTCAACCAGAAGGAGGCAATTGTGCCAAAAGGGGTAGGGGACGGCAAGGAACAAGAGGATGGGATATTATTCTTCATTAGTGCACTCCTGAAGTTTCTAGAGGAATGAATGTGCTTTGCTGCGGTCTTGATGATGATTGGTTTCATGGCGTGTAGGTAATGTTGTTTGAAGGTGTGCTGTAGCCACCGGTTTTTTCAATTGCCTGGATGGTGAAGGCTGTAGTGGTGGTCGGTTTTGTTATTTCACAGCTCAGTTGCCTGGCGGTGGGAGCATCGCTGGTGCAGATTGGCTCGCCGTTGGCCAGAATCTGAAATCCGTTGATGGCTGCTTCCTGGGCGGCATCAAATTCCCAGGTAAAGCTGGCAAGCACCTTTTCTTCCGGCTGGTTGAGCGCAATGTAGCCGACGGTTTCTGTTGGATGGGTCACCTCGCTATCCTTGGATTGCTCTTCTTCCGCTTTCATTTGGAAGCCGGTTGCTGTCTGTTGTTGCACGCGCAGGGCCGAGGTGTCGGTGTCGGCAGTAGTTTGCATGTCAGCCAGGAGCAGGGGGGGCTGGCTGAAGGAACTTTGGTATGTGCCGCTGTACCAGGCGTTGGTCACCGCATTGGCTGTTTTAGCCACTTCGTACTGCATCGAACCGATGGTTCCCTTGCTAGGCTCCCAAGCTATGAAGTTGATCGTTTCATTGAGGTGCTTGTTGATGTTCTTTTCCTGCTCCCTGAAGTAGTAGGCAAAGCTGGACGGCCCGATGTTCTTCATGCGACCGCTGATGGTGTCGGCTTCTTTTACCGAGGCAACCGTGGTGAGCACCACCGGTGTCTTGGGAAAGACGGCGCTGAAGGTCACGGTTTTGAAACTGGTGGTCCCGGTGAAGCTGCCGGCTTCGATGATCGAGCCATTGGGCAGAGTATGGCGACCCTTTTCCATGACGAGGTAGCTGATCGTCTCCTGCGGGTGGGTACCGTCCAGATAGTTCCATTCGCTCAGTTTGATGTCGAAACCGGTCTTGTCTATATTGCGGAGGCGAACGACGCATGGTTCGCTGTTGTTAAAACTCGGCGGACCGGCAATGACAATGGGGTTAGTGAAGGTCGGGGTCGAGGTCAAGGGCACTCGTACCCACTCGCTGCTGACCGTGACTTCGCCGGTTTCGATTTTCACCTCCGTTGTCGGTGTTTCGGTTTTGACTGTGATTGTGACGTTGGAACTGCCCGTTGCCCCCTGATTGTCCGTCACTTGCAAGGTTGCGGTAAAGGTGGCTTCGGTGATGTAGGTATGAATGACGGACTTGCCGGTGGCCGTACTGCCGTCGCCAAAATTCCACACATAGCTGCTGATGCTACCGTCGCTGTCGCTTGAGCTATCGCCATTGAAGGTGACGGTGAGCGGCACCGAACCGCTGGTCGTTGTGGCGCTGATAACGGCTTGGGGGGCTTTGTTGGTTATTGTAGGCGCGGTGACGATAACCGGTGTGCTGACTTGGCTGGTCAATCCCTTACTGTCGGTGACGGTCAGGGTGGCGGAATAGGTACCGGCAGTGGTGTAGGCATGGGAGACGCTGGCACCTGTGGCTGAACTGCCATCGCCAAAACTCCAGTTGTAGGAGGCAAGGGTAGCATTGGTGGCGGTTGATCCCGAGCCGTCAAAGCTGACGGTGAGCGGCGCCTGTCCTGTGGCCGCAGAGGAAGAAATGACAGCAGTCGGGGGAATAGGATCGGGTTCGGCAACGGCGGAGGCGGTGACGGCGATGGTCGTGGTGCTTGTATTGCCAGTAGTGGTATTGGCAATGGTCAATTTTGCCGTGTACGTACCTGCATTGACGTACTGGTGGTTGACGGTCTGGGGTGTGGCGGTCGAGCCATCGCCGAAGTCCCAGAGGTAGGAGGTAATAGTGCCAGTGGAAGTGGAAGCGTTGAACTCGACTGAAAGCGGCGCGGGACCACTGGTGGTGCTGGCGGTAATGGCGGCTTTGAGTTCCGTGGTGCCGGGAGTAACAGTGATGTCCGGGGTGTAGGTTAGTGTATTGGAGATGGTTGTTTCTGTGCCGTCGGAGTTTACGGCGGTCAATGTGTAACTAACCGTACCACTTGGAAGATCGGTTATGCAGTTCAAGCTCCGGACGGTGGGGTCGTTGGTTTCGCCGATGAGGCCGCTGTTTTGGTAGGCACGAAAACCGGTAATTGCAGTACTTGTGGGATAATCCCAAGATAAGACGATCAGGTTGCTGCCGGTGGCCGATGGCTTTGTGGTACTGCTGGCGATAGTGAATGGGAAAGGGGTAGAATGGGGACTTTCGGTGCCATCGCTGAAGATGGCCGTTAGGGTGAAATTGGTGGTTTCTTGCACTAGTGACACTTGGCAGTCCATGGTTGTGGCGTTGGGATCCTGGGTTTGGCAGGCAAAAACGCCTTCCTGGTAGAGTTTGAATCCGGTTACGGCTGGGGCGCTTGGGGGAGTGTACCCCCATTCGACGTGAATGGATTGCGTCGTGGCCGCCGCAGTAAGAGCTGGCAGGCAGCAAAAAAGAGCGACAAGTAAACGGATTATAAAGTGATGCATCGCAGTCCCCGTATGAAAAGGTGAGAATACCGTAAATCGTTGAAAGTTATGTTGCACAAAGCGTGCCATGGGGGTGTCTTACATATTTTCTTTGATTACGGAGTGTTATGCTAGTTTTGGGGGTGAGAGGGGTTGCTTGATTACTCTTTGGTAATTAATTGGTTTTCTTTATTGCCGTGTCGATTCAGTTGGCCCTGGAAAGAGCCCATTGAGTCCATTCGTACTGGTTGGACGAAAGATCATTTTTTTTGTTCGTGATAAATTTGGCTAGGGCCTCGGTTGAATCAAAGGTGATGGAGTAGTAGCCGGTGGCGTGCGCCCCCCTGCCGAGCAAGGTGGCTTTACCGGATCGTTCGATGCCAACCATGAGATCGTGGTTTTTATAGATTACCGCTTCAGGGGTCCGAGTGATGGTCCCGTACTTGGCCTGAATGTAAAAACGATACGTGAAAGCGGCCACAATGACGGTCAGGATGAGAGCCATAGTTGAGGCGACTTTGGCGTAGCGGGTATAGCTTTGAGGGTTAAAAATGTCCCTGACCGATAAACGGACATGGCGCTTGATGGCTTGATGGATGTCGGTTTGCCGTGCCAGGCACGGCTGTACGGCACTGCCCGTGAAGTTTTCGATATCGGTTATGGCCTCGGTGTCTGATGGATCGGCCATAGCCACTTTAAGAATGGTTTTACCGTCAAGTGCCAAAGGGAACACTTCGTATTTGGTGCAGAGGTATCGGGGAAGCAACCCTTTGACTGTCGGGTTATATTCTCGCTCGATATCGACAATGGGCATCTCGAATTGGGTAGAGAGTGTGTCTAGGAGTTGATCGCTGGTGATGGAGCCCATTTTTACCAAAATCCGCCCCAGCCTGCGGTTACCCCCCACCTGCATTTTCAGCGCCCGGTTGCAATCTTCCTTAGTGATCAAGCCGGCATCAATCAGGAGTTCGCCTAAACGTTTTTTATCAGACATGGTGATTCTCCTCGAAAAACGGGGGATTAATAAAATCGGTCTAACCTGCTGAAAAATTGTTATTCTGCAGCGTATATAAGCATTATATGAGACGTTGTTGAAAAAGATCAAGAGAGAAAAGAGAGAAAAAGGGGAGGGCCGCATGCGACCGAAAGGCAAAGACTCAGCGTCAGCCGTGGAAAGAGAGCAAGAGTAGGAATTGCACCGAAACGGAGGGAAGGTTATCGCTTCTTCTGGCGTCGGGCACAACAGAGTCCGGAAAGACCGATCAGAAAAAGCAGAAGAGAGGATGGCTCTGGCGTGGAAGTTGCCTTGCGCACAGCGATGGCGTAGGCGTAGGTGTTTGTTGAGGCAAGGAATTGGGTGCCGTATTTGAAATCAAAGATCCAGGCCATGGGGTTCTTTGCTCCATCAAGGGTTTTTGATAGAGGGCTGCACCAATAATACCAGGCTTGTAACCCGTTAAAAAAAGGAGTGTCGTTTTGGGTTCCCTCACTTACTGTTAAACTTAACAGTGCATGGTGCATGTGATATAAATGGCCAAGATCGCTCGCGGTTACGTTATATTTTGTTGGATTCCCGTTGCCGTCGTATCCCCAAGTGCCGTCAGGCGTTGTCGGCAGATGCCAATCATTATATCCACCATACGATAAATTTTCTGCCCAAGCATTAGCATCATTCCAGGTCATTAATCCGTTGAAGTTACCGTCCTGCATCCAATAAATATCCAACTCGGCGTCGTATATTAACAATCCTTCGGATGTCAAGCTGTCGGCGGAAGCGGAGGGTAAGAAGGATAAAAGAACAGCGAAGAAGATCGAGAGAGTTGAAGGGAAGACGAACATTTCAGTTCTCCAGCTTTAGGCAAGGGTGAATTTGAATGTCACTACGGCTTGTTAAGCGACAATCCTGGTTTTGTAAAGCAAATTGGAAGCGGATTGGTCCTTTTGCTAGGAGTCTGTCGAATTTAGAAACTATAATAATCGCAACTCGTTGACTTGACGTTTTTTTAAACGACTTTTGGCTGCAACGATTTAATAATAGCGATAAAATAGTAAAATGGATAGAGGTCACAGTCAAAATCCGACAGGCTGCTAGGGTTAGGGTACTCTCCGTGTGCCGCCGGTTGTCTGAAAATTACGTAGAGCTATAAATTGGAAAAATGGAAAAGCCTGGTCATTTTTTTGCTGTTGAGAGAGGCCTGCGTTAGCCTTGATGTCCGCCGTCTGTGCTCCATGAGCGCAGACGGCGGACACGATTTGCACATCACTCGCCGACAGTGATTTCGGGTTTGATTTTTTCGATGATTTTGTCGCCAATCCCCTTTACCTTGGTGAGATCGTCAACGGTTGTGAAGTTGCCGTTGGTAGTGCGATAGGCGATAATGGCTTCAGCCTTGGCCTTGCCGATCCCGTTGAGCGTTGTCAGCTCATCTGCGGTGGCTGTGTTGATGTTGACCTTGGCAAATGCGGCGGTTGCAAAAAAGAGAACAAGTATCAGAGTCAGGTACAGCTTTTTCATCGGCCCTCCTTTTATGTGGGATGAAGAAAGAATGAAGCATACATGCCTCAATGGTAGGGAAAGGCTGCGGACGATGTCAAATTGAAAAATTGTACAACTATTCGATTTGGTGTTGTAATTTTGGTGAAAACCATTGTGCCGCAACGGTTTTGGCGAAATCGGCATGGGCCATATTTTTTCACGGGATGCTTTTTGAGTCGCTGATAAGTCTTCTCAAAAGCGATTTGGCCCTGCGAATGGCGGTGGTGAGAAGTATGCCTTTAAGGAAGAAAGGCTGGTGGGGTCGAAGCGGTTGAATACTATGTATCGAACCCTCTTGGGAGCGAGTCTGCTGATCGGTACGCCGTTCTTCTTCTGGGGCGGACCGGGCTATTACTCGTCACGATCTTTCCAGGCGGCCTGGGATCTCGGCCATATCCTTTTCTTTTTCTTGTTTGCCCTTTGGTTTCACGATCGTTTCAAGAAAAATAAAGTTGCGGTTTCTCCTCTGACGTTTTTCGCCTCCACGTTTCTCCTCGTTCTTCTTGCCGGCTCTCTGGTGGAACTCCTGCAAATGTTCGGCACGAATCGTTCCCCGGATATGATGGACGTGCTTCGCAATCAATTGGGTTGTTTGACCGCTTTTGTCTTTTTTATCCGACCGTGGGTGTTTGGTCAGCAATGGAAGTTGCGTCTGTTGCGAGGTGGGGTGTTGATCTTGCTGGCGCTGGCCATCTGGCCGTTGTCCCGATCGCTGATCGATGAATACCTGGCTGTCCGCCAATTTCCGGTGCTGGCGGATTTTGAAACCCCTTTTGAGCGCTTCCGCTGGAACAATATCCGGCAATTGCAAGAGGAAACCGAAATTGTGCGGCACGGCCACAAGGCGGTGCGGGTGCAATTATCGACAAACAAATATTCGGGAATCGCCCTGTTTTATTTTCCCCGCGACTGGCGCGGTTACCAGACGCTGTATTGTAGTGTCTACAATCCCCAGGCAGCTCCGCTGCTCCTCAATAGCCGCATCCACGACGTGCATCACAAAGAGCACGACATGGAATTCACCGACCGTTTCAACCAGCAGTTCACCCTTGAGCAGGGATGGAACGATCTCGTTATTTCTTTGGAGAAGGTGAAGGCCGCGCCCAAGGGGCGGGAAATGGATATGGCGCATATCGAGGGATTCGGTTTGTTCGTGATCCAGCAACCCCGGTCCCAGGTGCTCTATTTGGATCACGTCTATCTCGACAAGTGAGGTGTTGTAACTTTTTAAGCTTTGACAATATTGTCAGCAGGTTCTTGGTACACGCCCCGGGTGTCGACGATAAGCTGTGCATGCATTTTGAACATGGTATAGTCAAATTTCGCATGATCAGTGGCTAGAAGCAGTAAGTCGTATTGTGCAATGACTTCCGGTTTCGGATCAATACTTTTTAAGTCGAATTGGTAATTTCTTTTTTTGGGAAATACAGGGACATGGGGGTCGGCATAGTCGACGAGAGCACCTTTTTCCCGGAGGAGTTCCATGAGTTCGACGGAGGGAGACTCACGTGTGTCGTCAACATTTTTCTTGTATGCAAGTCCAAGGACTAATACTTTGGCGCCCTTGAGAGCTTTGCCACGTTCGTTGAGAGCGTCTTGCACCTTGCCGATAACCCAACGGGGCATATTGGTGTTGACCTCGCCCGCGAGTTCGATGAAGCGGGTGTTGACTCCGTATTCCCTTGCCTTCCAGGTGAGATAGAAAGGGTCGATGGGGATACAGTGACCGCCTAGCCCAGGCCCCGGATAATAAGGAGTAAAACCGAAAGGTTTGGTGGCGGAAGCGCGAATGACCTCAAAGATATCGATATTCATGCGATCGGCAACGATCTTCATTTCGTTGACTAAACCGATGTTGACAGCACGGTGAATGTTCTCCAGCAGCTTGGTCAGTTCTGCGGCCCTGGTGGAACTGACCGGGACGATTTGCTCGATAGCCTGGGAGTAGAGTACTTTGCCGACTTCCAAGCAGGCAGTAGTCTGGCCTCCTACCACTTTCGGAATATTACGGGTGTTGAAGGTTGCATTGCCTGGATCCTCGCGTTCGGGTGAGTACACGAGAAAAATCTCTTTGCCTACAGTGAGGCCTGTGGACTGCATGCGCGGCAGGATTTCTTCCTCGGTGGTGCCTGGGTATGTGGTGCTTTCCAGTGAGAGGATTTGGCCGGCACGGATGTGTGATACTAAAGATTGGGTCGTGTTGATAACGAAACTGAGATCCGGTTCACGATATTTGTTAAGTGGTGTCGGAACACATAGAATGAGGGCGTCAGCCTCTTTTGCCCGGCTAAAGTCGGTAGTCGCTTCAAAGCCCTTAATGCGGCTTCGGTCAACAAGGTGCGAGGGAATGTGCTCGATGTAACTTTGGCCCTTATTCAATTTATCGACTTTCTCGCGATCAACATCGAAACCAAGTACTTTGAAGCCGGCTTCAGTGTACCGGATCATCAAAGGCAGGCCAACATAGCCGAGACCTATAATCCCGATGATAGCAGATTTGTTGTGCAGTTTTTCAATAAGAATATTTTTCATTTTTTTGTTTCGAATTTTTGGTGCGTAAAGTTAAGCGTTACGGATCAGAAACTAAGCGGTGGTAAAGAAATGTAAAAAACCATCAACCTTGAGATCCGGCAAGGAGAGAATGTTCTCCTGGGCAAGGATGCGAGGTTGATATTATTTCAACGTGATCATTTTTGTCGCTTCTGACGACATTCTACTAGATGCCGATATGATCGCGCAACTTTTTCAATTCTGATAACCATAGAACTTCAGTCAGCTTGAGCAGTCGCTGAGGGATCAATTGGGTTCGCGAGGCCTTCACTCCCAGTTCGCCTCCTTTTGCTTGCAGCGTATCTTGATCATGTCTATCTCGACAAGTGAGGTGTTGTGAATCGACTCTATCACCCTCGATCCTTTTTTTCCCTGTTGTTAACCGGCTTTATCTTTGTCGCCCTGCCGCTGATCGTGGCCCTGGTCAGCTCGATCCAGATCCTTGACGGCCTGGTGCAGCAGAGTGCGGTGGCGGTGTTTCGATCGGCCGGAAGAATTGACAGTTGCAGGAAGGTGGCGGACCTGCTCCACCGTCAGGAGCGGTCGGCCCGGCTGTATACGGTCTTGGGTGAGGCTGAACAGTTGGATGATGTCAATGTCAGGCATCGGGAAGTGGAAGATTTGCTTCACCAATTTGTCATGCAGAATCCGGAGAATGAACTGACGCCGCTGATCAAGCAACTTCGGGTCAAGGAGCGTCAACTGGTCACGGCCTTGACGAACGGCTCCGGAGAACCTACCGATAGAAAAAACAGGCAGGAGATGGCGCTCGCGGGCTACGGTGATATCGGGATGCTGGTGACCCAGTTGGAACGTCTCAGTAACGGGATGATGGTTCAGGAAGTCGATCTCCTCAAGGAGCAGGTGCAGAGCAACAAAAACACCCTGGTCTGGCAGGTGTCGGGGTTGATCGGCTTCAGCGTCCTGCTGGTGGTGCTCTTCATTTCGTTGATCAACAGACCGGTCAGTCAGTTGGATAGAAGTATCGAGCGGCTGGGTGAGGGCGATTTCGCCACCCCGATTGTTGTTTCCGGGCCCCGCGATCTGGAGGCGATCGGAAGCAAGCTCGATTGGTTACGCAAACGGCTCAACACCTTGGATCGGGAAAAGGTCAGGATGCTGGCCCATATTTCCCATGAATTGAAGACGCCGCTGTCCTCCATCAAGGAAGGGGCCGGATTGCTCAAGGATGGGTTGGTGGGTCCGATGAACGACAACCAGGCCGAGGTGGTGGGTATCCTCGATAATAATTGCAGCAAATTACAGAATCTTATTCAAAATATCCTGGATTTCAACATGGCGCAGGCCAAGGAGATGCCGCTTGATTTCCAGGAGGTCCGGATAGATACCCTCGTGGCCGAGGTGGTCGAGGATCACCGCAACGCCATGCTTGCCAGATCCATTCATTTTTCGGCGGAATTGCTGCCGGTGCGGGTCAGTGGCAACCGGAAGCAGTTGAAGACCGTGATCGACAATCTACTGGCCAATGCGGTCAAATTTACTCCTGACAACGGCGAGATCGGCATTGTCATGAAAAACAAGGCAAACATCCTGCATCTGGTGGTTGAGGACAGCGGCCCCGGGATCAGCGAGGAAGATCGGGCACAGATTTTTTTCCCTTTTTTCCAGGGGGGGCAGAAGAATCGGTCCGTTGTCAAGGGGTCTGGTCTGGGGCTTGCAATAAGCAAGGAATATATTCAGAACAGCGGCGGGACACTCCGATTGTTGCCCAGCGACCAGGGGGCGCGTTTCGAGGTGACCATGCCGTGTGTGCAGGAAGAAACAGAATGAACAAGACCTGTCTGGTGATGGTGTTGTTGGCGGGTTTGCTGTTGAACGGCTGTGCCGCCATCTTTGGAGGAAGGGAATCCGATGAGCCTAAGGAAAAAATCGTGGTGCAATCCTCGGATGCGGATACGATCTTGTCCTGTCTTGCCGGGAATGAGAAAATGTCCCGCAAGGAGTTCAGCAATGCCTACAAAACGGCCGTTGCCGATGCCGCGCGTGCCGAGAATGGCGACGGGCTTCGTCTGGTCTGTTTGAGCCTGCACCAGCATGCCTCCTACAGGCAGTTTAAGGAGGGTTTGGAGGCGCTTGTCCGCTACATCAAAACGCATCCGACAACTGCTCCGGGGCTCCAGGGTATTGTGCTGCTGATGCAGCGGATCGATCGGGAAAAGATCGTCAAGTGGGCGCAGAGCAACAAAAGTATAGATGAGAAAGAGGGGTTGGAGGCGGAAAACAAGGAACTGCAGGAGCGAAACGAGGCCCTGGAGCGGAGCGCCAGCCAGGATCAAGCGCGGATCAAGGAATTGCAACAGCAGATAGAACAGTTGAAGAACATTGAAAATATCATCAAAAATAGGGAGCGGTGACATGGGGCGCCAATACAAGATTCTGCTGGTTGACGATGAAACCGATCTGCTTCGTCTGTGGAAACTGCGCCTTGAAAGCAAAGAGTACACCGTGGCGGTTGCCACCAGCGGCGAGGCGGCCCTGGCAACCTTCTCCGCCTTCAAGCCCGATGTTGTCCTCACCGATCTGCGCATGCCGGGCATCGACGGCATGGCCCTGTTCGAGGCGATCCGCACCCTCAACAAGTCGGTGCCGGTCATTATCATCACCGCTCACGGCTCCATCCCCGAAGCAGTCGAGGCGACACGGCAGGGCGTCTTCTCGTTCCTGACCAAACCGATCGAGGGGGCGGTCCTGTTGCAGGAAATCGCCAAGGCCATCGAGATGACCGGCGGCGGGGCCGGCGAATCCCCAGAGAACCGGGAAGAGTGGCGGCAAGATATCATCAGTCAAAGCGCGATCATGGAGGAGTTGCTCTCCCGGGCCAAGCTGGTCGCCGAGACCGATTCCACCGTGCTCATCCGGGGCGAGAGCGGCACCGGCAAGGAGTTGCTGGCCATTGCCATTCACAAGGCCAGTCATTATAGAAAAGGGCCTTTTATTCCGGTCAACTGCACGGCGATTCCCGAAACCCTGCTCGAGTCCGAGCTGTTCGGGCATGTCAAGGGTTCGTTCACCGGTGCGGTGAAGAGCTATGCCGGCCTGTTCCAATCCGCGGACAACGGCACCCTGTTTCTCGACGAAATCGGCGATATGCCGCTGCACATTCAGGTCAAGCTGTTGCGGGTTTTGCAGGATCGGCAGATCCGGCCGGTGGGCAGTCCCAAACCGGTGCCGGTGAATGTGCGTATCATTTCGGCCACCCACAAAAATCTGGAAGAGGCCATCCGCGACAATACCTTCCGCGAGGACTTGTTCTACCGGTTGAATGTGGTCAGCCTGGAGTTGCCGCCTCTGCAAAAGCGCAAGGAGGATATCCCTCTGCTGGCCGAGCACTTTGTGGCTACCCTCACCAGAAAGAAGGACGGCCAGGAGAAACGGTTCACCCCCGAGGCCATGAAGATCCTGGTCGAGGCCCAGTGGCCGGGCAACGTCAGGCAACTGTACAATGTGGTCGAACATGCCGTGGCCCTGGCGACTTCATCGCTGATCACCGAGGATCTGCTCTATGACGCCATAAAGCAACACCAGAAGAAAATCCTGCCTCTGTCCGAGGCGCGAAGGCAGTTCGAGCAGCAATACCTCATCCAGTTGCTGCAAACCACCCAGGGTAATGTATCCCAGGCTGCCCGGCTGGCCCAGCGCAACCGCACCGACTTTTACAAGTTGCTCAACCGGCACCACATTGTGCCCTCCCTCTATAAAGATTGACGGTTTCTTGCTGTCGCAAATAAGAGACAGCAAAAAGGGCTTGCGAAGGAAATCGCAGGCAATCGGTGAATACAGAGGTCGCTTACGGGCGACAGCGAGAAGGCAACGGCTGGCAGGCAGGGCAGAAGTAGGTGGCCCTCCCTGCCAGTGTTGTTTTGACGATGGTTTTTTTGCAGTGCAGACAAGGGCCATCCTTGCGGCCGTAGACCTTGAAGTGCAGTTGAAAATAACCGGGATGGCCGCTGGCGCCGAGAAAATCGGCAATGGTGGAGCCGCCGGCGTCGATGGCCTGCTGCAAGATCCGTCGGCCTTCGGTGACGATCCGTTGCCAATCGTCTCGCCCTAAACAGCCGGCCGGCGTCAGGGGGTGGACGCGGGCGGCAAACAGGATCTCGTTGGCGTAGATGTTGCCGATCCCCGCGATGAGCCGTCCGTTCATCAACAGGGATTTGACCGGCGTCTTTCTGGTGCCGGCGAGGAGGTGCAGGTATGCGGCATTGAAGGCGGGGCCAAAGGGTTCGATTCCCTCCTTGGCCGAAAACGCGTGCTCTGCCGCCTCGGCCTCCGCTGCCGGCCAAACGAGTATGGCTCCGAACCGGCGGCTGTCATTGAAACGCAGTTCCCTGTCGTCGTCAAGCGACAGGATCAGGTGGTCGTGGGGATGACGCGCCGTTTCCCTGGCCATCAGGCCCAGTTTGCCGGTCATGCCCAGGTGGATGACCAGCACCGCTCCCCCGGTCATCCGCAGCAGCAGATACTTGGCCCGCCGATCGATGGTGCCGATTTCTCGATCAAGGATATGCATCCGCAGCAGCCGGCGCGGGATTGCGGTCCGCAACCGGTGTCCGCTCGAGGAGATGCGGACCACTGTCCGGCCGGGCAACTGGCTCAGCAACCCCCGGCGGGTGACCTCCACTTCCGGCAACTCAGGCATCTGCGTCTCCTGTGGCGCAGGCAATCAGATACTCGTCCAGTTCTGCAACCCGTACCGTGGCCGATAGGGCGGCATGGGCCAGTCGGCAACGCACCGTCCAGATGCCTTCGGCTGGCGCAAAGAACACCTCGTCCAACCGGATGGTCCCGAAAAACGAGGGGTGATCCGCCAGCAAACATTTCTTGACCGCCTCCTTGGCCGCCCAGAGCAGGCCCAGCCGAGTGAGGGGCGCGATCAGGGGATCGAGCAGGCCCAATTCCTCCTCGCTGGCAAACCGGTCCTGCACCGAAGCGAGCTTTGCAGTCGCCTGTTGGACGTCGATGCCGCAGGTGCCCGCCCTGCAGGCGAGGGCAGCGGCGTATCTCCGGCTGTGGGAGATGGAGACGGAGGCTGTTGGACAGCCTGCCGGCGGGTGCTCCAACCGAGGGCGGCCGTGGGCGTCGGGCAGGAGCGAATAGGCGCTGAGCGCGAAGGGCTCCGAGAGGTGTTCGTTGCAAAGTCGGTGCAGGCAGTGTTTGGCAGTCAGGCGCCCGCCCAGCCATTCCAGTTGCCGCTTGGGATAGCGGAACTGACGGAAGAGGGTCAATTCGGCGGGGGAGAGCAGGGGGGGGAGAAATCCGAGAGGGTCTGCTTGCCCGATCAGGGGGCTCAGCAGATCCAGGTCCAGGAGGGCCAGGCGGCAATGGGCAGGAACGAGGCGTCGCCAGCGCGCGGCCAGGTTCTCCATATGGAGAAACAGCGGCTGGCAGGTTTTCGGGACAGGTCCCGGACAAATGCTTGTCATGACCCCTGAATCCGGTATAATCGAGCCACTGTCGCCAGCACGATGGGCGTTCCGAGCGGCAGGCCCCACGCGGCGGTGACCGCGGACGATGCGTTTCCCTCAGCCGCTCCGGAATACCGGGGGCAGGATCGCCGTTCATCGTTCATGTCCCAATTCAAGTGCTTATGCCGACATTGCATGATTTGACCTATTTCGACCTCGTGGTCGCTGTTCTCTTTCTGATTTTTTTTCTGCGCGGCGCCTGGATCGGGTTTGTGCGGCAACTGGCCGCCTTCTTTGCCCTGGTGGGCAGTTACCTTCTCGCCGGTCAGTATGTGGACAAAATCTTGCCTTGGACCGAACGGTTTGTCGATAATCCCAAGGTAACCTTCATCGTCAGCTTTGCCATTCTTTTTGTTGCCGCTGCCCTTGCCTTTACCCTGATCGGCAAGGTGCTGCACCGCTTTTTACAGATCACCCTGCTCGGGTGGCTGGACCGCCTCTCCGGGCTGGCTCTCGGCGGCGTCAAGGCGGCGGTGATCGCGTCTCTGCTCTATATGTTCCTGGCCTCCAGTCTGTCGACCACCAATGATCTGCTGCGCAAGTCCTATTCCGCCCCCTATCTGAAACAGGGCTCGGAACTGCTGCGCTCGCTCATCGACGATCCCCGCCTGCGCAAATATTTCGTGCAGAAGGAGCCGGCCATCCTCAACGAGTTGTTGCCGGAAAAACCAACGGACAAGAAGGTTGACCTGAAGAAACCGGTGCAACAGTAGCCCCTCTCCCGTGACCGCTAGCCCCCATCCCGACATCACAGCCATGACTCCTCCCCTTGCCTGTTTCACCGCCTACGACGTCCGCGGCAAAATTCCGGATACCTTCGACGAACAGATCGCCCTGCGGATCGCCCTGGCCTTTGCCCACCATTGCCAGGTGCGGAAAATGGTCATCGGCCGGGATATGCGGCTGACCAGCCCCCTGCTCGCCGAGACGATCATTGCCGGCCTGATGGCCCGGGGCGTGGATGTGATCGATATCGGCCTCTGCGGCACCGAAGAGGTCTATCATGCCGTGTTCAGCGGGGCTGCGGCCGGGGTGGAGGGCGGCATCATGATCACCGCCAGCCACAACCCGGCGGAATATAACGGCATGAAAATCGTTCAGCGCGAGGCCCGGCCGGTTTCCAGCGACTCCGGTCTGGTCGAGATTGCCCGACTGGCGGCGGATATCGGCTGGTGGCAATCCGTGACGAGCCGGGAGGCGCCGAAAAAGGGGACCTGCGCCCCAGCCGCCGGCAAACAGGCCTACATCGACCACCTCCTGACCACGGTCGATTGCCGGGCGTTGCGGCCGATGAAACTGGTGGTCAATGCCGGCAACGGCTGTGCCGGTCCGATTGTCGACCTGTTGGCGCCCCATCTGCCGTTTGAGTTCGTTCGTCTGCACCACGAGCCCGACGGTCGTTTTCCCAACGGCGTGCCCAACCCCCTGCTGCCGGAAAAACGCGAGGCCACCGCCCAGGCCGTGCGTGCGCATGGCGCCGATCTCGGCATCGCCTGGGACGGCGATTTCGACCGCTGCTTCCTCTATGACGAAAACGGCCGGTTCATCGAGGGCTACTACATCGTCGGTCTGTTGGCCGCAGCCATGCTCCGGTCCCATCCCGGCGCCATCATCCTCCACGATCCCCGTCTGGTCTGGAACACCCGGGAGATGGTCCTGGCTGGGGGGGGCAAACCGGTGATGACCCGAACCGGCCATGCCTTTATCAAGGAAAACATGCGGGCCCATGACGCGGTCTATGGCGGCGAGATGTCGGCCCATCACTATTTCCGCGACTTCGGCTACTGTGATTCGGGCATGCTGCCTTGGCTTTTGGTCTGCCGGTTGATGAGCGAATCCGGCGCCCGACTGTCCACGCTCTGCGACGAACGCATGGCCGCCTACCCGGTCAGCGGCGAGATCAACTCGAAGGTCCAGGATCCCGATGCGGTCATTGCCGCGGTTGAACAGCGGTATGGAGACGGCATCAAGGATACTACCGACGGCATTTCCATTGAATATCCCGAGTATCGTTTCAACCTGCGCCGATCGAATACCGAGCCGGTGCTGCGGCTCAATGTCGAGACCAGGGGTGATGTGGCCCTGTTGCAGCGGAAGACCGACGAGCTGCTGCGGCTGATCCGGTCGTGATGCGGAAGCCGTTTTTTTTCAACAGTTCAAACCAGTGAGGTGCGGTGATGGCGATTCAACCGATTATTCTGGCAGGCGGGATCGGCTCCCGGCTCTGGCCGCTTTCGCGGGAACTCTATCCCAAACAGGTGATCAGTCTGACCGGCGAATTGTCGCTGTTGCAGACCACGGTGCAGCGGGTCGCCGGGTTGGAAGAGGCCCTGACCCCGATCATCGTGGTGGGCGAGGAGCACCGTTTCCTGGCCAAGAGCCAGATGGAGGAGCTCAACCTGTTTGCTGACTTTCGCATTCTCCTGGAGCCGTTCGGGAAGAACACCGCCCCGGCCATTTGCGGGGCGGCGGCCTATGTGAGCAACCAGGGACGGGGCAGTGATGTCTTGCTGGTCCTGCCCGCCGACCACCTGATCGTCAAGACCGGGGAGTTCGCCCAGGCCGTCCTGGAGGCGGCGACGTTGGCCCGGCAGGGCCAGATCGTCACCTTCGGCATCGTGCCCGATCGGCCGGAGACCGGATACGGGTATATCGCCAAGGGCGAGGGCGTCACGGTCGAGAGGTTTGTCGAAAAGCCCGATCTGGCCACCGCCGAACGCTATCTCGCCAGCGGCAACTATCTGTGGAACAGCGGTATGTTTGCCTTCACCGCCGACACCCTGCTGGCGGAGATGCAGGTACACGCGCCCGACATCGCCGCATGCATGGTCGAGGCGGCTGGAAAAGGACAGGAGGATGGGCTGTTTTTCCGGCTCGACAGCGAGGCCATGGCGGCCTGTCCCTCGGACTCGATCGATTACAGCCTGATGGAAAAAACCGCCAAGGCGGCAGTGGTCAAGGCCGACATCGGCTGGAGCGACATCGGCTCCTGGCACGCCCTCTGGGAAGTCAGCGACAAGGACGGGCAGGGCAATGCGGTGCGTGGCGATGTCCTGCTAGAGGATGTGCACAATTCCCTGGTCCGCGCTGAACACACCCTGGTGGCGGCTGTGGGGCTGCGCGACACCATGGTGGTCGAAACTGCCGATGCCGTCCTGGTGGCGCCCTTGGACCGGTCGCAGGATGTCAAAAAAATCGTCGATAAGCTGAAACAGGGCAAGAGGGGCGAATACCATGTCCATCGTACCGTGTTCCGGCCTTGGGGGAGTTATACCACCCTGGAAATGCAGGAGCGCTTTCAGATCAAACGGATCACGGTCAACCCGGGGGCACGGTTATCCCTGCAGATGCACCATCATCGCCATGAACACTGGGTGGTGGTTTCGGGAACGGCCAAGGTGGAGAATGGCGAGCATATTGTTCTGCTCAAGGAAGACGAGGCGACCTACATCCCCAGTTGCACCAAGCATCGCCTGGAGAATCCGGGGGTGATCCCTCTGGAACTCATCGAGGTGCAGATCGGCAGCTATCTCGGCGAGGATGATATTGTCCGCTTTGATGACGAATACGGACGGATCCGGGAATAAAATAAATCGATCTAACGGATAGAGAAGGGGGCGATAGCCCGATGCGGCTGGTCAGTCCCGAGTTGTCGGCATGGGATGGTTGGCAATGTCGGTGGCGTGCAGCCGGTGGAAGGCGGCAACGTAATTGTCGAGAATGCGTTTGTCGTTATCCGAGACATGAAAGAATTCAATCCCATTGTGATACCGGCCGGAAACGTTGGCGGTGTAAACAATCCTTCCCATCACATCAATCAGTTGATCCTTCAACCCCAAGGTGATCATGACCTGCTGTCCTTTAGGCAGCGGTATATGCGTCTCCATCAGTATTCCGCCCTTACTCACATTCAGGGTTCTCGCCATGGAATATTCGCTTGGTCGCCCCTGTTCGTCCACAATGAGATAGTCGAGTAAGTTCAGTGATTCCGGGCGAATATATTGTCTGCGTTCGGTGCTCATTCTTGTTCCTGTAGGGCCGGCCACAACGGCCTTGTCGGGTGGTTCACGATGGAGATTGAGCATTGCAGCGCGAGATCGTTTGTCACGTCGCGAAAGCTACCTTTGCCAATCTCATTGTAACGTTTCACGGAAAGAGTGTACAGGCCGGATTTTTGTTTGTCAAATGAGGCCCGCAAATCAGTGGACGGGAGGTGCTGTTGGCGACATTTTTGTTTTTTTGCCATGCTATAAATTCCAAAAATGTATATTTCCTCAGCCTGGGCACTGAAGGTAAGTTTATGAAATTCAATCGCTTAGAGCAGTTGCTTGTATTTATTGATATTGGCTTGTTTTTTGAATGATGCTGGTGGTGCCGGGTTGTGTCGACCGAGAGGATGATGTCGCTGATTTGCTTTAGATTCGATTGGTTATGATTCGAGATTTTTCCTTGTGAATGATCTGGCAAAATGGTTGCTGTTGTAACAGGGGGATCTATTGTGACACTCTTGTTGCTCTTTGACACTTTGGAAAAGATTATTTGATTGTTTGCCACTTCTTTGTTAGGGTATTTTAATTAACTCTACAAATTTGTAAACAAAGGAGGGCGAAGATGGTGAATGGTGCGGACACGGCATTTATTTTGGCGGCAGCGGGGTTGGTGCTCCTGATGACGCCCGGTCTGGCGCTTTTTTATGCGGGTATGGTTCGGAGCAAGAACGTATTGGGTACGATCATGCAGAGCCTGATTCTGATTTCACTCATTTCCTTGGAGTGGGTCTATGTCGGCTATTCCATGTCCTTCGGTCCCGATATCAACGGGTTTATCGGTGATTTATCCTGGCTTGCTTTGAAGGGCGTTGGCACGGCCCCGAGCGACACCTACGCCACCACCATCCCGCACACGGTGTTCATGATCTATCAGTGCATGTTCGCCGTCATCACCCCGGCCCTGATTGCCGGCGCCTTTGCCGAGCGGGTGCGCTTCCCGGCGTTTGTCGTGTTCAGCCTGCTTTGGGCCGTCTTGGTTTATAACCCGGTCTGTCACTGGATCTGGGGGAGCGGCGGCTGGTTGGCCAAGTTGGGCGTGCTCGATTTCGCCGGCGGCCTGGTGGTGCATGCCACCTGTGGGATGGCCGCCCTGGCCTCGGTCATGGTGATCGGGCCGCGCAAGGGGTTCGGGCAGACCAACTTCATGCCCCACAACCTGCCCATGACCATGCTGGGCACCGGGCTGCTCTGGTTCGGCTGGTTCGGTTTCAATGGCGGCAGTGCCTTGGCGGCCAATGAAGTGGCTGCCACGGCCTTTGTCGCCACGCATCTCGGCGGCATGTCCGGGATGGCCATGTGGACGGTGATGGAATGGATCAAGCTGGGCAAGCCCACCACCCTGGGAGCCGCTTCCGGAGCCATTGCCGGTCTGGCTACCATCACTCCGGCCGCAGGTTTTGTTGGACCGAACGCGGCAATTGTTATAGGGTTGATCGCAGGGGTTGTCTGCTATCTGGCGGTCAACATGAAGAGTAAATGGAAGTTCGACGATTCCCTCGATGTGGTCGGCATCCATGGAGTGGGCGGGATCACCGGCACCCTCCTGCTCGGCGTTTTTGCCTCCAAGACGGTCAACCCGGCTGGCGTGGACGGCCTGCTGGCCGGCAACGGAGCCCAGTTGATTGCGCAGCTCATCGGTGTGGGGGCGGTTTGTGGCTACGCCTTTGTGGTCAGTTGGGTTATTCTCAAGGTCGTGCATGGAGTCATGGGACTGCGGATCACCGAAGAGGCCGAGCATCAAGGGCTTGATTATACCGAACATTCGGAAACGGCATACAACTGAGGCCCACAGGCTGACAGGTGAATATGGCCCGGCCAGGGGAACGAAGTTGAGGAGAGCACCATGAAAAAAATTGAAGCCATTATCAAACCGTTCAAGCTGGATGAAGTCAAGGATGCCTTGAACGGCATCGGCATAAAAGGCATGACCGTCACCGAGGTCAAAGGGTACGGGCGGCAGAAGGGGCACACCGAGATTTACCGGGGCGCCGAGTATGTGGTCGATTTCATCCCGAAAATCAAACTGGAGATCATCGTGCCGGATGAACAGGTCGACCAGGTGATCGACAACATCCTGACCGTGGCCCGGACCGGCAAGATCGGTGACGGCAAGATCTTTGTTCTGCCGGTGGAGCGGGTTGTTCGGGTCCGGACCGGGGAGACCGGCAACGAGGCCATTTGATGGCGTCAACGCTGCGAGCCGGCCAGGAAGCGCTGGCCGAGGCCTGGAGGGAAGGTCTCAGCGGTCAGGAAATACTGCACCGCTCGGCAGCGTTGATCGACGATTTCATCGCCAACCGGTTCAACCGCGCCCCGGCGGTGCACAAGGCCCGGGGTTCCATCGCGGTGATCGCCCTGGGCGGATACGGGCGGAGCGAGTTTTATCCCTACTCGGATATCGATCTCCTCCTCCTGCACGACTGGTGGTCGAAAAAGTCGATGCAGGGGGTGGCCGAGGCCCTGCTCTATCCCTTGTGGGACGAGGGCTTCGAGGTGGGGCACAGCGTGCGCGGCGTCAAGGATGCCGTTCAGTTTGCCCTGGACGATTTTCATTTCCAGGTGGCCCTGCTCGATGCCCGGCTGATTGCCGGTTCGCCGGCACTGTTCGACGAGCTGCGCAGCCGCTATGCGAAAAAGGTGTTGGATGGTCGTCGGCACCAGTTCGTCCGAACCATGGACACTTTCAAGCAGGAGCGGTGGCAGAAATACGGCAGTCATGCCTATCTGCTTGAGCCCCATATCAAGGAAGGGAAAGGCGGCCTGCGCGATATCCAGGCTATGTGCTGGGTGGCCAAGGGGGTCTTCGGCCTGCCGGATCTGGATGCCATTCAGTCCTCGGGCATGCTGGAGGCCGCCAATCGCCAGGCGTTCGAAAATGCCTGGTCCATGCTGCTCAAGATCCGGAACCGACTGCACCTGATGTGCCGCCGCAAGAACGATCACCTGATTTTCGAGTATCAGCAGGAGACCGCGCAGGCCTTTGACTACCAGGATACGGAAGGCCTGCTCGGGGTCGAGCATTTCATGCGGGATGTGTACAGCCACCTGCAAACGA